>Ga0194111_10002040_pt1 | contig 24583 bp, 20 predicted proteins | sample TA2KigC300mmetaG_FD_146194 | JGI IMG/M metagenome (GOLD analysis project Ga0194111, IMG submission 146194) | Freshwater microbial communities from Lake Tanganyika, Tanzania - TA2015033 Kigoma Deep Cast 300m | ecosystem: Environmental > Aquatic > Freshwater > Lake | place: Tanzania: Lake... | reverse complement strand
GCCCGCGCCGCGGCGTCCGTGGAGCGGAGGGAAGCGGCGGCGCGCTCCTGCGCACACCCGCTTCGAGCGCAGGCCGCGAGGCGTCGATCCACGACTCGTCTCCTGCCCGCGACAGAACTTCACTGTGAGCGAGTGCCTCAAGCAGGATCGAACCATGGGACGTATTGCTCTTGGGGACCTTTCCGGGTTTGGGGGTCTTTCGATCAACCATGATGAAGAGCCCCCGCTTGGCGCGTGTCAATGCGACATAGAGCGCACTCAACCTGTCCTGCAATGCGAATCGCTCGGCGGAGTCGTTCACTTCACCAACTGCACCCTTGCGACTGATGGGTAGTACGCCAGGTGCCACACGGTCATGCCCTAGACCGCGGTAGGGAATATTCCGTTCCACGGCCAACGGCTGTGAGTGGTGGCCAGACTGTTGTGCGGGCGTACCGAAGATCACGATGTCCCACTCGAGCCCTTTCGCTTGATGGATGGTGATCGATTCAATTGGCTGACCTTCAACATCGCGGCAATCTTCCTGTTCGACTGCCTCCACAATCTCATCAAGCGTCATGCCTGCCCGCTCCGCTCGGGCGATGACATGCAGTGCGCGGTCGAGACGCCGACAATCGCCCGCGGCAATCAGACCACGGCGCGCGATCTCCACGCGCCACTCGTTCAGTGTGGCGGCGACGGTCGACTTCGCGAACTTCCCAAGCAGTTCCTCCGATACATCTGCTGACTTCTTTCGTTTCTCCGGCCAAGGATGCGCGCTTTCGACGCCCACACCCCACACATCTTTCAGGGGCGACATCAGCACACTCAAGAAAGCCGTGCAATCCATCGGATGCGCGGCGACTCGGATCGCATCGAGGAACGCCAAGACGACTGCACTATCGCGCAGACTCCCCTTTGCCCGCAAAGAGCATCCGGGCGAACCGTCGATCGCGCGGATGCGTTCGGCCACCTCGCTCGCATCTTTGTTCTTCGAGTGGATCACCGCAATACGGAGTGATCCTTTACTGCGCTTCCAGAGGTCCACCGCCTTCCGTGCGCACGCCTCAAGACGCTCCGCGCGCGTCTCGGACTGCGCGATTGCGACCGTGCCCATGAGTTCACGATTTTTCTGCGTCGCCCGATGCGGTTGATAGATTTCGAGCCAGGCATCGAGCGCATCGACCAGGTTCTGACTGAGGCACTCATCAGGTGGGAACCGAAGCGAATGAGTGGGTGACTTCAGATTGTTGAAGACTTCGTCGACCGCTTCGAGAACGATCGGTGCGCTTCGCCAACTGGTCGTCAGGAGTCGCTCCTGCACATCGGCAGCCGCTCCCTCACTCAACAGCGATGGCAAGCAGCGCAGGAGCCGCGGATCACCGCCGCGCCAACCGTAGATCGACTGCTTGACGTCGCCTACGGCCAGGATCGACCGAGGTTCGTCGCCACCCGCAGCGAGGCTGATCGCCAAGGGCTCGAGCGCCTGCCACTGCGAAAGACTCGTGTCCTGAAACTCGTCGAGCAGCAAATGATGGATCTGCTGATCGAGCCGCATGAGGATCTCGGCCATGCACTCGTCGTTCATCCCGCCTGCGATCGACCGAGTGATGGACTCGAATGTGCAAGCCCCGCGCTGTCGGAGCGCATCCTGTTCAGCCATCACAAGGAGCGAAGCCAACCGTGCCGCTTCCTGATGTCCGCGAAGACTTGCATACAGGACTTCGCCGCGCAGCCACGCAACAACGACCTTCAAATCTCCGTGCAAGTCTCTCGGAAACTCTCTCTTCCGGAAGCTGCTTTTCCCCTCCGCAACGCTCTCGATCGCACCGGACTTGAGATACTCCGAACAATCGCCCGCGGGCAGTGGTCCACGCCCTATCGCTTCCGACAGCAGCCAGAACTTTCCAGTCGATGCATACTGCTTGATGCTTTTGTGACTCTCCCCAAGCTGCTGCAGGCCCACGAGTGCTCTGCGAACCGCTTCGCGGGCATCTTCAAACGCGATGCGCTTCGCGGAGTCAGGCCTGAGCCAACACTCTGGCACTGCAGCGTTCGGATCACCGCCCCCACCGCTGTCTTGCCACGCGCTCAAGAGAGCCCGCGCCGAAGTAAAGGTCCGCTCGATCGAGTCCACACGATCCTCCTCGAACCGAAGCAAACGCAGCATCTTGGCAGGCTCGTTCGCAGGATCGCTGATGACACGCGCGAGCGACTCCCGCAGCACTTGCCCCGTTGCGGCATCATCGAGCAGCGACAGCTGCGTGCCAATCCCAAGTTCGAGGGCATAGGCGCGCGCCATGCGCATCAGCAGCGAGTCGAGCGTCCGAACTTCCACTCGGTCGATTCGAGCGATCACTGCCTCGAGTAGCTGCTCCGCCCTCACTTCGCCGCCCGCAGAGCTGTCGACGAAAATCGACTGCGCCAACTCACTACGCTTCTCAGCCAATAGGACCCCGTTCGCGAGCCGCACGAGGATCTTCGTCAGAATGTCGCGTGCTGCAGCCCGAGTGAAGGTGGTAGCCAGAATCGACGTCATCCGATCTGGATCGCCTGCCACCACGCCCTCGTGCGCCACGCGTAGCCATGCACCGGAGAGCGCGTGGGTCTTTCCACTTCCCGCATTGGCGAGATACCGCTCGATCATGCGGCGCCCTCATCCGTGGTGGCCCCATCATTCGTCGAACCCTCGCTTTGATCGAAAGAATCTGCAGCACCGCCGCCTGCCACACGACGAAGCAGACTGCTGAATGAATCGCGCTGCCGCCAACCGATCATCTGTTCGGGCGTGTACTCCGCGGGCACTCCGAATTTACGCGCGCGCACCGCGCCGATCATCGCTTTCATGGCTTCGACTCCCTCACGCGCGTTGCTCCCATCCGCCACGATGTCAATCAACTCTGCACTGCCCTTCGCATCAACGCTGAGCACATGCCCACTGAGCTTCAGCGGTGCGAGGTCCGCGAATGATCGTGGCACGAGATGCACATACAGGGGAATCTGTGGATCCTTCCGACCATCCTTCCCCACCCTGCGGGTTTTGTCAAATGCGCTATCACCGAGTTTGTAATCAATCACGCGCCACTCCCCAAGCCTCTCGTTCACATCAATGCGGTCCACCCGTCCTCGTATCCGCATCGGCACGCCATCCACCAGCAACTCTTCATCGTCAGGGAACGACCACTCGGCAGCGCGAATCTCCCAGCCCTCCGCCGCCTGCTCCAAGTGCCAGCGCAGCGCGCTTCGCACTCGCGCGACCGCTGCCGTCCGCTGGACGGCAAGTGCTGGCGCAGGACTGTTCCCGAACTGCTCACGCAACGCGACGTCGAGTTCGTGCTCCAAGACCTGCATCCACGCCGCTTCCGATCCATCCCTTGGCGTCGGACCTGCCAGTCGCCGAAGGACCTGATGCAGCAGTACGCCAAAGTGCCGTGGCTGCATGACATCCGAAAACACGATCGGCTCGTTGAGTTTGAGAACATTCGTGAGCCAGAACGCATACTTGCCTGCGTGATATGTCCCACAGCTCGTCACCGAAACCGCGCTTGGCACTTCGCACTCACCGAAGTCCTTCACGCTCGGTACGGCATGGAATGCGGCGGAATCGCCGTCACTCCCTTGCAGCCGCACGCTGTTCTCCTCGACATTTCCATAGAGTCGCAGGATCCGCCTTGCCTGCGCCTCTGCACCGCGGGGGAAGATCAGCCGACTTGGGCGGACCGGCTCGCCGCGTGCATCGACCATGCCGCCGATCACCGAGAGCGACAACGCGCGCGCTGACACGGCCGCCAGCAACGCCGCATCGCGGTGCAGTCGAGCACTGCGACCAGGCAGCCCGATCGCCAAGCGAATCGGATCCGTGAACCATCCGTCGGGCTGCGGCTGCGACGGAACTGTTCCCTCACGCAATCCAAGCAGCACCACCCGACGCGAAGGCTCGAAGAGTGCGTCCAACCAGCCGATCGCCTCGATCTCCGTGCCATCGGGTGGCACCGGAATCTCTTGTGACTCCATCTCCTGCTGCAACACGGCAAGGATCGTTCCCATCGGGAGCACGCTGTCCTTGAACGCACTGCGGGCGAGCGACTCAGCCACGGACTGCAGTTGGTCATGCGCCTCCGCCTGTACCGGATCACCGAGACTTCCACGAAGCAGGCGCGTCATCCATGCCATCAGCGCGGACACGGCGTCCGCAACCGAAGACTTCGTGTGCGGGACACCGCCAATGGGCTGCGGCAGCACACCACCTCCGATGGCGCGCAGTGCTTCAACGAGCTTTGCACCACTCCGCTCGTTGAATCGGTCCACCACCTCGCCAAGATCACTCACGCTGTGGAGCAAGTGCTCGGCGCGCAGTCGATCCAGAATCTGGCGGGGATCGACCAACTTCTCGGCTCGCAGCACACGCAGAACCGCAGGCTGTGCGAGAAACTGAGCCAACGCTGCAGGCGTGCACTGTGCGTGCAACTGCGCGGTAGCGCGAAGGAGCAAGCCAGAGAGTGTGAGTGCGTAGGGCGTTCCAGATCCCACGTGAATCGCACGGCCGTGACGGAGTGCCACCGCTTGCAGGAGCGGCGTAAGTTCAGGATCGCAGGAGACCACCACAGGTTGTGTGGCCGCGTCCGTCAGCGCATCCTTTCGTCCAGTTGCGCCCACTGACTCCGCACACATCACACTGAAGCGCGCGAGTGCAGCCTCGCACTGGTCCAGCGCATCCTCCGCTGGCTCGAGTGCTGCTTCAGGGATGTCGGGCGCAAGACCCTCCGCATCGCTTGCAACGCAGCCGAATGCATCCAATCCTCGGTTGTTCCATGGTGGCGAGTCAGGGGCAATGATCCACGCCTCCACGGCGACCCCACCTTGCACGAGAGACGCCACCACACGCCTGTTTATTGGCGTGAGATCGAGGACGCCAAGCAGCACCACGCGCTCAAACGCCGCCTTGCCATGCTGCTCCCCATGCTGCGCGGCATGCAGTACCTGATCGTTCCACTGCCATGGCGTGACAAGCGCCACACCGTGCACCTGCGAGAGTTCGCTTGCGACCACATCGCACTGCCGGTGGAATGCCTGCAGCGCATTCCAGCGGTCCGCCAGAAGCGGCGACACACACGGCAACTGCGCAACTTCCGCAGCCGATCGTCCGGACTGCACCAACTGCTGTGTGACATTGTCGAGTGCTGAGGCAACTCGACTGAGTATCACAGGACTCTCGGCCATCTCGCCCCGCATCACCTGCGGCATCAGCAGCGCTGCGGCATCGTTCGGCAAACGGCGGAGCGCCTCGTGCATCAGAAGCATCCACTCGACACCACGTAACGGACGGGCGGCCTGAGCCGCAGAAGTGGCCCGCTCAGCAAACGATGCCACCGTGCACCTCGCGGGCGGAATCAGTGGCTGGCCTCGCTCTTGTGCTGCCTCTGAAAGAGAGAGATTCAGCAGACGCCGCGACCGCCCCGTCGCCGTCACAACGAGCGTGCGCGACAAATCAAAGCCGCCATCAACGCCGCGAGGCGAACTGTCCAAGAGCAGACGCGCGGCCACATGGGCGGGACCATGCTCCTCGCACCAACCCAGAAATCGGCGTTGAAGTTCCATGCGCCAGAGCGTGATGCTAGGACGGAGCCACGGGCGGCGGAGAGGGGTCGCGTGTCGGCGCCGCGACTTGCTGCGCCGGCTGCACACTGCCGCCCGACACCGTTGGCGGTATCGCTGGCTCCGGATCACTCTCGTAGCGGAAGGACACCGCACGAATGTCCTCGATGCGTTCCAAGAGGATGTCCACCAGTTCCGGATCAAATTGCGTTCCTGCGTTGGCCTTCATCTCAGCAAGCACACGCTCCTCTGGCCACGACTCCTTGTACTTGCGCTTCGATGAGAGTGCGTCGAATACATCGGCGACTGCCACAATCCGCGCAAAGAGCGGAATTGCTTCGCCCGCCATGCGCGCACCCTCCCCACCCCGCGCTGCGGCGCCACCCGTCTGGTCGTCGCCCACGGAGACGTCACCCGGGTATCCGCCCCCATCCCAACGTTCGTGATGGTGAAGTGCAACATCGATCGCCGACTGATCGAGCGCTGACTCCCGATCACCGAACAGTCGTGCTCCCACAATCGTGTGTGTCTTCATCACCGCATACTCCTCTGAGGTCAGCCGCCCCGGCTTCTTCAGGATTGCATCGGGAATACCCACTTTGCCAACATCATGGAGCATTGCCACGATGCGGAGGAGATCTCGCTCGCGCTGAATCCGATCCTTGGGCAGCGCATGACGACGTGCCCACTGCTCGTACAGGATCACCGAGTACCCGGCCACGCGGTTGACATGCGCACCTGTCTCGCTCGGGTCTCGCATCTCCGCCATGCTGATCATCCGAAGCACGATCGAACGCGTCAGCGCTGCGCGTTCGAGTGCCACCGTCGCGGCCGAGGCGAAGTGCGCAATACTCTCCAGATCGGCTGGCGAGAAACCCACCCGATGTGTGCCATCTTCATTCAAAGGATTCAGAAGTTGAAGTACACCGATGTTCCGACCGGCCGACGAGCGCAGCGGCACACTCAAGATCGACTTCGTGTGGTAGCCCGACTTGTGATCCACTTCCTGATTGAACGCATATGGTTTGTCTGCAGGAATCGCATAGGCATCGTCGATCACCACCGTATGCCCGCTCCTTGCGGCGTAGCCGGCAATGCTGCGTCCATGCACTGGAATCCGCAGCGACTTCACAATGAGGGACTTGCCCTGCTCGAGTCGCTTGGCAAGTGTGTCGTTCTGCACAAATGACAGAACCAGATCATCGCCCTCACGAAGCATCACACTCCCCGCGTCACAGCGGGTCAGCACGCGCGCTTCCGCGAGAATTCGCTCGATCAGGATGTCGATGTCCTGAATTTGATTGAGGCTCTCATCGACCTGCGTGATCGACTTCAGTCGCTCCTGCTGCTTGGACACGTCCCGCACAAGTTGCAGGTTCTGCCGCACCACCTCCTCACGCTTTTGCAGCGTGTCCGCCATCGAGTTCAGTGCACCGTACAACGCTGCATACTCTGGCGAAGGTGCCGCGGCGAGACGCTGCTCCACACGACCTTCGCTCACTCCTGCGACGAATGCCCGAACACGCTCAAGAGGTGCAAGGAGCCGATGGAAACCAAGGGAAGCACCTGCAAACACCAAGAGTGAAATCAGGGCAGATGCCACAAGCGATACCAGGAGCAACTGATCGACTTCGGCGAGGTACGCCCCGTAGGGAATATCTGCACCAACGAGCGCGACCACATCCCCGCGGCTCGTGCGGATCGGCGCGAAACCCGTGATCCACTGTCCACCCGGGTCTTCGATGAAGCATGCAAAGGGCCTGCCCGAAATCACTCTAGCAGTGGCTATCGGTGCGGAATCTCCGATGCTCGAGCTCACCACAAACGGACGACCTGGTGAGTCCCACGCGGGGCTGCTCCTTGGCTCTCCATCGACCGCGAAATCCCACCCGCTCACGGCGCCTGTGCGCGTTGGAACGAGGAGGTAACAGAAGCGCACGGGACTTGCCCCGTCTGCATTCACCTCCACCACGGAATGCAGACGCTCCTCGATACGAAGAAACGCGGGGTCACCCACTGCAGCAGCACCCGGCGGAATTGATGCGACTTCATCGGGCGATATTCCCGCCGCGACAATACCAGCAAGCGCACGCACACGCTCTTCGATGCCCTGCAGGACGACTCGACGGGTGACCGCAGATCCAACGATCGACATGCCAAACGTGGACAGCACGACGGCTGCCATGAGCCACAGTTTCACACGCCCACTGAGGGTCAACGCTGCCTCCCTTGGCACGGCTCACGGAACCGAGTGAGCGCGTGAGAAAAGCCGCCGATCGGACTTGAACCGACAACCTCAAGATTACAAATCATGTGCTCTACCAATTGAGCTACGGCGGCAGATGCGGGTGGACAATCCTCCCGCTCCGCTCGCAGTCTATCAGTGACCACTCACCCTCTTTGCCAGACTCCAAGTCATTGGTCGCTGAGACCACCCGCCGTCACGCGCAGAGCACGAAGGACAGGCCCCTCCTGCTGCGGTCCACTTCCCCCCTCAAGCAGCAGCAGAAGATCACCCTGCCGCACCATGCCGCTTTGCACCAGTGAGGCACAGACTGCCTGGGTTCTTGAATGTCCGTTCGAAGCCTTATGTGGCACGAGGAGTCCACGAATACCCCACGCGAGGGACAGCTGCCGCACAGTGCTCTCGTTTGGCGTGCATGCGATGATCGCGCTCAGCGGCCGCCACCTCGCCAATCGCAGAGCCGTACGCCCACCATCTGTCACTGCCACGATCGCCGCAGGGCGAGTCTCTCGTGCGAGCAAACATGCGGCACGCGCCATCGCATCCGCATCTCGACCGACCGCAGCGGGATCCGCTTGAAGCGACTCCATTCGATCACTGCGGTTGTACTCGGCCCTCCGAATGATCGCACCCATCGCCCTCACCGCCTCCACGGGAAACTTGCCGATCGATGTCTCCCCACTCAGCATCACCGCATCCGCGCCATCGAGGACGGCGTTTGCCACATCGCTCGTCTCCGCACGCGTGGGACGTGGACTCGTGGTCATCGACTCGAGCATCTGTGTCGCAACAATGACAGGCTTGCCCATCCTGTTGCAGACCTGCACGATTCGCTTCTGGAGCATCGGAACCTCCTCGGGGGGCATCTCGACGCCGAGGTCACCGCGAGCCACCATCACTGCATCGGACGCATCCACGATCCCCTCAAGCGCCTCGATTGCCTCTTGCTTCTCGATCTTTGCCACGATCGCAACAAAGCGACCGCCGCTCTCCCGTTGAATGCGCCGCCGCAGATCGTGGAGATCCTCGGCACTTCGCACGAACGAAAGAGCGACCAAGTCAACTCCTGCCGCCAGTCCAAAGGCGAGGTCATTGATGTCCTTCGCGGAGAGTGCGGGCACGGAGACATCCACCCCGGGCAGATGCATGCCAACTCGCGAACGAAGCATGCCGCCATGCTCGACGTGACACAGCACATCATCACCGCGCACCTCTTTCACCCGAAGTCGAACCTTTCCATCATCGAGAAACAGCATGTTCCCGGTGCGCACATCTCTCGCCAGCGCCTCATACGCGCAGGGCAAGTGCGGTACGCCACCGAATCCCGGCCCGATACCAATCGATACGTCACTTCCACTGATGAGCATCGCGGCAGCCGCGGGCACTTCACCCAAACGCAACTTCGGGCCGCTCAAATCCTGCAGCAGTGCAATAGGTCGACCCGTGCGACGCGATGCCTCACGGACTTCGTTGATGATGTGCTGATGGTCCGCATGCGCGCCATGAGAAAAGTTCAGGCGTGCCACATTCATACCCTGCTCAATCAACTGCACAATGGTGGATGCATCGCGCGTCGCTGGTCCGAGCGTGCACACGATCTTCGCGCACGTTGGCTGCAGAGGCCGCGGCGCATCTGCTCGTGCAGGATCTGACAAAGATTCCATGGGCGGCAGGTTAGTTCGATACGGCAAACGCCTCAGACAGTGCGCCGAAGGCGGCGAATCGCGATTTCCAGAATCGACACATCGGCGGGCGACATGCCGGCTAGGCGACCCGCCTGCCCGAGGGTGCGAGGAGAAAACCGCCCGAGCACCTCGCGTGCCTCCGCCGAGAGTCCAGCCACCGTACGCACGTCGAGTTCTGCAGGAATCGGCAAGTGCTCACCGGCACTCGCACGCCGGAGTTCCGTCCGCTGCCGCGGGAGATAGCACTCATAGCGAAGATCCGTGATCGCACGGTCCATCACTGCACGCGGTGCAGCAGGAGCACGTTCCACCGTGGCAAGTAATTCCACCAACTCATCCGCAGTCACTTCGGGCCTGCGCGCCACCTCCGCCAGCCGCTTCCCCTGCCCGAAACGAGGCGGCGCAACAGCGACGGAAAGCCGCTTGCGTACATCGGCGAGCGCTGCCGCACGCTCATCACTCCACCGGCGGCGCTGCTCACACACCAGCCCCCATGCGACACCCTGCGCTGTCAGACGATCTTCCGCATTGTCTGCACGCAGCAGCAGTCGATGCTCCGCACGGCTGGTGAACATTCGGTATGGCTCGCGCGGCTGTCGGGTGACCAGATCATCCATCAGTACCCCGAGATATGCCTGCGAACGCTCGATCCGAACTTCGTCCAAACCGCACACACGTCGAGCGGCATTCAACCCGGCCACCAGTCCCTGCGCACCCGCCTCCTCGTAGCCGCTCGTGCCGTTGATCTGCCCCGCCAGAAACAGACCGCGAATGCGCTTGGTCTCGCCCGTCGAATCGATCTGATGCGGCCAGACCATGTCGTACTCGACCGCATATCCCCACCGCTTCGCCCGTGCACGCTCACAGCCTGGAATGCCACGAATGATCTGCTCCTGCACCTCCGCAGGAAGCGATGTCGAAATGCCATTGCAGTAGATGTCGTCGGTGGCGAGCGACTCTGGTTCGAGGAAGACATGATGGCTCTCGCGCTGAGCAAAGCGCACCACCTTGTCCTCCAGGCTCGGGCAGTACCGCGGCCCAGACTCCGCTTCCATCAAGCCCGCATACATCGGTGCTCGGTGGAGATTGCTGCGGACCACTTCATGAATGACCGCCGTTGTGTGCGTCTCCCGGCACTCCACTTGTGGCAGTGCGGGGAAACGCCTTGCGAGCAGCATCTGTGGCGTGCCTGCACTGAACGGCAGCGGTGGCTCATCGCCCCACTGTGCCACCATCGACTGCCAATCGATCGAATCTCGCGCAAGCCGCGGTGGCGTGCCGGTCTTGAGTCGACCCAGTTCGAAGCCAAGTGCTCGAAGCGCACCTGAGATGCCCACAGCAGTCCCCTCACCGACGCGTCCACCCTCCACGCTGCGCTCGCCCGTATGCATGAGTGCTCGCATGAACGTGCCCGTCGTCAGAACGACTGCATCGGCATCAACTCGAAGCGATCCTCCACCGCAGGCGGAAACGCCCGAGAGTGCCTCGTGCAGGGGGCGCCGCTCGGCACCACGCCCGTAAGGCATGCGGGGAAAAACACCATCGCCGCGCTCGCCCTGCCACATGCGATCCACCGCATCGGCATTCCACTCGAGCGCCGCATCATCGACGTGCAGCACACTCGCCCCAGCGCGCAGCATCAGAGCGCGTACGCCGCCAGACTCTCCATCCGCACACGGCACATCCACCGACTCCACCAATCCCTCGACAACAATGATGGGCACCAAATCGCCCGCGCGAGTCGAGAGCAGCCGCTGCACTTCGGCCTGATAATGATGACGATCGCACTGGGCACGCGGGCCACGCACCGCCTGTCCCTTTGATGCGTTCAGCACGCGAAACAGAATCCCCGTCGCATCCGTCACGCGTCCCATCACGCCGCCGAGCGCATCGATCTCGCGCACCATCTGCCCCTTTGCAAGCCCACCGATCGCAGGATTGCAACTCATCGCTCCGATGGTCGACGCATCCATGGTGACAAGGAGCACGCGCGCCGGGTCCTTGCACTTCGCCGCAAGTGCGCTCGCTGCAGCCCATGCGGCTTCCACGCCCGCATGACCGCCGCCCACCACAATCACCGTCGAAACAGCCATCCACGAAGGATAGGGAACAGCGACCGCACACCGAAGCCGCGCCCCTAGGATCTGCGCCCATGCACACGTCCATTCGCGTATCCGATGCGCCCCGTTCGCTTCAGGTGTTTCCGGTATTCGCTGCGTCCGGGAAGGGCGCGCTGCGCCTGCCCACGGACCTCCAGGAGCACGAGGGTGTACGCAATTCACTTCGTGTCGGCGCCTTCACAGGCGAGGCAGGCAGCGTGCACGCCGCAGATGATCGGACGCTGCTGCTCGGACTCGGTGCACGCGATGGGTTCGATCCACAGCGCCTGCGAACAGTGTCTGCAAAGCTCGGCCGTGCGCTTGTCAAGATGCGGGCCAAGGCCATTTGCCTGCGGCCCGACTGGACAGGTGGCGTGCGTTCCATCGGAGAGTTCGAAGCTGGCAGCGCCGTTGCCGAGGGATTATCGATCGGAACGTGGCGATTTGATCGACTCGACGGCAGCGCATCGCGCCGCGAACCGCGACTGCCTCCGCTGCGCATCTGGTCGGCGCAACGCGACTTTCGTGATGGCCTGAACGAGGGGCTTGTGGTGGCTGCAGGCGTGAACGTTGCTCGCGCAATCGCTGCAACCCCGCCAAACATCGCACACCCGCAGTGGATCGCTGCGGAAGCAGCACGCATCGGGCGCGGCGCCCTCCGCGTGCGGCGCATCGACGCCGCGAAAGCGCGGCAACTCGGCATGGGCGGACTCTTGTCCGTGGGACAGGGCTCTACGCGCCCCCCATGCCTTGTGACACTCGAGTGGAACCCGCCGCGCCGCGCGCGGGGCAACCGCGATACGCATCTGCTGCTCGTCGGCAAGACGATCACCTACGACACGGGCGGATACTCGCTGAAGGTGAACAATGGCATGAAAGGAATGAAGTACGACAAGTGTGGCGGCGCGGCCGTACTCGGCGTGATGCATGCGGTCGCACAGTTGCGCCCCGCGGTTCGAGTGACCGCAATCCTTGCGGTCGCCGAAAATATGGTGGCCGGCGATTCGTATCGACCGGACGACATCATCCGCATGCACAACGGCGTGACCGTGGAGGTCACCAACACCGATGCCGAGGGACGGCTCGTGCTGGCTGATGCACTCAGTTGGGGCTGCAAGACCTTCGACCCAAGTGCGGTCATCGATATCGCGACGCTCACGGGCGGCGTGGTCGTGGCCCTCGGACATTTCAGCGCCGGCTACTTCAGCAGCGATGATCGTCTCGCACGGGAAGTGGAACGCGCCGCCGACAACAGCGCAGAAGCCGTGTGGCGGCTACCGATCTGGCCCGCGCACCGCGAGTACATGCGCAGCCAGCACGCGGATCTCATCAACAGCAATCCCGCTCGCATGGCGCATCCCATTCAAGGCGCGGCGTTCCTCTCGCACTTCGTGCCGCCTCACGTCCCGTGGGCGCACTTGGATATCGCTGGCGTCGCCGCACCTGACACTCCCAGCGATCTCACGGGCAGCGGTCCAACGGGCTGGGGCGTCCGGCTGCTGCTTCGCCTGATCGCGGCCCGGAGTTGAACGCGCAAGGCGCGCTCAGCCCTTCGGATCCTCGCCTTTCTCGATGCGCCCGATCTTCGCAAGTCGCCGAGCGTGACGTCCACCCTCGTAGGCGGACTTCATCCACACGTCGACGATCCGCTTGACGAGAGTCTGCCCAAGCAGATCCGCCGAGAGGCACAGCACATTGGCGTCGTTGTGCGTTCGAGACAACTGTGCGCTCAGTTCATCGAGTGCGAGTGCGGCACGGATGCCATGAACCTTGTTTGCTGCGATCGCCATGCCAATACCTGTTCCACAAATCAGAATGCCGCGCGCGGCCTTCCCCGACACAATCTCCTGCGAGACACGCCATGCGACATCCGGGTAATCCGTGGGCGATCCGGTTGTATCGCTGAGTACCGCGACATCAAAGCCGTCCAACTTCAACTGCTGCTCGATCGCCACGGCAATAGCGGATCCACGGTGGTCGCTGCCGATTGCGATCACTCCTTTGGGCGACTCGCTCATGCGGGCAGCATCTCCGCAAGTCGCCGGGGGATCAAGTCACGGAACTGTCGCGCGAGTCGGTCATACGACACATGTCCGAGCCCGATCGGGTCTTCGACATCAGCCTGCGGATCGAGCGGGTGGATCTTCGCCAACTGTTCGGACTCGCCAGCCACAAGGCCGCGCGCCGCAGCGACATGTCCCGCGGTCATCCCAAACACCAGATCTGCGCCGCGGATCATTTGTGCGGTCAGTCGCTTGCTCCGCCCCTCGTGTTCCACACCGATGCGGCGGAGGGCATCGATCGCCTCACTTGAGCAGGGACTTCCATCGAATGCCGATGTTCCTGCAGAGGCTGTGAAGATCTTCACCCGGTTACCCCCGACTCGACCCGCTTCGATCTCTGTACGGGCAATTGCCTCCGCCATGGGTGAGCGGCAGGTGTTCCCTGTACAGACAAAAAGCACCGTTCTCACGTCGGAGATGCTACAGATCGCCTCGCCAAGGTATCGTGCCACGTGAAAGGTCCAGACGTGGAATTTGTTTCATTCGAAGAAGCGTGGCGGTTGCTGAAGCCCATCGGCGTCGAGGTGGCCTCACGAACAGAGCAAGAACTTCGCCTCTCCATTTCCGAAGGGGAGCACAGTGGCTGCATGGATATCGCCGCCTCGGATCACGCGCATGCGGCGAAGCTTCCCGCCGATATGCCGAGGCTCACGCGTGCGGTTCTCGCCACAAGCATCGAAGCCATCATTCACAAATTGCATCTCACGCAGGCGAATGTGATTCCGGTCGGGCATTGGCGCGAACTCTTTGAGGCAGTTGCGGAGCCAATGGCGGCAAATGAAAAGTGGCGCGCGATCGACAGTGCCGCGACAGTGGAGCTGAACACGCGAGATCCGCTGGTGTTCCTGCCTGCTGACTTTCACATTCTCCGTGATCTCACGCTTGCCGTGCTGACGGCAGGTTCAGCGCCGCGTCATGGCATCACAATCTGCAGCGGCGGAAGTCCTATGGTGATTGAAGTGATGCCAGCAGGTGAAGTGACGATCTACTACGGGAAGTCGGAGCTTGGGCGCGTTGTCAGCGATGTCCTTGCCCATGTGCAAACTGGCATCGGCACCTCGAAGCCGCCGCACAGCGCCGCACCTCATCGCTAGTTTGCTGCCGCGCTGATCTCCGCCTCTGCCTCGATGTCATCGCCGCGCGCACTGAAGAGCGCACCGCATGAGCCGCACGCATAGCCCGCTCCCCCACCGCCCACGACCGGGTCCCGTGCAGTAATCGAGGCCATTTCGCACGCCGGACACACGCCGCGCCGCAGTTTGCGGATCGCGAGTGGGCGTTCCACCGCCTTGACCACCGCCAGCAGCGCCACAACCGGTATCAGCGCCATCACCGCGAGGAAGACCATGCCGAGCGCACCGATGGGGAGCATGAACACCATCGTGAAGGCGAGAATGAAGGCGATCAAGTAGCCGCCGAAGACAACCCCGGGATACACCTTGCGAATCCAGCGGACAACCGTGTGCAGCATGCTCAAAGGATAGGCGCCGGGTTCTCACCGAAAGAACCGATATATTCTGATCATGCCCGCTGCAACCCAAGAAGCCATGAAGATCATTTGTGACCGCTCTGCGCTTGTCGATGCGCTCACGCTTGCCTCAAGCGTGGTGCTCTCTCGGACCACCGTTCCGGTGCTCTTGTGCGTCAAACTGACTGCCCGTGACGGAACGCTTCGGCTCAGCGCCACCGATCAGGATCTTCGCCTGTCGCTCACGCTGTCGAGCGTCGAGGTGCACGCAGACGGCGACGCGCTCGTGCCCGCAGACAAACTCTCGCAGATCGTCCGATCCTGCGACGACTCGACTCTGACGATCGAAATGGACAAGCAGGTCGCCACCGTGCGCGGCGAGGATGCGAAGTTCCGTGTGTTCGGGTACGACCCCCGCGAGTTTCCTGCCGAGACAGATGCCGAGACATCCGCGCCAGAGTTTGAGGTCGCAGCAGGCCACCTGCGGCGCATGATCGGTCGCTCCGCATTCGCGACGGCGGCGGACAACTCGCGGTACGCGTTCAACGGAGTGCTGCTTGAACGCAAGGCAAGACGCCTCCGGATGGTCGCCACCGATGGCCGACGCCTCGCGCTTGTGCAGGGCGAGTGCACGGGATCCGCCGATGGCGATTCCGCGTGCATCATCCCAACGAAGACGCTCCAGGTGCTGAACCGCTTGCTCGATGATCCCGATACTGCGGTGCGAGTCAGCCGCAACCGCAATCGCATTCGCTTTGAGGTGGGCGAAACAGCCACAGTCATATCAAGCCTGATTGAGGGCACTTTTCCCCCCTTCGACGATGTCATTCCAAAGGATCACGACCGCCGCGCCAGCTTCGACACTGCAGAGTTGTCCGCAGCGGTCAAGCGTGCGGCACTGCTGACGAATGAAGAGAGCAAGGGCGTGAAGTTTTCTTTCGCCGACAAGACGCTCACGATTTCTTCACGCGCCGCAGAGATGGGCGAAGCGGAAGTGCGTGTCGCGATCCGAAAGTGGGAAGGCAAGGAGATCGATATCGCCTTCAACCCCGGCTATGTCACCGACGTCCTTCGCATCGCCGACAGCTCGGAGATCGCCGTCGAAATGAAAGCGCCCAACCGACCAGGTGTCTTCAAGGTCGGTGAAGATCTCACCTACGTGATTATGCCGGTCAGCCTGCCCGGCTGACGCCGGGCACTCGGCTGACCGCTGACAATCACTGCTTGGCGTACTTGACGCCGCAGCCTTGGTTCTTCGTGGTTGCGGGCTCCACGGCCTTGCCGGCCTTCAGTGCCGTCACCGCATTCACCACATAGTTCGTCTTCCCGTCCGGGCTCACGGGCGCTCCGATGTAGGCAACGTTACCGTCCGCTCCAATGATGAAGACGTGTGGCGTGGTCTTTGCACCGTACGCCTTCCCGACCTTGCCGTCCGCATCGAGCAGCACCGGAACGGATGCACCTGCCTTGGACATGACTTCGGCGCTCGCGCTTCCCTCTTCCGCATTGCTCATGCCGTTATGGCCATCCTTCGTTGAATTCACCGCGAAGTACACGGCGTCGGGGTCCGCCTTCCGCATTGCTGCAATCGTTGACGCCGCCTTGCCACTCCCCCAGAACGAACCTTCGCCACGACCGCTCGCGGGACACGAAGAGCAGAACCACTCGAGCACAACGACCTTGCCCTTGTAGTCGGCCAAGGTGTACGTCTTTCCATCCACGCCCTTCAGGCTGAACGCTGGCGCCTCATGCGCAATCTCCGCCTTGTCGTGGGTGTGCTTCGAGTGATCATGACCTGCATGTGGATCACCCTGCTGCGCAGCAAGAAGGAGTGCACTGCAGGTGACAACGGCGGCGGTGAGGAATGTGTTGGTGAATCGCATGAAGTGCTCCTAGTCGTGCTGGTCTTTCGCCAGCTCATGTGTTTGGGCCTTGCCCGCTGGTCTCTCTACCTTCCTGTCAGCGGAACATCCGCTGGCAGCAAGTCAACTTGATACACCGGGTCCCCTTCACGGTCGCCCGCAAGCAGCAGCCCACGAAGACGCGGTGGACCATCCAACGCATCACCTGGGGTGATCCGGAATGGTAGGCGCAAGATCATCTCACGCCCACCTTCCACGGCTGAGAAGGGTCCTGTGCCTCCCATCCACTCAAGCCCTGCGACTGCATCAGGCACGAATCGAAGTGGGCGCTTCGGAATCGCAGCTGGCGCAAAAGTCAGCAGGAGGGCGCGCTCCCCGTGCGGATCCTCGATTCGGGCACGCACGCTCGGCGGGAGTTTGAGTGGATAACTGCGAAGCAGCGTTGGTGCATAGGGAACGGGTTCCGTGCTCACCTGTACCGACAGACTTGCCTTGCCGGTTTGGCATCGATCCTTGCACACCATCCAGCCGGCCTGAACGCGAACAAGGATCGATGGCTGTGCGCCACCCACAGGTGCAACCACTGGTACAAGCACATCGAAGGTCTTCTCATACCCGTAAAGACGTTCATCCGCGGAACCAAGAATTTGCGGCCGCGGCAGCCGAGGAGCACCGGCCGTCCATCCTTGCGGCAGAGCCGCGATCACACTGGTCGCGGCACCAGAATCGCCTGGGTTGCTCCAATACATATGCCACTGTGGCGCAATCGCGAAGCGAACGACCAACGCATCACTTCCGTCAGACATGCGCGCAAGGGCCGGCAGCACTTCGCACCTCGCGGGCTCCGCGGTCGGTGCTTGGGACGCCGGCTCACGCAGCGCAGCGGATGGCAGCCCCAGGAGAGCGGCACCCAACCCCGCGTAGACTGCCCGAATGCACGGATGCTTCCACGACATCATGGCTCGACCACGATACCCCGCCGCGCTTTGTCCGAGGGCTGTCAGCGTGCGCCGGTTCACCATCCTTCTGGCCTTTCTGCTTCTGCTGCCAGCGTCTTTCGCGTGCGATCGGAAAACGAGCGACAAGGATTTGGTCTATGTCACCGCCTACGACGCGCTGCGGACCATGAATCAACCCACGGGCGTGTTCGCGCGCCGCCACAAGAGCATGTTCTGTGATCCGCGAAGTCGCGAGCTGTACGCTCAGAAACACATTGCTGGCGCAGTCAGTCTGCCCTTCGAGGACATGACGCTGGAGGCGAAGGGCATCCTTGGCAAGGACACGACTGTCGTGGTCTACGACAGCGACTACAACGACGTCCTGGCGAGGGCAGCGAGCAAGCGCCTGCTTGAACTCGGCTTCGACCGCGTCCTCACGCTTGAAGGGGGATTGAAGGCCTGGGAGAAGGCCGGCAATGATGTCGCGACGGGCGTTCCGACAAACGCGCCTGAACTTCCGGACAAGCCTGTACGGTGAGCCCTCGGTGCGCCCTGCGCACGTGCGGCATTACTCGAGCGCTGCAGCGCCGGCGATGATTTCCGTGAGCTCCGTCGTGATCTTCGCCTGCCGCGCGCGGTTGTAGTTGCGCTTGAGCGTTCGGCCGAGACCACCCGCGTTGTCGGTGGCTGCCTTCATGGCCACCATACGCATCACATTTTCACTCACGATCGCGTCGTTCAGTGCCTGAAACAGCGACACCTTCACGGACTTTGGGAGCAGTTCATCGAGCAGCGCGGATGCGCTCGGCGCAAACTCATACACCGTCGAAGCGCCCTTCGGCGCAGTCTCCGCGCTTGGCGCGTTTGCTGCACCCGCGTCCGATTCCAGGCTCAGCGGCAGCAACTGCATGACATCCGGCACCTGCTTCGCGGCGGAGATGAAACGCATGAAAACCACGTGCACCGCGTCTACTTTGCCCGCAGTGAACTCATCCATGTAGCGCTGCGCCACGCTCGCCACAGCCTCGAAGGCCGGCTTGTCACCGAAGCTATGCCGCTCGGCGACATCGATCCGCTGGAACTTAAAGAACGAACTCGCCTTCTTGCCGGCGGTCTCGATCACCACTTCACGTTGTTCGCCACGACGCGCGCGAATCAGTTGCATGGCGCGTCGGAGCACGCTGCCGTTGTACGCACCGCAGAGGCCACGATCGCTCGTGACCACCAGCACAAGTTCTCGCCCTGACTTGCGTGCCCCACTCAGCAGCGGGTTCTCAACCTCGCCTGCCGCCGCCGACACCTCGCCCACGAGTTGGCGGATGCGATCGGTGTATGGGCGTGTGGCCTTGGATCGCTGAAGCGCAGCGGTGAACTTCGCCGTCGCGATCATCTGCATCGTCTTGGTGATGCGCTGGATCGTCTTGACGGCGACCATGCGCTTCTTGATTTCGCGAATCTGTGCCATGGGGAGCGCGGGATAGTAGCAAGGCTCACGCGGGCAACTGCAGCCCATCGAAGCCCAGTGCCATGCCCATCGGTAGCCGCGGGTCCAGTTCCGCATGGCGAATGTCATGCGTCATATGGACGAAGACGGTGCGCTTCGCGGCAAGCTGCCCCGCGATGGAGACCGCCTCATCCACCGTGAAATGCGTGGGATGCGCCCGGAACCGAAGCATGTCGAGGACGAGTGTCTGCAAGCCACCGAGCCACTGAAACGCCTCTGGCGGCACAGCAGACACATCGGTGCAGTACGCCAACGGCAACAGTCCGCCCCCATCCCCACCATCAACCGCCTCGATGCGCCAGGCAAGGACGGGCAGGCGCCCATGCAGCATCGTGAACGGCCGCATGCGGAGTCCATGCCGCTCCACCGCAACGCCAGGGATCACGCGGTGTGGGATGAGATCCGCCACAAATGAGTCGTTCGCGTTCGTATGCCTGCGGAAGATGTAGCGGAAGACCCGCTCGACATCGGTCATCGTTTGGGCATCCGTAAAGACCTCGATCGGCGCGCGCATCAGCACGTTGTAACGGCGCACCTCGTCCAGACCAGCAATGTGATCCATGTGTGCATGCGTGATCAGGATCGCATCGCACCGCGCAATCTTGCTTCGGAGTGCCTGCTCACGGTGATCGGGCGAAACATCGATCAACCAGATTCGTTCCTGACCTTGCGGATCGGTGAATCGAAGCGCAGCGCTCGTTCGCAGACGCCGATCGCGCGGATCATCGGAGACGCAGGTGGCACAATCGCATGCGATCACAGGAACACCTGAACTCGTGCCCGTGCCGAGCAGTTCGAGTCGCGCAGCCGTCACTCGCTCGGACATGGGAAGAGCGCCGTCAGTTCGCGCGCGACAGATTTCGGATCGGCTGCACGGCAGAGCGCCGATGACACTGCGATGCCGCGGCAACCAGCGGCGCGAAGCTCCGCAGCACGCTCAGCAGTGATACCGCCAATCGCCAGATGCGGCGTCTGGGGGTGGCGTTCCACGAATGTCCGAATCCACGCAGGTCCGGCGGGTTTACGCTCGGGCTTCACGGCAGTTTCGAACATCGCTCCCACGCCGCAGTAATCAGCCCCTGCGGCAACAGCCGCATCTGCCTCAGAGAGGTCGTGCACCGTCGCACCGATGATCAGCGAACCGCCGGCGATTTTCCGCGCCGCTCGCAGCGGCAGATCATCCCGACCGAGGTGTACGCCGTGTGCACCGGCAGCAATTGCCACATCGATGCGGTCATTGATGATGATGGTCGCGCCATGCTTTGCCGCGCGCGCAAGCAGCGATTCGCAGCGCTCGAGCAGCGCCACGGTCGTCCATCCTTTCTCTCGCAGTTGGATGCATGCGACGCCGCCTTCAAGCGCACCATCCACCACCTCCTGCCAGGGGCGCACACAGATCGATTCCGTCAGGACGAGGCAGACTCCCCATTGTCGCGCCGTTGCGGGTCGCAGGCGTTCCAGAAGCTGACCCGTGAGCGAGTAGCTCCGATAGCGCACCGACTCCAGACGACTCCACGCATCATCACCCGTCGTCTTCAACATTTCCTCAAGCGTGCGAAGCGCCTCGCCGAGCCGGGAACCGTTGGCACGCACGACATCCGCGATCCCTCGACGAACCGACTCGCGCGCACCCTCGATGGAAACACCGACATCCTGCTCCACATCGCGTGCACCGATCCGAGCCGCGTGGGACGCCCCATCGACTGCCGCCACGACCTCATGCCTTACTCGCTTAAAGCCACCAGCAATCTCTCCATCATCGAGCAAGAAACGCGCCACATCCTCCAGGACGCGCGCAGCCTCCAGAGCACGGTTTGTTGCCGCATCAAGAACACGCTGCACGGGGCGCATGGTCCATCAGCCTATGCGGCTCCGATGCGCGCTGCCTACGGAACCTGATGCAATCGCCTACCCTTTCGAGGTCTGATGGAAATCAACCCAGGACATCCCGAGCGTTCACCGATTGCCGAACGAGGAGACCCGACACGACGGGCGTTCCTTGCAGGGCTCGGCGCTTCTGCGTTACTTTCCACGGACACCGTTTCGAGTCTTGTGCGCGGCGTACAGAGCGCCGCACAAACGTATTCGCCCCCGACGACGAAGGAAAACACCATGCCATTCACTTTGCCTGATCTCCCCTATGCCGAAAGCGCACTCGAGCCGTCGATTGATCAGAAGACCATGAACATTCACCGCACAAAGCACCATCAGGCGTATGTCGACAACCTGAACAAGGCGCTCGATGGACAAGCGGAATTCGGCAAGTGGTCGCTCGATGAGATCTGCCTGCAGATTGGATCCATTCCGGAAACGATTCGCCCTGCCGTGCGCAACAATGGGGGCGGTCACTGGAACCACTCCTTCTTCTGGAAGATCATGGCACCCAAGGGATCGGGAGGCGCGCCAAGTGCCGAACTCACCGCTGCGATTGACCAGACCTTTGGCGGACTGGATGCGTTCAAGAAGGCTTTTGCGGAAGCAGGCATGAAGCGGTTCGGATCTGGATGGGCCTGGCTCGTCAAAAAGGGAGACGGATCGCTCGCCATCGGCTCCACTCCGAATCAGGACAACCCTCTGATGAAGGGCTTTGTTGATGTGGTGGGACGGCCACTGCTCGGCGTCGATGTGTGGGAGCATGCGTATTACTTGAACTACCAAAACCGCCGAGCCGATTATCTCGCCGCGTGGTGGGATGTCGTCAATTGGAACCAAGTGAACGCGACCTTCGCGTAATCCAATCGCGCGTGTCTGGGCTGCCCCGGTCGCCAAGGGGAAAAGACGGCATCGGACATACCCCCGTGCCTCGGCAGCCGCGCCTGGATACACGATGAATCCGCTCCATCTTTCCCATTTCCTCGTCAAGCCAGGGACGAGGGCTTCCCTGCGCGACTGGGACTGCGAAGAGTGCGGTGGTCTTGAAAAGCCAGCGGGCGAGGCGCAGCTTGCGAGCAACCTTGCCGCACTCGAAGAGCTGCAGATGAAGTTCTGGGCGAATCGTTCTCGTGCGCTGCTGATCGTGCTGCAGGGCATCGACAGCGCGGGAAAGGACGGGGTCATTCGCCGAGTCATCACTGCGCTGAATCCGCAAGGAGTCTTTGTTCACTCGTTCAAGAAGCCATCCGACGTTGAATGCGCACACGACTATCTCTGGCGCGTCCACTCGCGCTGCCCGGCCAAGGGCGAAATCGCCGTCTTCAACCGCAGCCACTACGAGGACATCATTGTGCGCCGTGTCCATGGGACCATGGATGCTGAGACAGCTGCCAAGCGCTGCCGACATGTGCGCGACTTCGAGCGCATGCTCACGGATGAGGGAACGATCATCCTGAAGTTCTTCCTGACCATCACCAAGGAAGAGCAACTCAAGCGGCTGCAGGATCGTCTGGAAGATCCCACCAAGCAGTGGAAGTTCTCCATCGACGACGTGAACGAGCGGCAGCGCTGGTCGCAGTACCAAGAAACCTTCGAGTTCATGCTGAACGAGACAACGACCGATGACGCCCCGTGGATCGTCGTGCCCGCCAATCGAAAGTGGTTCCGAAATCTGCTTGTCAGCGAGGTGCTGCTGCGCACCCTTGCCGAACTCAAGATGCAGTGGCCGCGACCAGCCGAAGATCTCAGCCAAATCCGGCTTCGTTGAGCGGCTTCACGACTGCGATTGAACGCCCGCGATCATGGCATCGAACTCACTCCGCCACGACTCGACAGTCGCGTCAGGTCCCAGAAGCCGAATGAAAACGGTTCCATTTCCGGTTCGCAGGATGGCACCCAGCTGACGGATGCCAGGCCGCGGCGCCGCCTGCCCCATGCCCTGATAGAGCCCCGCCAGTTCGATCGTCTTGACCGCGATGCCGTTGACCGTCGAGTCGGCGATGACGGCTTCAGCCGGTGATCCATCCTCGCGGCGGAACTGCGAGATCCACCGCTTGACGTTCGCGTCCATGGGCCCTCCATCCCCTGCCGCAAAAACGCTGAACACCAACTCGGCATCGCTTGCACCAGCTGCCTTTGTCGGCACTGCATACTGAAGCGCTCGGAACTGCACCGTCGGCGCTTGCCACTGCCACGCCACGGGCTTGGGCATCACAAGTCCGCCAATCTCGATCAACTTTGGATCACTGGTCGCACTGGATACGCGAACCGCCGCTGCAGGCTGTGCCTCCACTGGAGCACTTTGCTGCCCTGGACCTGACGGCGCGGCACTCGCCTGAGCCGCACTTGCCGACGCCGCACCGGCCGGCGGAGCACTCACCGGGGCTGCGCTGCTCTGAGGTGCACGAGGGTTCTTCGCATTTGACGTCAGCGGGGTGGGCGGCTTCGGTGCAGGCGCACGCTCACAGCCGATCCCCCACCCAATCAGGATGGCGCATGCAGCGACGCCGGAAATCCAGTGACCGCATGAGTTGCGCACAATCTGCCGTCTTTGGTGCTGAGTCTTCATATTGCAATCGTACGCGTGCTCCGAACTGCATGATGGGCTCCCCGTACCCTTTGGCCGAGTGATGCGAATTCACGCTGAAGGAATCTGGACAGGCAATCACGGCGATCCATGGCGGCGTGCGATCGACATCGTCGATACACGCGTGAAATGCTTGCACGACGACGCGTCGTCGGCAGACATCCGTTTCACCGGTGGATGGATTCTGCCCGGGCTCATCGATGCGCACCTGCACCTCACGCTCGGCTCACTGTCGCTCACTCGCCTCGATCTTGGCGGCACCAGTTCGCGCAGCGAATTCATGGAACGCATTGCGCAGCGACACGCGGGGCTCTCGGCAGATCAGTGGCTTGAAGCATTCGGGTGGGATGAATCTCTCTGGGGCGGCGCCCAACCGGATGCAACCTGGCTGCAAGCAGCCGCGGACCGCCCCGCAGTCGCCTGGCGGTGCGATCAACATGTCGCTCTCTGCAACAAGGCGGCGATGGCGGAACTGGATCTGTCCCGCGAAGTCGAAGGCGGAACGATCGTTCGGTCAGCAGATGGTCAGCCGACCGGGCTTTTGCTTGAGCAGGCTGCGTGGCAACTGCTTGTCCCTCGTATTCCGCCTCCACCAATCGATGTGCAGCGGCGCGCGCTGCAGCAAGGCTGTCGCCACCTCCTTTCGCTTGGGGTGACTGCCGTTGGCGCCATGGAGTACCTGCAAC
>Ga0194111_10002033_pt1 | contig 24649 bp, 15 predicted proteins | sample TA2KigC300mmetaG_FD_146194 | JGI IMG/M metagenome (GOLD analysis project Ga0194111, IMG submission 146194) | Freshwater microbial communities from Lake Tanganyika, Tanzania - TA2015033 Kigoma Deep Cast 300m | ecosystem: Environmental > Aquatic > Freshwater > Lake | place: Tanzania: Lake... | reverse complement strand
TTTCTGTTACGGGGACTGGCGGGCGCCCGCGCGGAGTTTCGGATCGCGGCGCTCGCGGTGAACCTGCGGAAGCTGGTCGCCTGCGGGGCGATCCGCCGCGAGGCTTGCGGCGCGAGCTGACCTCGGGCAAGCCGCCGCGCGTCTTGCCGGGCGGGCCCGCAGCGGGCCACAGGCCCCACACTGCCGCGATCCGGGGCCACCCGACGCAGCCCCTCGGCCAACCCACAACCCGAGCGCTCCGCCCGCCCCTCCCCAACACCATCGCCCCGTCATCGCCGTGAGGTCAGATGACTTGGGGGACGGGCTGGGGACGCCCGCGCTCCCAGGTGGACGACAACGTCACGGTGCCTCCCACCCCCACGCCACCTTCTCCTTCGCGTGTACCTTCCTTCCGGCCATCCGCGTCACTACGATCTCGACCGCGCCGCACTTCTCTGCGCGCTCGCGCGAGACCGGCTCCCGTTTGTGGTCAGGGGTACCGTAGCGGGCCCGGAGCTCGTTGAGGATCGCTTGGCGCCCGTCGAGGTCATCAACAGTGCGCGCGTCGCCCTGCACTGCTCCTGCCACTGGACCACTCCCACTCCCCGCTAAGCCCCCATCCGCGGCAGGCCCATTGAGTCCGGAAGGACTGCCGCCGCGGTTCACCGAAGTGCACGGGGCACCGGTCGGCGTCTGTGGCCGCCGGAGGTTCCCTCATGAAAGGAGGCGTGCAGCCCGTGGGTCTTCTCTGTCTGTCTGCCGTGTGCGTGCTGTTCGCCGCTGCCGCTCTGAGTCAGGATCAGAAGCCGCTTCTGGCCGCAACGGCCTCCGTCGAGTTCGGCGAGGACTTGGGGCAGAACTTCGGCACGCTCTTTGAGGTCCGAGACGGCCGTAGTCGAACCATCGTCGGCGCTGGTTTCCCGGCCGTCTTCAACACCTGCGTACGCCTCGACCGCTATGCTCTCCAGTTCTACGTCCGCCCGGAGGGCGACGTCGCCCCGGTCAAGGAACTCCTTCCGCGCTCCAACACCGGCGTTCACCAGTCCGTGCAGGACTGCGACGGTCGCCTGTTCGCATGGACTTATGGAGGCGACAAGACCGTTCGCTGCTGGGAGGGCGCCCAGTGGCGGGAGGACCCCATCCTCGATCCTCAGCGCGCAGGCTTCGGCGACGGCTTCATGCGCCTGGGGACCGGCCTGCTGGTCTATCAGGACGGCCAGGTCTGGTACGATCAGGCGCTCATTCTCCCCAAGGCTGCACAGGGCGCCTACAGCTGCTTCTACTACGCCCAGGGGCGCCTGTGCTTCTATCACACGAAGCCGGGGGACGGCGGGTTCACGCGCATCTGCGCGGCGCCCTGGAAACCGGGCCAGACCCAGGTGCAGATTGAGCAGCTCAAGAGCGTGGCCCTGCGCAAAGTCGGCGAGACACCCTTCGTCTGGGGGCAGTTGGGCGGCGAAGTGCTGACGGTCTCCAACTGGGGCTCGACGGCCGTCTTCGACGGAGCCGATTGGCGTGTCCTCCGCTGGCCGGTGGAGAACACCAGCTACCAGATCTACTCGGCCGTCAACTACTACGACGGCCTGCTTCTCGGCCAGTACCCCACGGGCAACTTGATGCTCTTCGACGGCATCCAGGTGAAGCAGCTGGAGGGTTGGCCGCCGGTGATGCCCGGGGTGGCCGGGTATGCCCGCGAGGCCCAGAGCACCATGCTGTACCGGGGCGACCTGTACGTGGGTGTCTGGCCCTGGGCCGAGCTGTGGCGCTACGATCGGGACCGCAGCGAATGGTCGCTGGTGGGTCGCCCGTTCACGCTGCCTCCGCCCACCGACAAGTCCGGGCATCCCTTCGAGGAGGACATCCGCCTCTACAACCAGGCCCACAACGCCAACGTCGTCATCAACCTCTGGGGCCAACGGATCTGCGGGCTCGCCCCGTGGCGCGACTCCCTCATCGTCGCCACCTCGGCCAAGGGCCCCATGGAGCGCGACCCGAGTCTGACGTTCCTCACCGACGAGGTCTACGAGCAGTACGGCCGCCTCTGGCGCTACACGCTGCCCGGGCACCTCTCAGCGCCGATCCGCTATGTCCCGCGCCCTACGCGCATCCGCTGCGAGCTGCGTCCCGACCGCCTGCGCGTGCTGCAGGACGGCGCCCTGCGCGGCGAGGCCACCTTCGATCCGCATCTCCTTGAGGGGCTCAAACCGGCTGCCATCACCTGGGGCCAAGGTCTCTATGGTCCGACAACGTGCAGGCTGAAACGGAAGGACGTGTCACCGGCACTGGACTGAATGGCAGTCCGCGATTCCCGTCCTCATCGTCCACGTAGGGGCGCGATTCAGACTGTGTTGGGGAAGGGCTCCGTTGAGGAAAGACGCCCCGCGTACGCGCTCCACGTATCTCGTAGCTCGGGATGCCAATCCCGACACTGCCTTCGTCAACGCAATCCACGCTCTGCCCCCACAACGACCCGATGATGTCAGGTTGCTCCGTGCATGACCATCATCACGCCCGATGCCGTGCGTCTCATACACCCTCTGAGGGAGGATGAGGCCGCGATCCTCCGCACCGCCCCCTACCTCCCCGCCCGCACCTCCACCGTCGCCCCCCAACCTCCCGCGAGCATCACTCGCTCGATTCGCAGGTCGGTGGCCTCGCCTGGAGTCGGCCCCTCCTCCGGCCACAGCCGCGCCTGGCGCAGCGGCGCGAGGTGGGCCAGGATCACCTCATCCGGAACGGTGCCGCGATCCTCCAGCGGACCCGCGCCCGATCCCGACCGGGCCGGATCGGGGTTGTCGCCGACATTGGCCAGGTACTCCCAGCCCTTCGGCGCCGCGTCACGGTTGCTCGTGTTGATGTTGCAGCCCAGCAGTCCGCCCTGCGCCGGGGGCGCAGCTTGGTTGAGCCAGACCGTGTCCGCGGTCGTGCCGGGGACGTTGACCCAGAAGAGGTTGTTGAGCGACAGCACCCGCGTGTTGCGTCCATCGCTGCGCAGCTCGAACCTGCAGGTCTCCTGCGTCTCGACGGGAAGCAGCATGGACGTGGCGAGGGTGAACAGCCCGCGGAAGCTATCGGCCGCGATCGTCGGACGGTCGGCGGACGTAGCGTAAGAGAACCGCGTCGCGTCGATGCTCAGCGTGCCTCGATCGGCCAGCTGCAGGCCCGTCAGTTCACCCGAGCTGCGTTCGTGGTAGACCGAGCGCACCACCAGCCGGCCGCCGTTGCGCACATCGTACTGCCCGGCCGCCGAGCCCGTCGCACCCGTGAAGATGGAGACCTGGTTGGTGGCGCTCTCCGCCTTCGGCCCGCCGATCACTTCCACCCATCGGCCCGCATTGCCGTTGCCCTGAAGCGCGCGGCAGAGCACGTCCGTCTGGTCGAGGCCGTTGATCCTGAGCGCCGCCGTGCCCTCCGCTTGTGCCTGCCCGGGTCCGTTGGTGTTGAGCTGATCGGCCAGGATGCGTCCACCGGCCTGGTCCGCATCCTCCACCACCAGCCCGCGGGCGTTCGGGGCGTGTACGTACAGGTCGCGAAGCATGGCCCGGCTGGGCCCCTCAAGGCGCAGCGCCACGCCACCCTCCGGGCCCGTCCAGTTCAGCCGCGTGCCCGTCTCTCCGGCGCTATCGCCGATCAACTGCACGTCGCAGAGACGCGGGATCACCAGGGTCTCACCCACGTTGTACGCGCCCATCGGCAGGTGAACCACCGGCCGCTGCCCGGCGAGCTTCACGGCCTCAGCGATGGCCGCCTGAATGGCCGCTCCATCGGCGGACGCCGGTACCTCAATGATGGGGCGCGTCCGGTTGGGGGGCGGCGGCGGCAGCGTCGGCAGCTCCGACGGGATGCCGTCCGCGCTGACCACACGCTCGGCCACCCGTCGGAACCGCCCGCGTTCCTCTACGGCGTCGGGGCGGGTGTAGACGTTCCCGGCCAGCGTCTGGTCGGCCCACGTCATCCGCACGCCCCGCGTCGTCGGCCCGAGGCGGAAGAGGTTGTCCACCACCACGTACGGCCCGGCGTTGTCCAGGATCACGGCGAAGTCGCCCGTCGGGTCCAGCACGCGGTTGCCGGTGATGCTGGTCGGCGAGCCCCACGTGTGGCCTGAGCTGAAGTCGAGGAAGGCGCGGGAACCCACCGAGACATTGCCGACCGCGGAGAAGACCATGAGGTTCTGCAGGCTGAGGTCCGCGATCTTCGAACGCAGGAACAGGTTCTGCCACGCGTGCCAGTTGCCCATCACGTTGTGAATGCCGCGCCCACAGTCCTCGAATCGCGAGTGCCACACCCAGATGTCCATGGAGTTCCAGTTCACCGTCTGAATGCCCACGTCGCATCCGGTGAAGCGACACCTCAGCACGGCGTTCTCGGCCTGCCCGTTCGTCTGCGGCCCCCCGAAGACGAGCCCGCTCTTCAGGCCGCGGAACCACAGGTCGCTCGTCTCGTTGTAGGTCGAGAACGCCGGCCCGTAGACCAGCCCGGTGCCCGCCTTGCCCGCGCCGTCGAACGTCAGCCGAGAGATCTTGGAGTACCACGCATCCCACCCGAGCATCGTCTCGCCCTCGGGCCCGTCCCACAGCAGGATGGTCCGCTCGGGGTGCTCGCCGATCACTGCCACTCCCTGGCAGTCGGTATGGGCCTGGCGGGCAGTCCTCACGGTGGCGGTCAGCCGGTAGGTTCCCGCCGGCAGGTAGAGGACGCACGCCTTCTCGTGCCGTACCAGGTCATCCAGCCCCCTCTGCAGCGCCGCCGTATCATCGGCGCGACCGTCTCCAACCGCACCATAGTCCCTCTTGAGGTCGCGCCAGCTCGGGAACGGCCCGACGAACTCCTCGTCGAGAGCAGCCGGCTGAGCGCCCGCCACCGCAGGCGCCAGAATGAGCACCGCCCAGCAACCGGCACGCAGGCCTCGCATGAGTCGCACTCCTCTGTGCATCGGGATTCCCCCTGTCCACTGGGATTCCCCCTCAACGGGGTGACGGCCGGTCGCGTGTCGTCCGCCCTACACGAGCGCCCCTGCGTCGGTCAGCTTCCCCCGGAGAGTCTCTACGTCCACGTCGCGGGGTTGCACGTTCGCTTCGGCTGCTGTGGCCGCCGCGATCCCTGCCGCTTCGCCGATGGCCATGCAGGGCCCGATGACGCGCATGGCGCCCATTGCCTGGTAGTCGGCCGAGATGCAGCGGCCCGAGACCAGCAGGCCGTCGATGGTCTGCGGCACGAGTGCGCGATACGGGATGTCGAACCAGTCGCCCTCCGGCGGGTACAGTTCGTCGGGGACCTGGTTGGGGTAGTCGGTGAGCATGTAGCAGTCGGTCCTCGGGCACTTCTTCCGGCACAAGTGCACGCCCGCCGGCACACCCAGGCCGCGCGGGCAGTGGATGTCGATCCAGTAGCTGCAGCGCGCGATGCTGTCGTCGTACTTGCGCCCCTCCACGACGTCCTGGCCGGTGATCCGGTGCAGGCCGACGAGCTGGCGCGACTCGCGGATGCCGACATGGGCGGGCGTGGCGACGAGGTGCAGGCCCTCCGCGCCGGGCACGCTGCGCCAGAGGTCCAGCAGCTTCCAGGTGGTCTCGCGGGTCGCGAACTCGGCCCGGGTGAGGTCCTCGACGTCGGCGCAGTTGCCGCCGGCGCGCGTGCAGTTGATGGACGCGTGCCCCGGGTCCATCGTGGAGCCATGCCCTCCCAGGCCGATGCCGTAGACGTTCACCTCGCCGGCCTCAGCAGCGGCGCGGGTCTTCTCGACGAGGGTCTGGCGGATCTCCGGGGTCAGCGCCTCGGTGCCGCCGAGGATGAACTCGCTGCCCATCGCCATCGGCAGGCCATCCGCCGGGCGACCGAGCGTGCACTCGGCGCCGGCGCGAGAGGCGACATCCGCGTCGCCCGTGCCATCGACGAACACCTTCGCCCGGATCGCCTGCCGCCCGGACTTGCTCTCGATGATCGCGTGCGTCATCCGCCCGTCCTCGACGACGCTCTCCGCGAAGAACGCGTGAAACAGCGTCCGCACGCCCGCGTCGTTGACCATGCGGTCGGCGACGATCTTCAGTCCCTCGACCCCGAAGGGCGCACAGCGCGCCTGCAGGCACTCCTCGTAGGGCTTGCCCTGTCCGATGGCTGCCAGGCGGTCGCAGAGCTCGGCGAGGAGCCCGGCGACCGTCGGCTCAGTGGAGCGGTTCGCGGTGATCGCGAGGATCGGTCCGACCTGCCCCGAGGTCGCCATGCCGCCGAGGAAGCCCTGCATCTCGACCAGCATCGTGCTCGCGCCCTGCCGTGCAGCCGCGATGGCCGCCGGCAAGCCGCCCGGCCCTCCGCCGATGACGCACACGTCCACGTCGGCAATGACGGGGATGTCGCGTTGAGGTTCACGTACAACCGCCATTCGAGTGTCCTCCATGCTCTGCCTCCGCCGTTCTTCGCCGGCAGCAAGGCGTTGGACTTCTGCCCTATCCTTCGTCGGCGACCCACCGTCTCCCCTTCCTCGTGCCCATCCTCGATGCGAGACCTGTCGGATCGGAGGCTCCGGAATCGTTGCCCCCGTAGAGGTAGGTGCCTTCCAGGGCGGATTCTGTCCCAAGATCCCTGGGCGAGGGAGGGGAGCGGACATTGCCCGCGCGTACGACGCGCAGGAACTGGCGGCCGGGGCCACGAAGTTGACGCTGGCCGGGCGGGGCAAGCCAAGAGGGATCGATGAGGCGGGGGACCCGTCAGGAAGGCGGGCCGGATGGCCTTCGGCCATGCGGCCCCTCCCAACGACCAACCGCGGGAGAGGAGGCCTCGATGACGGAGCCCCCGCGTGGAGAGAAGCCTGATCGTCGGCATCCACATCGGCTGCCGCACGAGATGTATCAGCACCCCCTCCAGCCCATGTCGCTTACGGTTCGCTCCAAGTGGAAGGGCAGTCTGGCGCAGCCTGGCGTTGCCGACGCGATCATCTCCGCGATGGGTAGGATGGGCGTGCGTCACGGGGTGCGCATCCATGCCTACTGCATCATGCCTGACCACCTGCACGCAATCGTGTCGGTCGTCGAGGGCGGCGGTGACCTCGAGAAGTGGCTGAGGTACTTCAAGCGCGAGGCGGCCCGGGCCGCAGGAATCAGCGGGGCCTGGCAGCGGAGTTACTGGGACCGACACGTGCGCGAACGCGAGGACCTGGGGGAGTTGGTGCAGTACGTCATCGCGAACCCCGTGCGCCGCGACCTGTGTGAGCACTGGCCCGAGTGGCCGTACTCATGGGCGGAGAAACAGGACGAGTCGCGAGGGCCGGCACCCGCCTAGCAGCGTCGCGGGGAACCATGGGCCGGGTGGGGAGGCCGTACGCGGTTGCCGTGGGAGGGGCTGCATGGCCGAAGGCCATCCGGCCCCAGGTTGAGGTTGCACGACGCGGCTACGACACGGCAACGGCGGGCCGGATGCATCGCCTGCACACGGCGGCAGGCGCTGCATGCGGCCCCTCCCAACGGTGGGCCTACGTGGACACGATCATCATCGACGTGATTATCCGGACGGTCGGCCGAGCACTCGTCACGCTCGGGCTGATGGCGACTCGTCGCTGCAACTGGCAGACGGCCACCCTGAAGCTGGAAGCGTGGGAGAGCTGGCTCAAGGACTCCACGACGTTGGGGGCCTCGGCGGCGAGGTTGGCGATAGTCGGCGGCCTGCTCATCCTTCTGGCCGCCCTGCTGGTCTTCCTGGCCATCCGGTCCATGGGGTCGTGATGCGAACGACAGGTCGAGGGCGGGCCGGATGCATCGCCTGCACACGGCGGCAGGCGCTGCATGCGGCCCCTCCCAACGACAACGGCGGGCCCAACGGCTGTGAGGCGAGGGGCTACTGGTAGAACCAGTCCGCTCTCACGATCTTCAGTTGGAGCGAGAGGCCGCCGGTGTAGTTGAAGTAGGTGATGAGGGCCTGGTCGCCGAGCCAGGTCACGGCGGGGTAGGCCCAGCGGTCGCCGGGCGCGTCCTCCAGGTTGCGGAAGTGCTCCCAGGTCTCGCCCTCGTCGCGGGAGATGGCGGCGGTCAGGGGGCTGCGCTTCACCGCGCTGTCGGTGTCGTGGTTCCAGATCGCGAGCAGGTCGCCGGTCGTCGGGATGCGGCTGATCGACACGGGCGAGGCGCTGCAGGTGAGCGCGGTCGGCTCGGGCTTGGTCCAGGTCTCGCCGCCATCCGCTGAGAGGCTGCGGAACTGGCTGCCGAGGCCGGTGCGCATGAGCATCAGCACGCGGCCGTCCTTCAGCTCGATGCACGCGGGCTCGTAACACGGGCCGCCCTCGGGCTTCACGCGCGCGCTGTCGCGCCAGGTCTGCCCGTCATCATCCGACAGGCAGCAGTAACTGTCGCCGCCCTCCCACGCCTCGAGCAGAATCCGCCCGGACGTGAGGCGGATGCACCGACCGTTCGTGAGGCCGGTGTACTTCGCGGCGGGCGAGAGCTGCCTCGCCGGGCCGAAGGTGCGGCCCTCGTCGGTGGAGGTGCGCATCATGATTCGGCAGTCGGCATCCTCCGAGTTCTTCTGGCAGTAGAACACGGCCAGCGCCCCGCTGCGAAGGCGCATGAAGTTGACCTCCATGACGTTGCAGCCGCCATCGTTCTCGACGAGCGTGTACTTCTCGCCCCAGGTGCGGCCGGCGTCGCGGGAGATACGGCCGACGAGCCTCGCGGGGCCGTGGTCGGCGCCGCTGCCAGCGTAGAACTCGGTCCAGCCGAGGAGGAGGCTGCCGTCCTGCAGAGGCACGATAGCCGCCTCGCTGTTGCGGGGATTCTGGGGCCCGACCGGGCCCACGACGGTGTGGAAGACTTCGTTCGGAGCCATCTGCGCGTTCCCCCCTTCGGGCGGCACTTCGGCGAAGAAGACGTCGTCGAACCAGGCGGTCTCTTCGTCGGCGATGTCATAGACGACGAGCAGGAGGACTGCTGAGGCGGCGCCGTCGGGCGCTGTGGCCGCGGCGATGAGGCGCGTCCAGGTCCCGGCTTCGGTGGCAGGCGCCGTGGCCTGGCGGTCGGGGGCGTGCCAGCGGCCCTGCGCATCGTTCCAGCGGATCTCGAAGGTCGTGCGGCGCGGGGCCGTCACGTTGTCCGCGCGGGCGTAGGCCCAGCCGACGTACTGCCTGCCCGGCGTCACCGGGACGCGGGTGATGTAGCACATGCACTTGCCGCCCCGGAGCGCCGCGGACTGCTTGCCCGCGCGGACGACCTGCGTGTCGCGGAACAGGCGGCCGGCAGCCGGGCTCTCGCGCCACACCGACCAGCCCGGCGGCGCGTCCTTGGCGACCCACTCGGGGCCGGAGGGGTTGTCGCCGCCCTCGGTCTCCTCGAAGCCGGGGTTGGGCGCGAGGTTCGGGAGCGCATCGAAGTCGCCGCGTTGGGCGCGGAGAAGCAGGAGGAGCGGCGACTCGGGATCGCGGGCCGACACCTCGCCGATGAGTTCATCCAGTCCGCCGGCGCCCCGGGCGGACGCCACGCGCTGCATCCCGCGGAGGATGGCACCCTCGACCGCCGCGCGCCACTCCGCCTGGACGCCCTCGCGGCCGGCGTACTCATCATACCAGTGCGTGCTGAGGTCATCCTCCAGGATGCTGCGGCGGAAGGCGGCGTCGCGGTCGCGGCTGAGACGCAGGAGCTTCGTGAGGTGAGGCCCGATCTGCGCGGGGTCCTGGGCCTGGTCGATGGCCTGCGCTTCGAGCCAGCCGCCGATGAAGAGCGCGGGGTACTCGAAGCACCGGCGGATGTAGGCGACGCGGTCGGCGATCACGCCCTCGGGCGCGAGGCGGGCGGCGCTGCGCAGGTGCGCCTGGAGGCGCGCGAGGCCGTCGAGGGTGTAGATCTCGCACTGCTGCTTCGCGCTGCCGATGCCGGCGAACCAGCGACCCGGGCGCGGCGTCATCCAGGCCTGCTCCAGCTCGTCGTAGAAGGCCGCCATCTCCGGCGCAGCGGGGCCGTAGAGCTTGTCGAAGAACTCGGCGAGGAGCGCGTCCTCATTCAGGGTCGCGTCCCACATCATCCGCGCCTGGAGGTAGACCATGGGCCCGTAGTTCGCCCAGTACGGATAGGCCTCGGCGTGCATCGCGACGAGGCCGATGCGCTTCGAGTGGCGCAGGTCCTCGGCGAGGAGGTGCGGGTAGTAGCGCGGCGCGAGGGCGCCGAGGCCGGTGTAATCATACTTGCCCATCTGCTTGCACTTGGCTTGCCACTGGCGCCAGAAGGCGTAGTCCTGCTCGCGGTACTTGCGGTCGAAGTACTGCGACGTGTCCTGCGTGATGTCGATGAAGACGTTCGGCTCGAGGCGCGGGATGGTCTTGGGCGGCGGCTCGACGCCCCAGTAGGCGAAGCCGCCAATGAGCTTGTCCGGGTGCTTCTCGCGCACACCAAGCGCCACGGCGTTCACAAAGGTGTAGTAGCGGTCCGAATGCACCTGTTTCCCGCGGAACTCGTGCGGCACGTCGACCGCGCGGCACAGGTCGCACTCGCACCAACCATCGTTGTCGTTGATGCTCACCGAGTATGTGTGAGCCTGGGGGTTCTCGTCGAAGTACCGGTTGATCTCCTGAATCGCCAGCTCGACGGTGCGCGGATTGGCGGTGCAGGGCTGCCAGGGCGGGTGTTCGTCGGACGTCGGCTTCGCGCGCTCGCTGTTGATGAGGGGGTAGATCTCGGGGTCGCTCTGCGCGAACCTCGAGGGCGGGAAGAGCCGGTAGAGGTTGTGGCTGAAGGCCGCCTCGAACGGGACCGCCGCGTCGGAGGGCGACAGGCGCAGGTGCAGCCGCCAGGCCGCCTGCTGTTGCCCATCGAGTCCGCTGAAGAGGCGGCAGTCGAAGCTGGGGGCCTGGGTCTCATCGCAGTCGCGAACGCGGATCGTGTCGAGGTGAGGGAGCACCTCGAACAGCTCCGAAGGCATGAACCAGCGCGCACCGAGGTGATCCTGCAGGAAGCCGCAGACCCCGTTGACCGTCCCGTTCGGGGTGCGGCCCGTGATCGCGAGTATGTCACCGCGGCAGCGGATGAGATAGCCATCGAAGGAGAGGGCCGCGACCTTCGCCGGATCGACGGCCGCCCGCGCGGCCTCGCCGATCAGGACGCGCGGCCCGGTGTCCGCCGAGTCCGCAATCGGCAGCTTCGCCCCAGAGATGCGTTCGACGACCGCGACGAACTCGTCGGCGGCGGCACGATCCGTCTGCGTTGCGCAGACAACCGTCGCCTTCGGGGCACCCGTCTCGACCAACAGCAGATCGCACCGAGGTGAGTCGCAGAGAGCAACCGCTACGGCCATCCCGGCCGCGACGCATGCTGCGCGCATGGTGGGACCTCCCCGCACGGTCATTGGGTGGCGGCGGCCACGGCGACTGCGCCGCGGCAGTCTTCGATGGGGGGGCGGCGCACGCCTTCTTGAGCAGGACGGACAACGGCGGGCCGGATGGCCTGCGGCCATGCGGCCCCTCCCAACGGCTCGACCGCCTACCGCCCAGTCCGGTACTCGTACATCCCGTACCCGATGTCGCGGCTCGCCGCGATGGTCTCGGGGTAGGGGGTGTCGCAGATGTCGAGGAAGCCGATCTGGTAGTTCTCGGCGTCCAGGGGGCGGCCGGTGGTGCATTCGTCGCGGTACTTGAACCAGCCGCAGCCGACGAACTGCGGGTTCGAGAGGCAGCCCCGGACGTAGGACCGATAGGCCTCGGCGCGGGCGTTCTGGTCGGCGACCGGCACGAGGCCGGTGTGGAAGAGGCCGCGGTCAAGCGCGCCGAAGTGGAACTCGCCGATGATGAGCGGGACATCCTGGTTGCCGGGCATGCGGAAGTCGGAGACATCGCGGCGGTAGAGGTTGTAGCTCACCACGTCGCAGTACTTCGCGGCCGCGGCGGCGGCGAGGTCATTCGTCCAGGCGAGTCGGCAGCCGAGGTAGAGGTTGTTCGGCGCGACGGCCTTGACGCTATCGCGGCAGATTCGGAAGTACTGCTCGGCGGTCCTCGCGTAGAAGGCGCGGAGGTCGGCGCCGGCCTTCGCGACGTCGGGCGGCTGGCGGTTCTGCAGGAGAGCATCCCAGGAGGCGTACTGCGTGCCCCAGGCGGCGTTGAGCTTGTCGATGGTCTCGTACTTCGCCTTGAGGTCATCGACGAAGACCTGCTTCGCGATCTGGTCGGGCGGCGAGACGAGCGTGGCGATCGCGAGGGAGGTGTCGCTGCCCCAGGAGAGTTCGTTGTCCACGAAGTAGCCGATACACCAGGGGTCGCCGGCGCTCTTGCCGACCTGGCCGGCCATCGCCTGGCGCAAGGCCTCCTCGAAGCTGGGATCGAACACGTCGCGGAACTGGCCCCAGTAGCCCTCGCTCCCCTGCAGGGGCTTGCCGCCGAAGTGGATCGCGACGCAGTAGGGCGTGCGGTGCATGAGGTAGATCGAAGCGTCAGACCAGTTCGCGATGGTGTTCAGGCCCCAGCTGCGCAGGCGGCGGTGCGCGAGGTCGGCGTGCGCTGTCTTCCAGTCATCCCCGTACTTGCGCTTGAGGTTCGCGGCGGCAAAGTCGAAGCACTGGGGCTGCCGTCCCGCGTAATCGCCATGCAGGACGCGGCCGGCCGTTGAGAGGAACTCGGCGAACTCGGGCTGGCTGCCCGGGTAGTCGGCGAACCACTTCTCGCGGTCCGTGACGGGCGTGTTGTCCCACGCATTCACGCAGTCGATCCCGTGCGACCAGAAGAGCTTCCCCTTCGGATCGACGAGCCACCACTTGCCCTCGTGCTTCGCGGCGCGGAAGAAGCCGGTCGCGTCGAGCGTCGGGCTGGCCTCCCAGCCCCCGTACTCGTCCCAGCCCTCGGGGCTGGCGTGAGCGGTGAGGTCGACCGTCTCATCGACCGTGCGCTCCTTCAGTTCCTCGAGCGAGTGCGTCTTCCCCGGCCAGTCCTTGTGGATGTACTGGCCGAAGGTGTCGATGAAGGGGAAGAACTGGGCGGCGGTCATCGTGGCGAGAGGGGGCTCGTGGTACTCGCCGGTGGCGCGGAGGTTGTCGATCTCGAAGGCGGAGTCGGCCTGCGGTTGGGGGACGAAGACGAGGACCTGCGTGACGTTGGCCGGGTCGATGGCGCGCTGGGCGTTGCCGCCGTAGGGCTCGGGGTAGCCGCGCATCGCGAAGAGCTTTATGTCGGGGTCGATGGCAGGCTTGCGGTTGATGGTCACGGTCAGCGTGCCGGCTTCCCCGGCCTTGAGCGTAACGCGATCCGTGTTGCAGTTGCGGACGCCATCGGCGCCGGGGTTATCCACGCGGCAGCAGAGCGTGGCCTCGGCGTCGCCCATGTTGCGCACGTCGAGCTGGACCTGCGTGAACTTCGAGAGATCCCAGTGGCCCTCGGGCGCGGGAAGCGTGATTCCCGGCCACTGCTGCGCGTGGCCGACGTCCACGCGGAGCCAGGAGTTGCCGTCGCGCTTGGACTCGCTGACCTTCACGTCGCGCGCCTCGACCTTGTCGAAGGCGAAACCGCCCTCGAAGTCGTGGAGGGTCATCTGGGCGCCTCCCGTCGAACAGGCTGCAAGGCAGGTTGCGAGTGCGATTGAGGTGCTGATCTTCTTGGGTCTTGTCATGGTCGGATCTTCCTGCCTTCGGCATCGGTTCGGACGGCAACTTCGGGGACAGACAATCCCGCCAGGGCGGGATCGTCAGTCCCGGATGGGCTCGGGCGCGCACTGGCGGTGGTAGAGGCGCCCTGATCTGGCGATAGCGACGACGACTGCCGACTCGCCTCCGCCCACCGATTCGGGTGCGCAGTCGCCGTCGGCGGCGGAGGTTAGGCGCACGGGCTCGCCCCACGTCAGGCCGCCGTCGGGCGAGGCCATGTAGTAGGCCGCGCGCGGGCCATGCGCGCCCTCAGGGGCGTCAGTCCAGGCGAGGTCGATGCGTGAGCCGCAGGCGTGCGACTTCGCGTGGGTCGCCCAGCCGTTCGGCGCGTTGACGAAGGTGATCCGTCGCAGCTTCGACCACGTCTGCCCCTTGTCATCCGACACGCAGGCGTGCAGCGCGGGATCGCCGGACCAGTTGGCGCCGTCGAAGACCTGTCCTTCCTCCCAGATCGCACAGACCCTTCCGGTTGGAGCCGCCACGATCTGGGGATGATGCGGGAAGCGGCCCGGCGCTTTGTGCAACTCCACGTCAGGCCCCCACGTGGCGCCTCCGTCAGCCGAGTGCTTCACGTAGATGCGCCAGTCGAGGAGTTCGGTCCTGTCGCGCTGATCGAACCAGATGAGGTACACGTCATCCCCGACCGCGGCGATGCCCGGACGCATGGCCGAACCGTCCGGCATCGTCAGGCGGACGTCGGGGCCCCAGGTGGCGCCGCCGTCGGTGGAGCGCTTGTAGTAGATCTCGCCCCAGGTGTGCGTCCCGGCAGGGGTCGGCACGACCAGGCTCCGGCTGGCCCAGGTCACGTGCACCGTTGCGCCGGAGGCGGCGGTGGCCATGCGGAAGAGGTCCACCCCCGGCGTCAGCCTCGTGTCCTCGCTCCAGGTGCCTCCCCCGTCGACTGACTGCTTGTGGAAGACCTCCCACGTGCCGTGGCGGCTGTCCGGCCAGATGAGGTGCAGGACGGAACCCGTGAACTCCAGCGAGCAAGGGTACTGGGCGGTGCCCGCGGAGGTCAGGCGGACCGTGTGGCCCCACGTCGCTCCGGCGTCGGTCGAGCGGCGATAGTGGATGTCCCCGCCCTGCCCCCAAACCACGTGGGCCGTGTCGCCGTCGAAGGCAATGGGATGGGTACCGCCAGGCGAGCCGATGGCCCCGTCGCCGCTGAGAGGAGCGAGCGGCGTCGAGCGGTCTCCGAGGGACTTCGCGCAGAGAAGGGCGAGCAAGAGGGCAACGAAGCCTGAGGTTGCGGTAGGCATCGCGCGGGCTCCCCGGAGGCGTCGGGCGGACGCGTGGGGCGATGGGAACGGCACGGCAACGACGACCACCACGAAGCCCACCACCACCCACGCCAGCCGGCGAGACGCCCCGCGCTCCCAGGTGGACGACTACGATTACTGCCGGTGCAACCTTGGTGGAATCGTCGGCGCTTCCAGCGGCGGCGGTTCGCGACGAAGCGTGCTGAGTCCTCTCGGGGCGAGGGGAGGATGCACCGGGGGGCGAACGGGGCTCCGCACGATGGGACTGTGCGGGAGGGTACGTGCAATGCACCATCGCCGAGTGGTTTGCGCACTGCTGGTCATTGGCGTCACCGGGTCGGTGACGGCGCAGACGTCGCTGGAGAAGCTGCAGGCGGCGGAGAAGCCGCGTTTGCGCGCGGGGCATACGCTGCCGCCGCTGACGAGGTGGGGGTGGACGCTGCCGTATGAGGTGCGGGTGGAGCTGTGTGAGAACTGGGGGTATGGGCTGGAGTTTGGCGGGTATGTCGGGCCGGAGGAAGCGGCGAGGCTCGATGACCCGAACAGCCTGGAATCGAGGCTGTGTGCGCTGACGGCGTCCGATCCGAAGCGGTATCCGCTGTTCGTGCTCACGAGTCGGGCGCTGGACAAGCCGGTCGGCGATCCGTGGTGCCGGGATGCCGAGGGCAACCTGATCGACGGCAAGGAGGTCTGGAGCCCGGAGGCTCCGGAGGCGGTGTTCGAGGAGGCTGCGGAGCGGATGGCGGCGCCGTTGCGGAAGATCAGAGAGAAGGCGCCGATCGCGATCATCCTCAACGGCGGCGAGTACGCCTTGAGTGTGTACGGGCACCACGGGACGGTCTGGGAGCGCGACCCGAAGGTGATGGCGGCGAAGGGCGACCGCGACTGGTTCGACTACATCTCCGAGCGGAAGACGCACCAGGAGATGTTCATCACGCGGGCGTGTAAGGCGGCGGTGTCCTACCCCCCTGCCCCCCTTCCTTCAGAAGGGGGGAAAGGCAGAGGCAGAGGCGGTGTCGGAGCTGGCGCTCCGACCTACGAGGCGATGTACCTGTACTATCCGACGGAGGCGTGTGCACACGCGAACCGATATGGGGGCTGGAACACCTGGACGTGGGACTACAAGTACTTCCGCACGGTGTCGGACATTCCGAACACGTCGATCTACTACAAGCACTTCAACGACGGGTGGACCGGCGGCAACGACATGCTGACCCAGGCGCTCAATGCGACCGCGCAGCAGATCTCGTTCGGCAACCCGCTGTCGTACAACTGGATGAACGCGGGCTGGCCGCGCGAGAGCCTGGGAGAGGCGGCCATCGGCGACCCCGAGCACTACATGGGCTACCTGAAGTGCTACTACACGGCGGGGATGATCGGCGGGGTTGCGGGGTACTTCAGCGTGCCGAAGGAGGATGACCCGCACTGGCTGTGGCAGATGACTGTGCTGAGCCACTGCCACGCGCTGTTCTCGCACCTGGAGGACTTCCTGCGCAACGGCGACCTGCTGCCCGGCCCGGACAAGCATCGCTGGACGAAGGACCTGCCGGCCTACGAGTTTCCGACGGGCGATCCTGATGCGCGCGTGGTTGCGAGGAAGCACCGGGAGCGCAAGGAGTGGCTCGTCACTGCGTGGGCGGCGGGAGGCGAGGACCGGAAGGTCAGCGTGGAGATGCCGGAACTAGGCAAGGTGGAGTTGCAGGCGCGGAAGTGTGGGAGCGTGTATCGGGCGACCGTACGGGAGATGAAGCGGGTCGATGAGGAGGGGATGGAGCCGACGCGGGAGATGTGATGGAGGACGGCAGGGCGACGGAAGGGGAAGATTCGAAGATCTGAAGAACGGCGAAGAACGGCCGAGCGAGGGAGACGGCGATGGCAACGGTCAAGGTGGACGGATCGATCATCCGCATCGAGACGGACCTGCTGTCGGCGGAAGTGCACACGGAGGGCTACGTCAGCGGGGTGGCGGCGGGGACGCTAGTGGACAAGACGACGGGCGCGCGGGACTTGGGCTCTGGGCTGGACATCGTGGACTTCCTGCTGGAGCCGCTGCCCGATGAGCCCGGCATGACGGAGAACGCGTATCATCGCGGCGACCTGTTCCACGGGAACCTCATCAAGCGCTATGTGGAGCTGCCGCAGATCTGCACCGGCGCGCAGAAGCTGGACTTCGAGGTGCAAGACTTCGGCGATACGGTCGGAGTGCGGCAGTGGTTCACCTACCGCGCGGCGACCTACGGGCGCGAGCCGGGATCGGTGTGGGAGCAGACGCTCGTGTTCCGTGACGGGCTGCGGTACTTCCTCGCGGCGGATGAGATCACGAGCGCGAATGATGTCGAGCACCTCATCCTGCGGATCGACATGCCCGGCCACCTGAAGCACAACGCGGGCGACAGCTTCGAGCAGATCCATCTCAGCTACCACGGCAACATCCCGTCGTCCGAGTTCGTCGCGGACTTCCCGCCCGATGCGCGCTACCTCTATCGGCGCGAGCAGGGCGTGCCCGACCGCATGGTCCGCGCGTATCAGGTGCGTCTCGACGGCAAGCCCGGTCCATGGCTTGCGGGGATGACGCTCGAGCCGGACGTGGTGTACGAGGCCTGGTGCCACCAGCGCGGGTACGTGTGCTTCATCCAGGAGATCGGCGGGTTCCACGTCTTCAAGGGCGAGCACCTCAGCGCGGCGTATGTGGTCGGCTGGTTCGATGACGTGGAGGCGATGAACGCGGCCTACGACGAGTACAAGGGCGCGTCGAGGATTGCGAGGGATGAGGAGGGGTTCGAGATAGAGTAGCGAGAGAAGAGGGACACCACACCGTTTTCTGACGCGGAAAATAGTATGGTGTCCCTCTTTTCTCTGGACCTCGTCTTCGACTGGCGGACGACGTGGTTGTTCGCGGACCTCGGAACGCCGTGGTACCGCAACCTCGCGCTGTGGTACGGGGTCGCGGCAGCCGGGATGGTGGCGTGCTACGTCGCGTTCTCGGGCCTATTCCTCAGGTAGCGGGAGGAACCGGCGATGCTCTGGCTCGCCATACTGATGCCGGCCGCACCCCAGGCGGCGGAGTACCGGGAAGTGACCATCCCGCTGCGCGAGGATCACGCCGGCGTGGCGTTTGCCGCGAGGCGGCTGAGCGAGGAGTGCGGGGCGCCAGTGCGGTTCGGGGCGACGGAGGCCGAGGCGAAGCCGGCGGTGCAAGGGGTGCTCGATGGGAAAGCGGAGCTTCGGTCGGACGAGGGGTTCGAATGGACCGGCGATGACGCCGGAATCGTGCTCCGAGCGAAGAGCGAAGAGGGGCTGATGTACGGGCTGCTGGAGCTGGCGGATCGCCTGCACAACGGGGAGGCGATCGAGGCGCAGGGGGTGTCGGACCCAGCGTTCACGGTGCGCGGCGACTACCTCGACCTGCCCTTCTACCTGGGCTGCGACCTGTACGACGGGCGCTGGCGTTGGCACCAGGACATCGAGGGCAAGGCGGACTCGTGGTTCCACGACCGCGAGCACTGGCGGCGGATGTTCGAGATCTACGCGCGCCGGCGGCTGAACCACATCATGCTGCAGCACCCGCACCCTTTCCCCGCCTTCATCACGTATCCGCAGAACCCCGAGGCCGCGTACTTCGACGAGGCGACCGTTGCGCGCAATGCCGACACGCTGCGCTGGCTGATAGACGAGGGCGCGAAGTACGGCGTGCACTTCAGCATCCTGACCTGGAATGAGTGGGTGCCGCGTGGCTTCGCCGAGGCGCACAAGATCCCCCAGGAGGGTCCGCAGACGCCGGAATCGGCGGCACTGAACCGCACCTCGTATCAGGAGTTGTTCCGGCGCTTTCCCAAGCTGTACGGGCTCGTCACGATGGCCGCCGAGAGCCCGCCGGGGTGCGTCGAGTTCGTGCGCGACAACGTGGTGAAGCCGCTGGCCGAGCTGCCGAACCCGCCGCGAATCACGTACTGGACGTGGTGCAGCTACCCAGAGGATGTGAACACAGTTCTCGACGGCTACCCGGGCGAGACGGCCATCATGCACTACCTGCAGTATGAGCAGCTCTTCAAGCCGATGGTCGATCCGCGTGTCGGGATGATGAGTCGCGCTTGTGGCAATCGGCCCGTGATCGTGATGGGCGGGCCGGGCACGGCGACGGGCCAGCTGTACTGGGGCGATCCGTACGTCATCCGCGACATCCTCCGCAGCGCGCCCGCGCAGAACGTGAGCGGCGTGTTCTTCTGTGGCCTCGACTCGTGGCAATGGGTGAGCGACAAGTGGATCGGCTGGGAGGGCCTCGCGCGGTACTGGTGGGACCCCTCACGCGACGACGGGGAATTGGGGGACACGATCCCAATTCGCAACGGCGCGAATGCCGGGGAATTGGGGGACACGATCCCAATTCGCAACGGCGCGAATTGGGTCATGTCCCCCAATTCCTATTGGGAGCGGCGGATCGCCGAGGTGCTTGGCGACCGCGCGTTCGGCAAGCCGCTGCTGAGTGCGTACACGCACGCCAGCGCGGTGCCGATGCGGATGCTCTGCCTGACCCATAGCCAGAGCGATGTCTTCCGCCCGCAGTATGGTATGGCGCTCGTCTTCTACCTCGGGATGCCGACGCTCTCGACCTATGTCTTCGAGAACCACGAGAAGATCGATGAGCGGGGCCGCCTGTGGCCGCGCATGGGGCTGACCTGGCCGAACCCGGATTGGGGGGAGAAGGTGGTGGGGGTGGTGGACTTCGTTGAGGGTGGCACGGGCGGCCTCGCCCGTGACACTACTGCAGATGCCGGCGCCACAGCCCTCACGGGCGAGGCCGCCCGTGCCACTACGCCGCTGAACATCGCGGATGAACTCGACGCACACGCGGAGGCGATTGGCAAGGCGGTTGAGGAGATGCGGCCGCTGAGGGACAAGTGCAAGTGGGGGTCGGAGCGCTTCGACAAGCTGCTCGGCGTGCTGACGATGAACGAGATGCTCGCGCGGCACTATGCAGCCAAGACGCGGGCGGCGGTCGCGTGGCAGAGGTGGAACGTGGGGGAATCCGGGGACACGATCCCGGTTCGGGACGACGCGAATCGGGTCATGTCCCCGGATTCCCTGGTGCTGGAGCAGCTCGACCGGTCGGTCGCGTACTGGCGGGAGTATGCGGAGGTGGAGCAGGCCCTGTATGGGCGAGACTACCCGGCGAAGCGGAACATGCTCACCAAGCCCCCGCCCTGGACGCACATGGACCTGTGGGTGAACTACCAGTATGAGCCGGACTATAGCTTCGTCGGATACGGCGACCGGCTGCAGCGCGAGCGAGACCTCATCGCCGCCGCGATGGCCGAGGGGCGCCATGAGCTGCCCTACGAACTCGATCTGCTGCCGCCCGTGCAAGGCGAGGGAATCGCGCGGATCGACGCGAACGGGCCGTCCGGGGGCTTCGCCACGCAGAGCTTCCCGCCGAAGGCGACGGCAGAGCTGCAGGGCGGGAAGCTCCTCTGCGACTTCAAGGGCGGGCGCGGGGATTTCTACTTCCCCTTCGTCACGAAGCCCGAACAGCTGCGCCTCGAACGCGGCGTGAAGTACGAGGTGATCTTCCGCTACGAGATCACGCGCGTCGGTGAGGAGAGCCCGCTGAAGCTCTCCTTCGGCGCGCGCACCAGCGAGGGCACCTGGCACAAGGATGTGGGGGTGCGCTACTTCGAGGGGCCGGTCGGCACGACCGGCGAGATCCGCACGCAGTTCACGCCGCAGGAGTACGATGACTACTACGTCTACCTCAGCATGAACGGAGACGGCACGGTGGCGGTGCAAGATGTGCGCCTGGTGAAGGGAGCTCGGTAGTGCTCTGTCGCCCCTTCGGGGCTTGAGGTGGGGTGCACCGCGGTCCGTGGGCTTGGGCCCACGGCTAGTCACCCTTCGCCCCTTCGGGGCGGGAGGTGTGGGGTGCGCCGCGGTCCGTGGGCTGGCGCCCACGGCTAGTCATCCTTCGCCCCTTCGGGGCAGGAGGTGTGGGCTGCGCCGCGGTCCGTGGGCTGGCGCCCACGGCTAGTCATCCTTCGCCCCTTCGGGGCAGGAGGTGTGGGCTGCGCCGCGGTCCGTGGGCTGGCGCCCACGGCTAGTCATCCTTCGCCCCTTCGGGGCAGGAGGTGTGGGCTGCGCCGCGGTCCGTGGGCTGGCGCCCACGGCTAGTCATCCTCCGCCCCTTCGGGGCGGGAGGTGTGGGCTGCGCCGCGGTCCGTGGGCTGGCGCCCACGGCTAGTCATCCTCCGCCCCTTCGGGGCGGGAGGTGTGGGCTGCGCCGCGGTCCGTGGGCTGGCGCCCACGGCTAGTCATCCTTCGCCCCTTCGGGGCAGGAGGTGTGGGCTGCGCCGCGGTCCGTGGGCTGGCGCCCACGGCTAGTCATCCTCCGCCCCTTCGGGGCGGGAGGTGTGGGCTGCGCCGCGGTCCGTGGGCTTGGGCCCACGGCTAGTCATCCTTCGCCCCTTCGGGGCGGGAGGTGTGGGGTGCGCTGCGGTCCGTGGGCTTGGGCCCACGGCTAGTCATCCTTCGCCCCTTCGGGGCGGAAGGTGTGGGGTGCGCTGCGGTCCGTGGGCTTGGGCCCACGGCTAGTCATCCTTCGCCCCTTCGGGGCGGGAGGTGTGGGCTGCGCCGCGGTCCGTGGGCTGGCGCCCACGGCTAGTCATCCTCCGCCCCTTCGGGGCGGAGGGCTCGACACGGCCCCGAAGGGGCAAGGGACGGATAGCCGTGGGCGCAAGCCCACGGAACGGGAACGCCCTCCTCCCTTTCAGCCCCGAAGGGGCGGCAGAACACCGCAACGACCGGGGCCGGTAGACCGGTGGCGCTCGACCAGTAAACCGGCGCGCTGACTCGGGCACTCTGTTCTGTAACGAGGCTGCACTGAGGGAGGGATTGAGATGGGTCGAGGAATGGCGAGCCGTTGGGTCGGCATGGGTCTGATCTGCTTGCTGGTTGGGCAGGCGGCTTGGGCAGAGCGGTTCGCGGACGTATTCGGGATGCAGTTGGAGAGCGACCCACAGGGGGTCAACGTCCACACAGTGGACGCTGGCACCCAGGCCGAGGCGCGCGGCATACAGGTGGACGACCGCATCGTGGAACTCAACGGGCGCGAGGTCAGCGAGAGCTGGGACCTCATGAGCCGCATCGACGGCCTTGGGCCGCGACTGCGGCTCGGGCTGAAGCGAGGTGAGGAGAGTCTGCGGGTTACGCTGCGGCGACCGGACCTGGCGGGCAAGCTCGTGTTCCGCTCCGATCGCGCCGGCCCGTGGGAGCTGTGGCGGATGAACGCGGACGGCTCGGACGTGCGCCGGCTGACCACCCGCGGCCTGAACCCGCAGGGCGCCATGTGGTCACCAGACGGCAAGTGGATCGCCTTCGAGTGCGAGACGCCGTACTGGGACATCTGGATGATGGACGAGGACGGCGGCCACCTCCGGCAGCTCACCAGCTTCCCGGACGCGGAGACGCGCCCGCGCTGGTCGGCGGACGGGAAGTACGTCTACTTCATGTCCTACCAGTGGGGCGGCACCGCGATCGGGAGGGTGAACCTGGCGAGCGGCGAGCAGCAGAAGGTCGTGCAGATCAGCGACACGCCCGCCTATGCGCCGTGGCGCTTCCCCGTATACGACCTCTCCCCCGATGGCAAGCGGCTGGCCTTCCCTCTCGCGACGCCCCAGGGCTGGCGGCTGCACTTCGCCGACCCGGACGGCTCGAACGTGCGCGCGGCTGCGTTCGAGGGAACGCAGCACGCTGTAGACTGGTCGCCCAACGGGCGTCGACTCCTGTGGGCGGTCGGCGAGGCCTATCGGTACTTCGACTACGAGACCGAGGGCATCGCGGACTTCGCCCTCGGTGAGCGAGCCTGGGCGATGTTCGCCCCCGACAGCGACTCCGTCATCTTCGACGCGCCACCCCGCGACGGGGAGAAGCGCGACCTCTACGTCGCCGACCTCAACGGCAAGACGCAGCACCGGCTGACCTACCATCCGGCCAACGGCCAGTGGGCCGACTGGTGGGCGCCGAGGGATTAGCCCCGCGACCGCGAACACACTGTTGTAGGCGCGAGCCACAGACCTCACCGGAGGACGCTTCGCATGAAGGTCATCCTTTGCGTGGCGGACACGTTCCGCCGCGATCACATGGGTGCGTATGGGAACCGGTGGATTCACACGCCGAACCTCGATCGATTCGCCTCGGAGGCGGCGCTGTTCGAGCAGCACTGTATCGGCTCGTTCCCCACGGTGCCGCATCGGCGGGACACAATGCTGGGCCTCGGCGACAAGGGGGTGCCCTTCAACCGCTGGAAGCTGATCGACCCCGACGAGGTGACGCTCGCCGAGCGGCTGCGCGAGAAGCAAGTGCCCTCCATGATGATCACCGACACGCAGAACACGGTGGTCACGAACATCAACCTCTGGAAGGGCTTCACCGCGTGGACCTGCAATCGCGGGCAGGAGGGCGACCCGTGCTGGCTGGACTACACGGTGCCCTTGAAGCTCCCGGTCCCGCTGGAGCTGATCCGCTACACGGCGCCATGGTGGCACCAGACGCTGATGACCCGCGCGCACCGGCAGGTCGAGGAGGACTGGTTCGCGCCTGGTACGTACAGGTTGGCCGTCAAGTGGCTGGAGCAGAACCACCGGATCGACAGCTTCTTCCTGTACATTGACACCTTCGATCCGCACGAGCCGTGGGACCCGCCGGAGTGGTACGAGAGGCTCTATGACCCGGACTTCAAGGGCCGCCGGTTCGACGCGCCGACGTACGGGATCGTGAGGAAGCTGGGAATCACGAAGCGGGAGATGCGCAACATCCACGCGCGGTATTGCGGCGAGGTGACGATGGTGGACGCGGCGTTCGGGCGGCTCGTGGCGACGCTGCAGAAGCTCGGCATCTACGACGAGACGCTGCTCATCTTCACCACCGACCATGGGACGTACATGGACCTGCCCGGCGACAACGGCATGGTCTGCAAGGCCATGATGCTCGGAGACGATGGGATGATCATGTCCGGCGGGCGCCCGCCGAAGCAGCCGCTACACTACTACCCGCACTACACCGGCGTCGCGCGCATCCCGCTGATCGTGAAGCTGCCGGGCCAGCGGCAGCCCGCGCGCGTGAAGGCGATCACGCAACCCTGGGACCTCGCACCGACGGTGCTCGACGGGTTCGGCATCGCGAAGCCGCCGGAGCTGTGGGGCCAATCGCTCGTCCCGCTGATTCGTGGAGAGAAGAAGAGGATTCGCGAGGCAGCGGTGCTCGGCAACCCGTTCCACGCGCAGGTAATGACACCCCAGTGGCTGTATGCCGTCTGGCGCGGGCAGCGCCCGAAGGTGCTCTACGACCTGAAGGCCGACCCGGAGCAGAGGAAGGACGTATCGGCGAAGTACCCCGACGTCGTGAAGCGACTGCACAGGCACCTCGCGGCGCACCTGAAGCGGCAAGGCATGGAGGAGCAGCTCGGGGAGTATCGGTGATGCGGCGAACGTGGGTGGTAGTCGTAGCAGCCATCGTCGGAGCGACGGCGGCAGGCTGCCGGCACTCGGGCGCCCGGACGGCTGCGCCGCCTTCTCCCCCGGACTATACGCGCTTCGAGAACGACTACGTGTGGCCGCGGGCGGCGCCGACGTACGAGCCGCTCGTGGCGCGCTTCCCCGCGCCGGAGGGTTTCACGCGGGTCCCGGTTGCGGAGCTGAGTTGGGCCGAGTGGCTGCGGCACGTGCCGATGCTCCCGCAAGGAGCGCCGGTGGTGACGGAGACGGGGAGGGTGATCGGTGGGCCCGGGTCGGACTGGCTGGCGGGCGTCATCGACATGGACCTCCGCG
>Ga0194111_10002032_pt1 | contig 24652 bp, 23 predicted proteins | sample TA2KigC300mmetaG_FD_146194 | JGI IMG/M metagenome (GOLD analysis project Ga0194111, IMG submission 146194) | Freshwater microbial communities from Lake Tanganyika, Tanzania - TA2015033 Kigoma Deep Cast 300m | ecosystem: Environmental > Aquatic > Freshwater > Lake | place: Tanzania: Lake... | reverse complement strand
TCCTGCCTGTTTTTTAATATCCTGCTGTTCCTCAAAACATCAACCTCGAGCTTATGGGCTAACCGGAAATAGTCATAGATGTCAGCCTGCTGATCCGCAATAGTGACGAACTGCACCAGAGATAATCCCTCTTGCAGTTGAGCCGTCAGGTCTTGCAGGCCTGAGCAATGGAGGCCTGAGGGGTGTTGGCTGCCTTTTTGGCAAACCAGATAAGGCCTTCGATCAAACAGGTATGGCCGAACCCAGCGCCACTGAATTCACTTTCCTCGACAGAACCAAAGGATATCCTTTAAAAAGCCCTCCTTTTCTAAAAAGGATTTAGGTAATTATTAATAGGTGCTATTAAGTTAACTCAACAGCATCGGCTATACTGTCTACTAGATCGGCAATTTTTCAACTAACTGAATTAATATCTTACATCTTTATTATACAAGTCATACCACAACTTTTTGAAAAAGTTTAACAGGTTATATCTTGGATAGTAAGCGTTCAGCGGTCAGCTAATGCTATAAATTCAAATAGTTATTCTAAGATGGCAGCTCGCTGGTTTCTCGCTTGGTTTGCCTGACCCATGGTTTCTGCTGGAAGCTGAACGCCTACGCCCTTTCTTTGATCGAATTTTCCTGGGATTACCTCCTGTTTAGTTTCCCAACACCCCCGCCTCAAGACCTGTCTATATAATATACATAGCATTTGCCAGTTAAATCAATATGTTTTAAAAAGCTGCCGGCTGACTGTTGTTTTAAGCAACAGTTATAGCCACGCTGCTGAGGCCGAATAGTGAGGCAGACGGTCCTGTCAAATTAAATATCAAGTTATATCAAAATGATATGGGGTTTTAAATTTTTTGGCATCTTAGTTGCATAATCATCAGACAAAGACAATGACTGCTTCTCAAACGTTAAAAGTGAAACTCTCTCAAGGAGGTTTTAGTTATGAATAGGGACATCAAGAAAGAAGAAAGTCAGGCTCGGGAAGCTACCCGGCAGCCTCAGTCCACGGTGGTGGAAGTGTTCGGTTTTAAGGTTCCCACTTCCGATTATTTTCTGCATCGGGGCCACGCCTGGGCCCTGCTGGAAGACAACGGCCAGGTGCGGGTGGGCTTGGATGACTTTTCCCAGAAAATTCTGGGGCCGGCCGAAGAGGTGCGGTTGCCTGAAGTGGGCCGGGCCTATTATCAGGATCACGTCTGTATGGCGCTGGTCAGGCAGGGGCACAAGGCCAAGGTCGTGGCGCCGGTGGATGGCACCGTCGCCGAGGTCAATGCCAGGGTGCAGCGTCAGCCCCGTCTGATCCATGACGACCCTTATGGTGAAGGTTGGCTCTTTGTGGTTCAGCCCACCAATCTGGAACGCAACCTGAGTACCCTGTATTCCGGGAAGACCGCTGCGGACTGGATCGATGCCGAATCGCACCGCTTATTGAGCCTCATGGAAAACACCGTGGGTGTCACCCTCCCGGACGGCGGTGAAATAGTGGATGACGTTTTCGGACATTTCCCCAAACTGGGATGGCGGCGACTGGTCCAGGAATTTTTCCTGCAAGACCTGACCAAAAACTGGAAAAAGCGGAGTTAAACTCAGGAAGTATTATCTCTGGCAGGTTTTCGAGGCGATACACTTTTGCTACCAAAGGAAGGATAAGGACATGATACCCAAAGAGCTTAATCAAAAGAAACACTGCGTCTGGATGGAAGCCGGCGTCATCGATTTTAAGGTCTGCGATAACAACTACGACTGCAACACCTGTAAATTTGACCGGTCCATGAAACAGACGGCGATCGCTAATCTCGCCCTCCTGAAGGCCGGGCAGACCCCCAAGGGCAAAAAGGGCAAGATTATCCCGTGGCAGGACAAGATGAGGCAGCAGTCAGGTCTGCACCAGCAGTGCCGCCACATGCTGACCCAGAGAGTGCCGGCCTATTTCTGCGGCAATAACTATGACTGTTACAAATGCCCCTTCGACCAGATGCTGGAGGACCAGTTTGAATTGTTCGCCACCCCCCTGCGACCGCAACTCCGGGAAGTGTTTGGCATTGCGGTGCCCACCAGCACCTATCTCCATAAAGGCCACACCTGGGCGGCCATGGAGAACGCCGGGCGCATCCGCATCGGGTTGGATGATTTTTCGCAGAAGGTCTTAGGTCCCGCCGATGAATTGCAGCTCCCCAAGGTGGGGGAGGTGTTCCGCCAGAACACGGCGGGCATGGCCCTGGCCCGGAAAGGCAACAAGGCCGCGGTGCTGGCCCCCATCGACGGCATCGTCGAAGCGGTTAACCCGGAAGTGCGGAAGCACCCCCAGGTTATTCACGATTATCCCTATGAGGAAGGCTGGCTGTTTGTGGTAACGCCCACGCAGCTCCAGAGCAACCGGGAAAAGCTGCTGGCCGGCGAGAAAAACCTGGCCTGGATAAACTATGAATCCCACCGCCTGTTGGGAATGCTGGAAACCTCGGCCGGGGTCACCCTCCCCGACGGCGGCGCCATGGTGGACGACGTCTTCGGCCACTTCCCGGAAATCGGCTGGAATAACCTGGTGAACCAGTTTCTGCGCACCAGATAAGACAATAACTCAGCTCTGACAGACCATCACGGTCAGCTGGAAGAACACGGCCCTGGAACTCCAGGCCGTGTTTTTCTGGTTTTTCACCCGTGAATCGAGATAAACCGGTGGCACAGGCTTCCAGCCTGTGGGCCTGGCACCGGTGCCACCAAGAAAAAAATTATCCTTTAGTATAGGGCGGCCCGTGGCCGCCACCAAGCTGAAAACCGAAAACCGCGCGATCCCTAACCGGAACAGACCAGGAAGGCCTGGGGCATATGGCGGAGCATCTTGTCTGCGGTGGTGCCCAAGACCAGGTCCCTGAGTCTGAAATGGCCATGGGCCCCCAGGCCGATGAGGGAGAACTGCCGCTGGGCCACGAAGGTCTGGATGACCTCCGAGGCCTTGCCCTCCAATGCTTCCAGGGAAAATGTCAGGTTATAGGGCTTCAGATAAGAGCTTGCCTCCTCCAGCCAGGGGGAGGTGCTATCTGGCGGACCCACGGCCAGCACGGACACGGCGGCCTGGGCCAGGGCAGCCAGACGGATTAGCTGTCTGAGGGTCCGGTTGGCCGCCGGGCTGGCGTCATAAGCCAGCAGGAAGGGGCCCTGGAGCAAATCCTGGGGGTGGCTGCCGGGGAGCAGCACCGGGGCCAGGGACCGTTTCAGGACCTGCCGGGTGACATCGCTGATCCAGTCGGTGGTGGGCTGGGTGGCCAGCCGGTTGCGACCCATGATGACCACGTCGGCGGTGCGACTGGCCTGCACCAGCTCTTCCACCAGCTCTCCCCGCACCACCTGGAGCCCATCGGCCAAGGGACCCACCGTCGCGGCAAACAGTTCCGCCAGGCGCTGGGCGGTCTTATCTTTTTCGGCCTCGAGGCTGGCCAGCAACTCCGGGTCCAGCAATACCGGGGGGGCGGCTCCCATGTCCGGGGCCAAAGGCAGCAGGCCCAACTCCAGCAATTCGATTTTTTTTACAAAAAGCCCCCGGATGCGGCCTTCCGCCAGCCGGGCCAGATGAACGGCGGCGGTGAGCCCCTGGAGGGATTCTTCCCCGCCATCGAGAAAAACCAGGATATTTTTAAACATACGTCCCTCCCGAGAGTGCGGTTGTTAGTTTCGAGTTTTTTGGGTTTGAAGTTAGCGTGAAGATCCCCCTTTACAAAACTTACCATTCCCCACACGTTTAATCAGGATTTCCTCACGTATATGCATCGCTCTTTATCTCCCCTTCACCACCCCGGCGTCACCTTCAGGGATTCCAGGAGCGAGGCCGGGAGGTCCCGGACGAACCGGGAAGCCGTGTTGAAGGTCGTGCCCAGATATCTATTATAACTTACCGTGGGATAAGTAAGATACAAATAGCGCCGGGCCCGGGTGGCGGCCACGTACATCAGGCGGCGTTCCTCCTCCAGTTCCTCCTCCCGCTCCAGGGAATAGGCCGAAGGGAAGCGCCCTTCCGCAGCCCAGATGATAATGACCGCGTCCCACTCCAGGCCTTTGGCCGAGTGAATGGTGGACAGAGTAAGGTATTCTCCCGGATCGGCGGTGAGGTCCGCCATGCTGGCAGGGGGCTCCAGGGTGAGATCGTTGAGGAAATCCCCCAGGGCCCGGTAACGGGCGGTGATAGTCAGGAGGTGCTCCAGGTCCCGGAGCCTTTTGGGGTAATCGTCGAAGTGGGTCTTGACTATGGGTTCGTAGTAAGACAGGGCCAGGTTCAGCCGGGTGGCTGGGGACAGGTCGGGATTTTGCAGCTCCTGCAGCAGGTCCGCCAGGGGGGCCACCCCGGCCCGGGCCCTGGCGCTTTTCTGGGATCCCAGCCAGGCCAGGGCGTGATCCAGGGAGAATTCCTCCTGATTCAACCGGGCCAGGAACTTCTGGGCCGTCTTCTTGCCGATGCCCGGGGCCAGTTGCAGGAGCCGGTTCCAACTGATGGAGTCCCGGGGGTTGGCGGCCACCCGCAGGTGCGCCAGCAGGTCCTTGATGTGGGCGCTTTCCATGAACTTAAAGCCCCCGAATTTCATGAAGGGGAGGTGTTGCCGGAGCAGCTCGATTTCCAGATCAAAGGAGTGATAGGCGGAGCGGAACAGCACCGCCACCTGGCGCAAAGAGGTGCCCTGGTCCTGGAGCTCGCCGATGACCTGGCAGACCAGCCGGGACTGCTCGTTTTCGCTCCCGGCCTGGAGCAGGACCGGCCGGGGGCCTTCCTTTTTCCGGGTGAAGAGGCACTTGGTATACTTCTCGCTGGCCTGGGCGATGATGGTGTTGGTCAGGTCCAGGATGGGCTGGGTGCTGCGGTAGTTCTCCTCCAGTTTGATGATGCGGGCCCCGGGGAAGAGGCGGGGAAAGTCCATGATATTGCGGAAATGCGCCCCCCGGAAGGAATAAATGGACTGGGAATCATCCCCCACCACCATGACGTTGTCATGGGTGCCGGCCAGCAGCCGCACGAGCTCGGCCTGCAGGCGGTTGGTGTCCTGGTACTCGTCCACCATGATATACTGGTAGCGCTGAGACAGAAACAGGCGCAGGTCCTCGTGTTCGGTGAGGAGGCGGCGGCCTTCCAGGAGCAGGTCGTCGTAATCCAGGAGGTGGTGCTCCCGTTTGTGCTCCCGGTACAGGTCGCCCAGAGTCTCCAGGGTCCCGGTCTGGTCCACGAACTGGGGATAGTCCCGCGTTACCAGAAAATCCAGGGGTAAATCCTTGTTGACCACGGCGCTGAAAATATCCACGATGGTCTGCCGGCGGGGGAACTGGCCGGGGCTGACCTTGATTTCCAGACGGTCCCGCAGCAGCCGCACCAGGTCGCCCTGGTCGTGCCGGTCCAGCAGGGTGAAGCCGGTGTCATAGCCTATCCGGGCGCCGTAGGAGCGCAGCCAGCCGTGGCAGACCGCGTGAAAGGTGCCCCCGGAAACCTGGTGCAGGGGGCGGTGGATGAGCTCCGAGGCCCGGTGCAGCATCTCCTGGGAGGCCTTGCGGGTAAAGGTGAGCAGCAGAATGTTCCAGGGGGGCACTCCCTGTTCCACCAGGTAGGCCAGCCGGTACACCAGGGTCCGGGTCTTGCCGCTGCCGGCCCCGGCAATGACCAGGATCGGCCCCGTAGTGGCGGTGACCGCCTCGAACTGGGCCGGGTTCAGGGCTTTCTGGTAATCGATGGCCGGATACCCGGATCGTGGGGCTGAACCTCTTTCCGGGCGGGAAAATTCCTGGCTCACGGGACCGACCTCATGGGGTGGAAGTCTGGAAATACGCCACAATGGCCGCAGTGAGGGCGGGGATGGTATAGGTCTGGGGCTGAATCTGGGCCTTGAGGCCGAATTTTTCCAGGGTTTGGGCGGTTACCGGGCCGATGGCGGCGACCACTGACCGGGCGGCTAGTTCTTTAAAACGCTCCCGCCCCACCAGGCGGGCGAAATTGGTGACGGTGGAGGAGCTGGCAAAGGTGAGGACGTCGATATCGCCCTTGTCCAGGGCGGCCTGGGTGGCCGGGGGCAGGGAGGCGGGCGGCACGGTCTTGTAGCTCGGGGCCACGTGCACCACGGCCCCCCTTTGGGCCAGTTCCTGGGGGAGGATTTCCCGGGCTTCCTGGGCCCGGGGCAACAGAATGAGGTGGCCGGGGTGGACCAGGGGGCCGAGGCTGGCCGCCAAGCCCTCGGCCCGGAAATCCGTGGGCACCACGTCGGCCACCAGGCCGTTTTCCCGCAGGGCCTGGGCCGTGGCCGCGCCGATGGCCGCCAGTTTGCACTCTCCCAGGGACCGGACGTCCCGGCCATTGGTGAAAAGCCGCTGGAAAAACGCCTCCACGCCATTGGGGCTGGTGAAGACCACCCAGTGATAACGGTCCAGATTGCGAAGGGCTTCGTCCAGGGCGGCGTAGCCGTCGTCCGGGGGCTGAATTTCAATGGTGGGGGCCTCTAGACAAGTGGCGCCGTACTCCGTCAAGAGCTTGACAAAGGCGCTGGCCTGGTGCCGGGAGCGGGTCACCAGGATACGTTTGCCCCACAACGGCCGGGTTTCGAACCAGTTCAGCTCCGGGCGCAGTTCCACCACGCTTCCCACTACCAAGATGGCCGGGGGCGAGAGTCCGGCGGCCTGGACCTTTTCGGCAATATCCATTAGGGTGCCGGCCACGGTGCGTTGGGCCGGGGTGGTGCCCCGGTGGATGACGGCCGCGGGGGTGGCCGGGGCCTTGCCCCGGGACTGCAATTCCCGGCAGATGTCCGCCAGGTTCTTCACTCCCATGAGAAATACCAGGGTGCCGGGGCTCTTGGCCAGCACCTCCCAGGGGATGGCGCTCTCCGGTTTGGTGGGGTCCTCGTGGCCGGTGATGAATGAAACCAGGGAGGCGTGCTGCCGATGGGTCAGGGGAATGCCGGCATAGGCGGGCACTGCGATGGCGGAGGTGACCCCCGGCACCACTTCAAAGGGGATGCCATGGCGCACCAGTTCCTGGGCCTCCTCGCCGCCCCGGCCGAAAATATAGGGGTCCCCCCCTTTGAGGCGCACGATGGTATGACCCTGCCGGGCCTTGTCCACCAGGAGTTGATTAATATCCCGCTGGGGCAGGGTGTGGTCCCCCCCCTTTTTGCCCACATAGATAATTTCCGCCTGGGGCGCGGCTTCCTGCAGAAAAGCCTCGTTGGCCAGATAATCATAAACGATGCAGTCGGCCCGACGGATCAGCTCCAGACCCCGCAGGGTCATGAGACCGGGATCGCCGGGGCCGGCCCCGATGAGATAGACAGTGCCTGGGTGAGGTTTAGTCATGGGATAGTTCAAAGTTCAGGGTTTCTGGTTTCTGGTTTCCGGTTAATAAAATATATATTTTTAGATAGTTGAGGTATTAGATTGTTACTTTTCAAACTGAATTTGATATGAGTCACTTTGTGCCCAAGTATAACTTGAGCACGAGAAGCCCCCAAGGCCATTATCTCGGTGGGGCTGGCCTCCGTGCCCGCCCTTATGAAGAGTAACGTCAATCGGCCTTACAGAACCGCTCTTTTTCGCTGTAAATACAGCCGCAGTAATTCTGGCGGTAGAGGCCCAAGCGCCTGGATTCATCCACCCCTTCCTGCCAGCCGAGGCGGAAATCGGCGTAATAGAACGGCACACCCACTTCCTGGCCGATCTGCTCCCCCAGTTCCCGGATGAGGTCGTGCTTCTGAAAGCGGCTGTAAAGCAGGGTGGCGCTGAAGGCATCACAGTTGTCCTGTCTGGCGGCGATGGCCGCGGCCCGCAGGCGCAGGGCATAACAGAACCGGCAGCGCTGCTCCTCCCGGTACACCACCTGGCGCAGGAATTCCTCCAGGTCATAGCGCCGGTCCACCCGCAAGGGCAGGGACTGGCCTGCAGCATAATCCTCGAGGGTCGCCAACCGGCGTTTAAATTCCTGGTAGGGATGAATGTTAGGGTTATAAAAAAACCCGTGTACCTCCAGGCCCTGTTCCCGCAGCACTCTCAAGGGGTAGAGGGCACAAGGGGCGCAGCAGATATGCAGCAGCAGTTTCATTTATTAAGGGTCCCCGGTGATTAAAAACCCCCCCTGACCCCCCTTTAGAAAAGGAGGGAAATGAGGTAGGCTTTTATAAGTCCCCCTTTTGTAAAGGTGGATTTAGGGGGATTTTCCTGGTAACCGATAACTGAAAACCGGAAACTGAAAACTGGAAACCAGAAACAATAAACCGGGAACCGCCCTAAAGACGCATGGTGTTTTTGCAGATGGCCCCCAGTTCGCCGATGTTGCGCACCACGGTGACGCCGGCGGCTTCCAGGGCGGCGATTTTATCCGAGGCCTTGCCGCTGCCCCCGGAGATGATGGCCCCGGCATGGCCCATACGTTTGCCCGGGGGCGCGGTCATCCCGGCGATGAAGGCCACCACCGGTTTGGTAACGTTTTCCTTGATGAAGGCCGCGGCCTCTTCTTCGGCGGTACCGCCGATCTCGCCGATGAGGACAATTCCCTTGGTTTCCGGGTCGGCCTGGAAGAGTTTCAGCATGTCGATGAAGTTGGTGCCGATGATGGGGTCGCCGCCGATGCCCACGCAGGTGGATTGCCCCAGACCCTGGAGGGTGAGCTGGTAAACCGCCTCATAGGTCAGGGTGCCGCTGCGGGAGACCAGCCCCACCGGGCCTTCCTGGTGGATGGGGCCGGGCATGATGCCCACCTTGGCCTGGCCCGGGGAAATAATGCCGGGGCAGTTAGGGCCGATGAGCCGGATGGCGGTGCCCTCCAGGCGGCGGGCCACCTTGACCATTTCCAGGGTGGGGATGCCTTCGGTGATGCAGACGATAACTTTGATGCCAGCGCCCACGGCCTCGAAAATGGCGTCCGCGGCAAAGGCCGGGGGGACGAAAATCAGGGAGGTGTTGGCCCCGGCCCCGGCCACGGCTTCCTTGACGGTGTTAAAAACCGGCACCTCGTCCATTTTCTGGCCGCCCTTGCCGGGGGTGACGCCGGCCACGACTTTGGTGCCGTAAGCGATGCACTGCCGGGCATGAAAGGAACCTTCTTTGCCGGTGATGCCCTGCACTACCACACGAGTATTATTATCCACCAGAACGCTCATGGAAAACCTCTTTCACGTGAAATACTTGAGTAACCAGATCAGGTTATAGCCTGTCGAGATCTCGATCTTACGCCAGGGCCGCCACCTTCCGGGCCGCGTCCAGCATGTCGCCGGCCACGGTGAAGTTCAGGCCGGAAGCCCCCAACAGATCGCGGCCCAGGTCGCGGTTGGTCCCTTCCAGGCGGATGATGATGGGGACGGAGACATTCACCTGCTTGGCGGCTTCCATGACCCCTTCGGCCAGGACATCGCACCGCAGGATACCGCCGAAGATATTGATCAGGATAGCTTTGACGCGGGGATCGGACAGAATGATGCGGAAGCCGTTGGCGATCATGTCGGCGCTGGCGCCGCCTCCCACGTCCAGGAAATTGGCCGGCTCCGCGCCCGCCAGCTTGATGAGGTCCATGGTGGCCATGGCCAGCCCGGCGCCGTTGACCATGGCGCCGACGGTGCCGTCCAGGCGGATGTAATTCAGGTTATGCTTTTTGGCCTCCAACTCCAAAGGATCCATTTCATCCGGGTCTTCCAGGGGGATGAGTTCCTTGTGGCGGTAGAGGGCGTTGTCGTCAAAGGTGACTTTGGCATCCAGGGCCAGCATCTGGCCATCGGTGGTAACCACCAGGGGATTGATTTCCACCAGGGAACAGTCGTAGGCCAGAAACATGTTGTATAAATTGGTGATGAAGCTGGAAGCGGGGCGCAGCAGGTGAGGGTTGAGGCCGACGCCGAAGGCCAGGTTGCGGGTCTGGTAAGGTTGCAGTCCTACGGCGGGGTCAACGGCTTCTTTGATGATCAATTCCGGGGTCCGGGCGGCCACTTCTTCAATTTCCATGCCCCCGGCCGAACTCATCATGATCACCGGCCTGGCCTGGGCCCGGTCCACCACCACCCCCAGGTAGAGTTCCTGCTCAATATCCAGGGCCTGTTCCACCAGGACCTTTTTGACCAACCGCCCCTCGGGACCGGTCTGGTGGGTTATGAGGGTCATGCCCAGGATGGCGTCCGCTAAACTCGTCACCTCGGACAGGGATGACGCTACCTTGACGCCCCCGCCTTTGCCCCGGCCCCCGGCATGAATCTGGGCCTTGACCACGAAACTTTCCCCTCCCAGGGATTCGGCGATCTTGAAGGCCTCATGGGCGGTGGCGGCCACCCCCCCCTGGGGGATGGGAACCTGAAACTTTTCAAGGAGCTGTTTTGCTTGATATTCGTGGATTTTCATTCTCCGTCCTTTCCAAAACTACGTAATTGCCGCGGCAATAATCAACCACTAAATGTATTGCAATAACCATTCCGGGTCAATAAGAAAACCGGAAGTTAAGGGGATGGCATTAGGTAAGGGGATGCTTGAAGCGGATCTCCAAGCCCCGGCTGTGCAGGTAACCGAGAAACAGGTCTACGAAATGCTCCGCGGATTTTTCCCACATCTCGGCGTAGGGGAAAAATTCCGGGGGAATTTCCCGCCGGTTGGCCCGCACGAAATCGTTTTTCAGGCTTTCCAGGTCAACATATTGCAACATCAGCGTCCGCCTCTCTTAGGTTCTGGTGGCCAGATTTACAAGGGAAAATTAAGATTAAAAACCTCCTGGGTGTCTTTTTCCTTTAATTGCAGGCGCAGTTGCCCCGGTTGGCCGGCCTCGGCCGGGAAAAATATAATCCCTGAGGCGATCTCTTTGGGTTTAATGGGATTGTTCCTGAGAGTTCGGTTGGCAAGGTCTTCGCTGATCTGGCGGGCCAGTTCCGTATCACCAGCGCCCTGACCGGCCCCCAGGAGCACTCCGGCTGCCCCGCCGGTGACCGCGCCTCGCATGGCGTACTCCCCGGCGGAACGCCCGGCAGCAACGCCGATGGCCGCGCCGATGAGGGCCCCGGCGGCGCTGCCCCAAAAGGCTCCTTTGGCAACGCCTTTAACGGCTTCCTGGAAGTCGGTGGCCCGGCTTACCCGGTCATAAGCGGTCTGGTTGTCTAAAACCGGAAACAGCTCCGACCGGTCATTCACCAGGAAGGTCTGGGAAGGATTGATGAGATAAGTCTGGGCACTTTGATTATCAAACACCACCTGCACCGGCAGGAGCCCGGCCCGGATGATGTTAAAGCCGAAGGCGGCCTTGGCTTCCTCTTCGTTCTGCCAGGTGAAAGCCGCCGCATTGAGGCCCTGGTGCTCCTGCAGGTTGGTATAGGCCTGGGGCAAGCGGAAAGGGGTGGCCTTGGGTGTGTAGCTGGCGCAGGCGCTCGAAAGCACGACTAATAACACACAGAGGGAAAGGTTACGTAGGTCCATGGGGGAACACCTTTTCTGTATCATCAGAATGCTGAATTGTTACCAGACATTATGCAAGGGCCATGGGGGCATTTTATTTCAAACTCATCTGGATTCGCACCAGTTCCCGGCATTTGCCGTCCCCGGCAATGTCCAGGACCACTCCCTGCAATTGCATATTGTGGCTGGCCACCTTGAATTTCTGGGGCAGTTGGGTCAGGAAGCGATGGATAATGACCTGCCGGTCCATGCCGATGACCCCGTCCGCAGGGCCGGTCATGCCGGCGTCGGTGAGATATCCCAGGCCCTGGGGAAAAATGCGCTCATCCGCGGTCTGTACGTGGGTATGGGTGCCGATGACGGCGCTGGCCCGGCCGTCCAGGTACCAGGCCAGGGCCAGTTTCTCGCTGGTGGCCTCGGCGTGCATATCCACTAAAATAATCTTCACTTCTGGAGGCAAGGCGGCCAGCTCCCGGTCTGCGGTGCGGAAAGGGCAATCCAGGGGGTTCATAAAGATACGACCTTCCAGGTTCACAATGGCGGCCGTCTCTCCGGCAGAAGTTTCGATGACAGTGACGCCCCGGCCGGGCGCGCCTTCCGGGTAGTTGGCCGGCCGCAGGAGGCGGTCGTTGGCCTCCAGGTAAGGCTGGATCTCTTTGTGTTTCCAGATATGGTTGCCCGAGGTCATGACATCGATGCCCGCCTGGAAGAGTTGTTCCGCCACTTCCGGGGTGATGCCCAAGCCGCCGGAAGCGTTTTCGCCGTTGGCCACCACCAGATCGATCTGGTATCTGTCCACCACTTTATGGAGCAGCCCGGAAACTGCCTTGCGCCCTGGGCCCCCCACGATGTCGCCGATAAAAAAAATCCTCACCTGCTAACCTGCATTCTTGTTTCGGACAAACAAAGACCTCCTTAGCGAGATGGAGAAGACCTTAAGCTATATTGTCTCGTGCCCGAGTACACCTTGGGCACGAGACAACGACACTCTTCAGCCTACCTGCTTAGCGGGCATACTCCACCGCCCGGGTCTCCCGGATAACGGTGACTTTAATCTGCCCCGGGTAGGTCAACTCGGATTCGATTTTTTTGGCCGCATCCCGGCACAGCAAAAAAGCCTCTTCATCGGTGATCTTATCGCTGTCCACGATGAGGCGGATTTCCCGCCCTGCCTGGATGGCGTAGGTCTTGCTGACGCCGTTGAAATTGCGGGCGATTTTTTCCAGTTCTTCCAGGCGCCGCACGTAGGTTTCCAACATCTCCCGACGCGCTCCCGGCCGGGCCCCGGAAAGGGTGTCTGCGGCCTGGACCAGGACTGCGAGGACGGATTCCGGCGGGATATCCTCGTGATGGGCGTGGATGGCATGAATCACTTTGGCGGACTCCCCGTAGCGCTTGGCCAGTTCCGCCCCGATGAGGGCGTGGGGGCCCTCCACCTCGTGATCCACGGCCTTGCCGATATCATGCAGCAGTCCGGCGCGTCTGGCGTGCTTCACATTCAACCCCAACTCCGCCGCCATAATGCCGCACAAAAAACTCACCTCGATGGAGTGTTGCAGCACGTTCTGGGCGTAACTGGTGCGATACCGGAGTTTGCCCAGCAGCTTGATTATTTCCGGGTGCAGGCCGTGCACCCCGGCATCAAAGGCGGCTTCCTCACCTGCTTCACGGATATTGCTTTCGACCTCCTGGCTGAATTTATCCACTACTTCCTCGATGCGGGCCGGATGGATGCGGCCGTCGGTGATCAGATGCTCCAGGGCCCGGCGGGCCACTTCCCGGCGGATGGGATTGAAGGCCGACAGGATAACGGCCTCGGGCGTGTCGTCAATGATGACATCCACCCCGGTGGCCGCCTCCAGGGCCCGGATGTTTCTGCCCTCACGGCCGATGATGCGGCCTTTCATCTCTTCGTTGGGCAGGTTGACCACCGAAACGGTCTGCTCCGCCACATATTCGCTGGCATACCGCTTGATGGCCAGGCCGATTATTTCTTTGGCCTTCTTGTCGGCAAACTCCCGGGCTTCCGTTTCTATCCGTTTCACCAGACGGGCCGCGTCCGTCCGGACCTCCCGTTCCATATTTTTCAGTAAGAGATTGCGGGCCTCCTCGGAACTGATCCCTGCCAGGCGTTCCAGTTGCAGCCTTTGTTCCTGGACCAGATTGTGATAATATGTTGCTTGTTCTTTGATCTCCTTTTCAAAGGTTTCAATCTGTTTCTGGCGGTTGCCGAGCTCAGATTCTTTGATATCCAGGATGCTGATTTTCTTTTCTAAATGCTCTTCTTTCTGAAGAAGCCGTTTTTCCAGGATGTTCAATTCCAAGCGGCGCTCTTTGGACTCTTTATCAAATTCCACCTTCATCTGGAAAAGCTGGTCCTTGGCCTGCAGGGCCGTTTCCTTCTTGATGGCCTCGGCATCCTTGCGGGCTTCGTCCAGGATTTTTTTTGCCAGATTCTCCACCGAATCGATCCGTGATTCGATGATCATGCGGCGCAGATAAAAGCCGGCGAGGACTCCTAAACCGCCGCTCAATCCCACCGCCAAAAAAGAAATGGATTCCAGCGGCAATCCCATGTGTTTCTTCCCTTTCTCACGATATATATAAATGCCTGCCGTACGGCGACAAGACTAAGGATTGTGAAAAAATATACAAAAGCTGGTTGATTACCGGGGCGACAGAAGAGAAGCGGCTATGGGCCGCAGGGGATGGCAATAAGGGGGCGGCAGAGGCGAATGATGAAACACAAGGGCTCAGACAAGGGCAAACCTTAGGAAAGGCGCCTTAGTTTTATCCTGATGGTTAACCTCCTCTGAAAACTTGGTGCGTCATTCTCCGAACTTAACGAACACGACTCCATGGACGCCATTTATTGTCTATATATAACCCTAGGTGCAAAGGGCGGAATTTCTTGAGTATTGCCGAACTGTTTCAAGTCCATATCCTCGTGGGCATCCCTTATGTTATCCGGTGCGGCTCCATTCTCCGGCGCATATATAATCACTCCCCCCGCGAAAATGACGTGTTGACAGGACGTTCTTGAACCGAAACGATTCAAGTGGGTCTACCATGGTTCTCCTTTAGGCTCTCCTTTGCAGGAGTATGCGCACTGGAGCCTGACTGGTGTCCCGGTTTAAAAGTGTTGGATCAATAATGATTCTGCCAATCACTTTCACCGCAGGGGAAGTGAACTTCTTGTCTCAAGCAAGTGAATCAGGTGTTTGGACTTTGATTCAATCTCCTGACGCAGATGCTGGGAATCCTCCTTGATTTCGAGGTAATCAGATGCAATGTTCAGAGCAGTCATGATGGCTATTTCTTCATTTGAGGCTTTGGGCAAACCCTTGCGAACTTCCCGGATTTTTTCATCCACCAGGTGGATGACCCGTTCAAGATGAGTCTGCGAGCTTTCACTTCTTAAGGTCAGGGTCCGTCCTAAGATATCAAAATGTATGGTAATCGGAGTTGAAATAGAACCATCTCCTATTTCTCTTTACCCAGTGCTTCAAGTTTGTTTAATAATTGGTCAAGACGCTGTCGCACCATATCCCTCTCTTTATTCATTTTGCCGAGGGCTTCCCGCGTCTCTGCCAGGGCCTTTTCCTGTTCCTCCAACATCTTCATGAGAGTGGCATTTTCATTCTGCAGGTTTTGGTACTGCGTCAAAACCTGGTCTAATTTGCGCTCTAAAACCTCAAATAATTCTAAGGCCACCTGGACTTCCTCTCTTGCTCTGGCATGGTTAGATTTTATTCTCTGATATTAAAAAGTCAAGATGATTTATGGAAAGTAAGCGGTCAGCCGTCGGCTATAGAGAAATATTCAAGCAAAGGGTAGGGCTGGCGAGAAATCTGCCAGCTTGGAAAAAAACTTTTTTAGGTGAGTTTATCCGATGCCTCAGCCCGGCAGGGGCATATTTCAGCCTGACGGCAATCGCTCCGGGATGGCGTCGCCAGAATCTTGTAACTAACTCCCCGGCCCAATACCAGTCTGCTGCCGTTCAGACTCACCACCAAAGAACTGCCATTATTCTGACAGACCGTAACCCTTTGGCCCGGAAACAGACCCAGGGCCACCATGCGTTCCTGGAGTCGGCGGCCTCCGGTGACAGCCATGATGATGGCTCCTTGCCCTGCCTCAAAAGTGGCTAACGATTGAGCTTGCAGGGGCGGCGAATGCACCGCCACACCCTCAGACATGCTTGGCCTCCTCATCCCTGGCGGAGGATTTCTGGTGACAGTGCGGGCAATACCCCTGCACTTCCAATACATGCTTGATAATCTGGTAACCATGCTTTCGGGATAATTCCGCTTCCACGGCAGCCAGGCGCGGTTCTTCAAACTCCACCATGGCCCCGCAACTCAAGCAGCGTAGATGGCAATGGTGGGGTTGACCATAAATCTGTTCATAATGCCAGTGCCCGTCCACGAAATTGACTTCCCGGATGAGACCGCATTCAACCAGCAGCGGCAAGGTCCGGTAAATGGAAGCCTTGGAAATCTTTTTATCCTGCCCCCGTAGCCGCAGGAAGAGCTCATCCACGTCAAAATGCTCCCGTTTGCGGCAAATCTCCGCCAGGATAATTTCCCGTTCCGGGGTCTGCCGCAAGCCCTTAGAGCGGATAAATTCTCTGAAAATCTCCAGTTCCGTCTGCATGAGAAAACCGAAAGTTAATGAGAACCAATAGCAATAATTTAACACTAACTCTGTTTTTGTCAAGCCCCATCCCAGCTAAAAACATCTCTGATACCCCATGGCTTCTCTGACCCGGGCCTGGGCCAGGCGATGCGCCGCGCTCCGGGGATAAAGTTTCTCTTCCTTCACCAAACGCAGCACTTGCTGGCAGTTTTCCTGGATTTTTTCCGTGATCACCCCGAAGGCCTCGGCAATGGAGCCATGCCGGTATTCCACTGCGGTGCTGATGACCCCTCCGGCGTTGACGATAAAATCGGGCAGGGTGCAGATGCCCCGGTCGATGAGTTGTTTCTCGGCCTCCGGGGCAATGGGGATGTTGGCTCCCTGCAGAATCATCCTGGCCTGGATGGCGCCGGCGTTATGGCTACCGATGACGTCGGGGCGGGCGGCCGGGACGAGGATATCGCAGGGAAAAGCAAAAAGAGTCTCAGGCGGTATGATCTGGGCCCCGGGATAGTCGTGCACCTTGCCGTGCTGTTCTTTCAGGGCGGTGAGGTGGGCCACATTGAGACCCTGGGGATGATAGATGGCGCCGGCCGAATCGCTGGCCGCCACCAGCAGGCAACCCCTTTTTTCCAGGAACCTGGCTGCGGCTTTGCCCACATTGCCGAACCCCTGGATGGCCACCCGAGCGCCCATTAAATCCAGGCCCAGAAAAACGGCCATCTGTTCCGCGGCCACGGCCAGACCGAAACCGGTGGCGCCCAGTTCATCCAAAGGTATGCCGCCGGTTACCTTGGGGCGGCCCACGCTGCGGCCGATCTCATCGTAGATAAAGGCCATGCAGGTTTCATCGGTGCCCATGTCCGGGCCGGGGATATACTGCCGCAGTTCAGCCATGGCCTGGGCAAAGGCCCGGATAAATCTCTCTTTCTGGTCCAACGGCATCCCCGGGTCAGCCAGGATGCCGGCCTTGGCACCGCCGTGGGGCAGGCCGGCCGCGGCATTTTTCCAGGTCATGGTGCGAGCCAGGCGGAAGACTTCCTCCGTGGTCACGTCCGGCGCCATCCGGACCCCGCCGATGGCCGGCCCCAGGGCGGTGTTATCAATGACCACCACGGCTTTAAGGGGAAGGCGGGGGTTATAGAGATGGACAATTTTTGCCGGACCCCACTCGTCGGCAAATCGGCTGAAGCTGGTGGGTTCCATGTTCATTCCCTTTGGGCTAATAAGTTAAAGGCATGTGAGGTAGTTCGGGGGGGCCTGACGACCCTAATTCCCGAAAAGATTTTTGAAATGAAAGGATACTCCCAGGACGATCCGGTTGTTGGGGACATTAAAAGTAACAGTGCCTCTCTGGTTAAGCATGATCTCCTTGTCCTCATATTCCACGGCATGTTGATAGCTGAACTTGTACTCCAGGAAAAACCCGAGATTGGGGGAGGCCATGTAGCGCAAACCGGCTTGGGCCGCAAAGGCGAAGTTTTTAGACGAGTCTGATAACCCGTACATCACTTCAAAGGCCGGGCCGATGCCGATGTAGGGTTGCAGGCGCCCGAAAGGCATTTCTTTATCAGGGAAGAAACCATACCGGGCCAGGAAGTTGGTCTGCATGCACCAGGTATAAAAGCGGTCCTGGGGCACTACCAGGCTCTGGACGCCGGTGGGCAGGGGCCGGGAAAGGGTAACCCGCTGCGTGCGGATGGCATTCCGGGAATAATTCGTTTCCATTTCGATGCCGAACCAGGGCAAGCTTTGAAAATAGCGGCCGAATTTCAGGCCTCCCACCACAGACGGCTGGAGGATGACGCCCCTGGCGGTGAGACCCTTGAGGGGGGGCTGAAACTTGCCATGGGAGAACGTCCAATCCTGGTCCGGCGGCATGGACGCCCCCCCGTAAATCGCCAGATAATATTCCCCCAGGGTAAGATTTTCCGGATGACCCCGCACCCGTTCCGCCGGGCTGTTCTTCCAGAGGTAATGGGCCAGGGCGCTGAATCCCGTGGTCCCCAGGGAAAAGATGGTCAGGGCAAAGGCCTTCTCGCTTATGGCCGCCTCCAGCCGGGCAGGTGAGGCCACTACCAGGGTGACTATCAGAAAACCGGCTACTAATAGAGAGAAAGGTCTTCGCACCAAAAATCCTCAAGCCCTATTTCGAGGCCGCCACCACGACGGCGGCCACTAAGGCAACCTGCCCAAGTATTGTGGCGATATCTTTGATTTCTCTCAACCAGGCGATGCGTTCGAAATCCTCGGGCACGATGATGGTGTCACCCGGATCAAGGCGCAGGGACTTGATGCTGCCCACATGAAAGGTCTCTTCCGAGCCGGTCCAGCCGCCTCCGAACCATCGGAAGCTCTGCCGGCTCACGGCCGCACCGCTTGCCTTGATGACGAAGATCTGTTTGGCGTCGGCGTTTTTACCGAGACCACCGGCCCGCCGGATGTAATCATTGACCGAGAGGTGCGGGTCATAGACAATGGCCGTGGGATTGAGCACCGAACCCAGGACATTGACGGTCTGTTGCACCTGGGGGATATGGAGGCTGTCCCCCTCCTGTAATTCCAGATCCCAGGGAGTGCCCCGCAGGCGCTCCGGGTCATCCATGCGGACGACTACCCTCCCCAAAGGAATAATTTCTCTGAGTTTGGCAATAAGTGCCCGCTGCTGCTGTTGCACCAGGGCATACCGTTGGACTTCTTTGGGATCTATTTCGGTTTGGGCCCTGGCTGCCCCCGCGGCCAGCATGTCCGCCTCCATCCGGTCGATGGCCTGGTTCAAGTGCCGGGTCTGTTCCTGTTTCACCGACACCCTGGAGAAAAAGGCGCCTTTAGGATAGGCATTGGTGGCAAACCCTCCTGCCCGGGTTAGGACCGAACTCAGGGTTTCCCCTTTTTTGATGGTGTAAGCTCCGGGATATCTTACTTCTCCTCCCACCGAGACCATTTGATAGAGAGCCCACTCCGGGATATGGCGCACCAGGAGAAAATCGTTGGGACGCAAGAGAACATTTTCCCGGGTGTTGCCGGCCATGGCCAGGCGCAGATTCACCGTCTGGCGGGTAGTGATGGGTCCTTCCGGAGAAGGGGTCACCCGGGTTATTTCCGCCTCGTCTAAATTGGTGGAGAGTAAAAAGCCGCCAGCAAAGACGATAAGATCGCTAAGGCGCATACCGTCCCGGTAGCCGAACTCTCCAGGATTCTGCACCGCACCGCCAACCCGCACTAAGCGGATATCCACGCTGGGAACCGGAAAGATTCGCACCAGGTCACCGGCGGCCAAGGGAATATCCGGCCGCAGGCCGCTCAAAAAAAGTTCCAGGTCGTCCTCCACCAGGATCATTTCCTTGCGATCCCGGATGCGCATCATCTGGACCCGGTTTTTGAAGGCGGTGGGGGCCAATCCGCCGGCCAGATGAATCAGCTCGGATAAGGTTTTTTCCTCTTTGAGCTCGTAAACCGCCGGAATCTTCACCGGCCCGCCCAGGCCGACCCGCTCTCCCGCCACGGGTATGAAGATTACGTCTTCGGGCATCAGCCTGATGTCCTTGGTCTTATCACCCCGCAGGAGAAAATCATACATGTCAAAACGGACGATGGTGCGTCCCCCCCGGCGGACTTCGATGCGGCGCATGGAGCCTTGTCTGCTGGGACCGCCGGAGGCGAACAGGGCGTTTACCAGGGTGGACAGGGAAGAAATGCTGTAGCTGCCCGGGCGGCGCGCCTGCCCTACTACGTAGACGGTGATGGTGCGCAGATTATCCAGGGTGACGTTCATCTGAAAATTGGTGTACTGCCGGGAAAACTCCCGGTCCAGGACTTCCCGCAACTGCCTGAAAGTAAGGCCGCTGACACTCACCACCCCCACCCGGGGAATGGCGATCTGACCGTTGCGGTCCACGGTCATGTTATATTCCGCCTGGACGGCCCCCCACAGGACAACCCGGATGGTGTCCCCGGGACCGATGAGGTAATCAGGGCCCACCGGCACCTGCATCACGGGCAGGAAGGTGGAGGGAGCCCTCCGGAAAAAGTCGTAGCCGAATAATCTCAGGTTCAAACCCCGCACTCTGGCCCGATGCTGTAATTCGGTGAATTCCTCTGCCTCTTCTGCCACACCGGGTTCTGTCTCGGTCCGGTCCGGTACGGGCTGCTGCGGGGTCGGCTGGACTTCTGGAGATGGGGCGGGAGCAACTCTCTGAATCTCCGGCGTCCCCGTGGTGGGCGATACCCGTTGCAGATAAAACTGCGCCTGGGAGGATAAATCAGCCGGTGAGCCCGGTGCTGGAGCAGCCGCGGGGCCGGTTGGACCTGCGGCCGGAGCCGACGGTGCCCCCGTACCCATGCCGGGGCCAGCGGGGCCCGTGGGACCAGCCGGGCCTTCCTGGGTCCAGGCGGCAGGTGAAGGGGTCAAAAGACAGACCATTAAGACCAGACTGATAATTTTCTTCCCTTGCATCAGATATGCTTCCTTCACAAAAAAAATATAATTTCCAATAGATTTAAATGACGACCAGCACTTTAAGGAAAAGCATCCGGAAAAAGATGCCAGAGGCGGCAGCGAAGATTCCGGAGCATGAGGCGGACTGTCATATCCGGGTCGGTCCAGTAATCCAGGTCCGTGGGCCCTGGTGGGCACTCGGCCACCCTGGGGCGGATTCTGCCGCCAACCCTCGCGTCAGCCACCATCCATACGGGTCGCAGGTTTCTGGCGTCAAATAAGGTCAAACTGACGTAAATAAAGGCATGGGTGATGGTGTGGGCCGGGGCCTTGGCCATACGTTGGCCTGACCAGGTGAACTTCGGGGTTCCCGGTTGCAAGGCATAAGATACTTCCCATAAACTGAGAGACCGGTTCCTGGCATCAGCCGGCAGCATGGCAGGGTCGGCCACGAACAGCATGGGCGCATAGTAACAGAAAAGAAAGCCGTCCGCCGCCAGGGGGGAACTCTGGAAATTCTCCAGGAGATGTGCCACGGTATTATCTGGTTCGATGCCAGGTATCGCGGTCATCAGAAAAGGCTCGTAACCCCGCTTCTGCATGACCTCCATGAAGGTCCGGGCTACATCCACATCAGTAAGGTCAAGGACATCCACGGCTCGGGGATTGATGTTATCTGAAGGTTTCCAGGGCCCCAAAAACCTGGTCCGGTCCTGAATGAAATCGCTGCTCAAGGAATTCTGGTCGGGCCCGGCCAGAAAATGAGGCCAACGCTGCAGCACCACTCCCACCCGAACAATCCCCTGGGTTGCCGCTTTTTCTTGATAATACTCCCGGTTGCTGAGCATGACGCATGAGGACAGCCCAAGCATGAGCCACCCGAGCCATAGCCACCGCCAATGACGACTTAATGCGGCGGGCTTGGCTGCCTTTACTCTTACCGGCCATACGAAAAATGCCATTAGAAAAAGTATCGAGTAATTTCGATCGGATAGGATGCTTTTTTGATGTAAGCGTTCAGCGGTCAGCTTACAGCCATCAGCTAATGCTTTAAATTCAAATAGTTATTCCAAGTTGGCGGATCACTGGTTTTTCGCTTGGTTTACCTAACCCATTGTTTTTGCTGAAAGCTGATTGCTGATAGCTGAACGCCTACTTTTTGATTAACCTTACCAATAATCAGACCTATCATACCACAACCCTGGAGGGCTTGTCACCTCCTTGACGAATCTTTTCACATTAATTCCGCCTTGTCCGGCAGAAGGAAGGTGAAAATATCCGGTGTCGGATACCTTGGTTCTTCTTATGGCAAAGAGTAAGCGTTTCGTGAAAAAAAGCTGCCAACCTTCCCAAAGGACACCATTTTTTCCGTTTCTAGAGCGTGGGATAAGAAATTTGTGAAGCTGGCCGATGCTGCCGCGGGGATGGTGCTTGCCACCCCTCAATTTTTGTGGTAGAGAATAATTTCACGGAGTCGGTCACAAGCGTTCCTGAACCTTTATGGGGGGTTGTAAAGATGAGCAGAGGGGTTAATAAAGTTATTCTCATCGGCCATTTGGGAGGAGATCCCGAGGTGCGCTACACTGCCAACGGCATTGCCATGGCTCGTTTCAGCCTTGCTACGTCGGAATCATACACCGACAAGGACGGTAATCGCCAGGACAAAACAGAGTGGCATAAGATTATTGCTTGGCGCAAACTGGCAGAAATCTGCGGCCAATACCTCTCCAAAGGGAGGCTTGTTTATATAGAAGGACGGCTCAGGACAACCTCATGGGAAAAAGACGGGGTTAAGCGTTACACTACTGAAATCGAAGCCCGGGATATGCAAATGTTAGGTCCTGGCGGAGATCGGCCTCCCAAAGAGACAGAAGAGCCTTTCCCCCCACCGCCCGGGGGGCCGGCCGAGGAGGATGATTTTCCCTTTTAGCTCCATCTTATCATGGGAATGAGGTGCAGCCGCAACCACGAATTTATGCCGACAACACGAAAAACCAAACGCCAGCAGCTCGTTGAGTTATTGTTGGCCGAAGACTTTCCGGCCATTGCGGCCCTCGCCGCCCATGGCGGTGGGGTGGTCACTCTTTTATTGCAGCTGCTTTATGAGCCCGGTAGCCTGCTGCATTGGCGGGCCACCGAAGCCCTCGGCTATCTTGCCAGAACCCATCCCAAACGGATCAAGGATATCATCCCTCGGCTCCTCTGGTCCCTGAACGAGGACTCGGCCAGCTTCGGGTGGGGAGCCGCGGCTGTTTTGGGTGAAATCGGCCGGCAGAATTACCCCTTGGTCGAAGATATCATACTAATGTTATTTCATTTTGTGGAAGAGGAGTTTTCCCGGGAAGGCATGCTCTGGGGTCTGGGGCGTTTGGGCCAGGCTCATCCCGAAGTGGTGCAGGATGCTGCGGCCGCCATCCAGGCCTGTTTGGAGGACGCCAATCCTCAGTCGAGAGCCTATGCCGCCTGGTGCCTGGGAATCATTAGGGCGCCGGAAGCCTCCCCGGCCCTCCGCCGTTTAATGGACGATCCTGAACCGGTCAAGCTTTATGAGGCCGGCGCGTTAAGGGAAACCACCGTGGGACAAGTAGCCCGGGAGGCTTTACAGCGCCTGGCCGATGCTTAATATAACAATACAATAAGACAAAATAAGAAAGGAAAGATTGCCATGTGGTTTGGAATTTTGACATTTGTCGTGGGAGTTTACATCGGCTACAAATACCCCCAGCAGGTTCAAAACGTGATTGATTCCGCTAAAAAAATCTTCAATGATCTGAAAGATAAAGTATCCAAGAAAAGCGAACCGCCCCAGTCTTAAGGCACCAGAAAAATTCACCGCAGAGTTGCCGGGAAAATACTCCACGCCGTCGGCGTCGCTGCGGTGAAAAATAATGTCACAGGCACTTTAACCTCCATACTGCATAATCTTACATAAGTGGGAGAGTGAAGTTTTTAGGACTGCGTATGGTAACTATTCGGTTAACCCGGTAATTGGTTGAAATTGCCTCAAACATAGATCTGATCATGGAAGATGTTTTTTTTTAAAAGAAAACATCCTCTATCGCTGAACACTGGGTAAGCGTTCAGCGGTCAGCTAATGCTGTAAGTTAACATAGTTATTCTAAGATGGCAGGTCGCTGGTTTCTCGATTAGTTTTCTTAGCCCATTGTTTTTGCTGAAAGCTGATTGCTGATCGCTGAACGCCTACGACACTGGAAAAGAACTATGGTAAGCATTGGGTATGCCCTTGCTATCGCCGAACCTGCCGCGGTAACACCCTGCCGGCCACCGTGACCGCCCCAGTTCCTCCCGAGCTCATTCCCAAAGGAATCTTGGGAATCTCCATTTCCACGGGCATCATGGTCGCAGACCGCTATGGTGCTTATAAGACCGTAGCCGAAGCGACCCCGATTCTCCTGGCCTTTTGCTGGGCCCAGGTCCGCCGCGATTTTATCGACCTGGCAGCCAGCCGGCCGCACCAGCAAGATCAGGGTTTGAAGTGGCTTCAAGATATCAGCCACCTCCACCAGCTCAATGATCTCAGGCTCCAGGTTCTGGATCAACCTCCTGATACTTTGTCGAGGTGATGATTTATGAATCAAGGCATTAATCCTGCCAGCCAGGCCTCATCCAGGGCCTCTACCACGGCTGCAGTAAGCTCCACCATGGCCTCGAAATCCCGGCGATGGATGATGCCGGCGGCGGAGTGGGCGTATCGCACCGGCACCCCCAAGACTATGGTGGGGATTCCCCCCTGGGCCAGGTGGATGGCCCGGGCGTCGGTGGCGCCGCTGCGCCGAACCGCCAACTGGTGGGGAATTCCTTGTTTTTGGGCGAGTTCCACTACCTTGCGCCAGAGTTTCTGGGGTACGATAATGGTGGGATCAAAGAGCCGTATTTGCACACCTTTACCCAAGGCCCCCTGGGGCGGGTCCGGACTCAGACCGGGCAGGTCGTCCGCCGGGGGCCCTTCCAAAACAATGGCCAGGTCCGGCTTGACAACCTCCACCGCGGTGGCCGCCCCCCGGCAGCCCACTTCTTCCTGGACCGTCCCCACTGCCAGGATGGAATTCGGGTGGGGGCGGTCTTGAAAACGGTGCATCACCTGGATCAGGGCCGCCACCCCCACCCGGTCATCCCAGGCCTTGTTGACCAGATAGTTGTCGTTAAAAACGGCAAACCCTCCCCTCGGCACGGCCAGGTCTCC
>Ga0194111_10002029_pt1 | contig 24683 bp, 16 predicted proteins | sample TA2KigC300mmetaG_FD_146194 | JGI IMG/M metagenome (GOLD analysis project Ga0194111, IMG submission 146194) | Freshwater microbial communities from Lake Tanganyika, Tanzania - TA2015033 Kigoma Deep Cast 300m | ecosystem: Environmental > Aquatic > Freshwater > Lake | place: Tanzania: Lake... | reverse complement strand
GAAGAGCTTGAGGAGGACGGCGGATGAGACGTCGGGGCTGACGAACCGCACTGGGCGCGCGACGCCGCGCAGGCTGGGGTCGGCGGGGTTCGTCCGCGCCCAGGCGATCAGGTCCTTGAAGTTGATGTAGCCCAGGATGCGGTTGGGGTCGTCCCCCTCGCGCAGGGGGAAGCGGGTGTGGGGGTCCATGTGCATGGTCACGATGGCCTCGCCGATGTCCTGGCGGGTTGAGAGGAAGGTGATTTCGCTGGCGGGGACCATGAGCTGCCGCGCGGTGGTCTTTGAGAGGCGGGTGGCGCCATGGATGATGCGCTCCTGGTGCGAGTCGATCAGCTTGGAGAGTCGGGCGAGGCCTGCCAGGGCGGTGATCTCGTGGAGTGGCGAGGTGGGGCGGCCGGCCTGGCGCCGCGGCTCGAACGGGCGGTTCACGAGGTGGATGAACCAGTTGATGGGCCGCATGAGGAAGACCAGGGTGGACAGGGGCGGCCCGGCGAGCAGCGCCACGTGGCCGTTGAAGCGCACGCCAAGGGTCTTAGGGAGGATCTCGGTGAACTGGAGCATCAGGTAGGTGAAGAGGATGGAGAACCCTATGAGCCACGCCTTGCCGAACAGGGATTCGACCTGCGCGCCGGCAATGAACGCGCCAATGGTGTGTGCGGCGGTGTTGAGGATCAGGATCACACTGATGGGGGACTCGATGTGGTCCTTGAACCGCTGCCAGACGCCGGCGGCCCGCGGGTGGCGTTGTCCGAGCGTGGCGAGCTGGCCGGGCGTGAGGCTCAACAAGGCAGCCTCCATCAGCGAGCAGAGGAAGGACACCGACAGGGCTACCGATACGGCTATGAGCAGAAGGGCCACGGAGGACTCCTCGGGGACAGAGCGGTGGTGAGGGCTACCTCTTGATTCTAGCCGCATTCATGGCGCGCTTCAAGGGCCCGAGCCTGCCGGCCAGGAGAGGCAGCGGTTCCGCAATGAGGGGAGGGGGCCGGGGCATCAGTTCTTTCCTGAACAGGGTTCAAGCTCACGGCCCCACGAGGGGGCACCCAGGCCCCTTCGGACCGCCCCCAAAACGCCGCGCGAATCTGGCCCCACCTCCAGATCGCTCTACCTCACGGAATCCCCACACCTTACGTCCCCGATTGCGTCGGCACCTTGATCGCGGCGGGCGAATTGGCTATACTGCGGGGCACTGGGGCTGATGGAATCCCCGACCCTGCGGCTTTCTCCTTCAAGGGCAACGTGGCTGCGATGCGGAAGTTGCCTGGTCCTCGGAAGCTATGGGTTCTCGGGGCCTGTGTGGGCAGCGCGCTGCTGGTGCGGGCGAGCTGCCCCGTGCCGGGCCTGTTCCCGCTGGCGTGGGTGGCGCTGGCGCCGTGGTTCGTCGCGCTGCGGGAGGGCGGGCGCTGGGAGGCGTTTCTGGGCAGCGGGCTGATGGGCCTCCTGGCCGCGGGCCTGGGCCTGTCGTGGCAATTCTACGTCACCGTGCCGGGCGGGGTGGCGCTGTCGGCCTATGTGGGCGCCTACTTCGTGCTCTTCGGGCTGCTGGTGCGGGCGGCGACGCGGCGCCTCGGCGTGCCATTCGCAGTGGCGGCGCCCGTGGTGTGGGTGGGCTGCGAGTACCTGCGAGGCTTCTTCCTCACCGGCTTCCCCTGGCTCTTCATCGGCCACACACAGTTCCAGTTCAAGGCGCTCATCCAGGTTTCCGACCTCTTCGGCGCCTACGCAGTGAGCTTCATCGTGGTGGCGGCGAACGCCTTCGTGGCGGATGCGGCGCTGGCCTGGTGGCGGCGTGAGGGGCTGTGTCGCCGGCTGGCCCTCGGCGGCGCCCTCGTGGCGGCCCTGGCCGGCGGCGCGCTCGGCTACGGGGCCTGGCGCCTGGCCACGCTCGAGGTCCGGGAAGGGCCGCTCATCGGCATCGTCCAGGGCAACGTGCCGCAGGAGGTGAAGAACGAGCTTACGCGCGAGACGATCGAGCGCATCTTCCAGGAGCACCAGGCCCTGACGCTCCAGCTCGCTGGCCTGGCGGGGGGCCGGGCGCTCGACCTCGTGGTCTGGCCCGAGACGATGGTGCAGCTTCCCCTCAACCAGCACGACCACCCGCACCCGGACATCAGGGCCATGGTCCGCCGCAGCCGCGAGGCCATCGGCGAGCTCACGCGGCTCCTCGGCTGCCCCATGCTCATCGGCGCGCACGCCGAGTTCGGCTTCGACCACACCATCGAGGCCGTGGCGGACGGCACGGTGCGGGCGATCACCGACGGCGAGATCACGACGGACGATGGCGCCTACATGATGCCCCGCTACGCCACCGGCGCGCCCGGCGAGGAGCCGCTGCGCAGGGTCCTCGTCAGGGAGGGCCAGGCGGTCCGCCGTGGCGAGCCGCTGGTGGAATACGAGAGCGTGGTACACAACAGCGCCTACCTCTTCCGGCCAGGCGGCTCGCCAGGCCGCGCCGAGCGCTACGACAAGACGCATCTCGTGCCCTTCGGCGAATACATCCCGCTGCGCGAGCTCCTCTGGTTCGTCCGCAAGATGGTGCCCTACGGCAAGGGCTTCACGCCGGGCGACCGCCTGAACCTCATCGAGGCCGCCGGCGCCCGCTTCGGCGTCCTCATCTGCTTCGAGAGCGTGTTCCCCGACATCTCGCGCCGCTACGTCGTGCGGCCGGATGGGCCGGGCGCCGACTTCCTGATCAACATCTCGAACGACGGCTGGTTCCGCGGCAGCCACGAGCTCGACCAGCACCTGGCCATCTGCGGCTTCCGAGCCGTCGAGTGCAGAATCGGCATCGTCCGCAGCGTCAACTCCGGCATCTCGGCCATCATTGACCCCGCGGGCCGCTTCCGCGAGGTGGTGCGCGACGCCCGCGGCCGCAGGAGGCTCGTCGCCGGCGTGGCCGTGGGGCGCGTGCCGCTGCGCCAGGAGGTCACCTTCTACACCCGCCACGGCGACCTTTTCGCAGGGGCCTGCTTCCTCCTGAGCGCGCTGGCGCTCATCGCCGCCCTCGCCGCGCGAGTCCTTGCAAAGCCGGGGAGGGCGTGGTAGAATGTCGTAGGTTGCGTGTGACAGAATGGGTCAGGGCGATGGCCATGGCAAAACCCCGGCTATGCTTCGCCGTCGTGAGCGAGCCCCTGCGAGGGCAGCAGTTCTCGTTCGACAGCGGCCAGGCGATCACGATCGGGCGCACGTCGGACAACATGCTCCCCCTCGACCACAAGAGCGTGTCGCGGCGCCACGCCCGCGTGGAAGGCGACGGCGGGAGCTACGTGCTGGTTGACCTCGGCAGCCACAACGGCACCCGGGTGGGCGACAAGCTGATCTCCAAGCACCCCCTCCAGTCGGGCGACGTCTTCGGCCTGGGCGAGATCCTGGTGAAGTTCACCGTGGCGGACGACTCGGCGGCGCCGCCGGGCGCGGGGGCGAACCTCCCGGCGGTGGTCGCCGCCACGACCGCGCAGGCCGGCGCGCTGGCGCGGCCGTTGACCTTCGATGACGTTTTCGGCGCGGCGGGGGCCACGGTGCCCATCGAGGCGCCGAAGGTTCGCCGCAACCTCTGGCCCGCCATCTACGCGGGCACGATGGCCATGGTGGTCGCCTTGGGCCTTGGCGCCTTCCTGGCCGTGGGCCGGCGGGAGGTCGGGCCGCCGCGGGTGGACGTGTTGGTGGCCGCGGGCGGGGTGGCGCCGGTGGACCTCTCGCGCGTGCCCGACCCCGACCGCAGGCGCTTCTCGTGGGGGATCACCGGCCGCATTGACCGGAGGCAGATCGGCACGCCCACCGACCAGAAGGTGGCGATAGCGAACCCCAGCCCCTTCAAGGGCTTCGTGTCCATCCGCGGGCTCTCACAAGGGATGACCGACATCGCGGTCTCCGGGCCCCCCGTGGGGCGCGTGATCATCCGCGTGGTGGTGCGCGGCATCAAGCCGCAGCGGTATGCCCAGACGCTCCTCGACCGCGGCCTGGCCGAGCGGAACGCCTTCGCCCAGAGGGTCCTCGAGCGCGCGCGCAACGTCATCCGCCAGCGCGGACTCGTCACCGAGCACAGTTGGAGCCTCGCCCAGGAACTCGACGACGCGGCTCGGCTCCTCGAGCCCCTCAACAAGCTCGACGACGCCACCTGGGCCGCCCAGACCGCCCAGGCCATCCGCCGGGCGCTCAACGACCGCTACGAGCGCCTCGCACGCGAGATTGACATCCTGGTGGAGCAGGGCAAGCTCCGCGACGCCGTCGCCAAGGCGGGCGAGCTCAAGCTCCTCTTCCCCGACGACGAGTCGGAGGAGCACCACGTCTGCACCCGCTTCTACGAACGCCTGCTCGAGGACGCGGACAGGAAGGAACGCGAAGAACAGGAGAAACGCTAGATGCGCCTTGTGGCCATGACCGGCGGCCAGACCCTCTCGTTCCCACTGCGCCAGGGCTCCACCCTCATCGGGCGCCACGCCACTTGCCACATCTGCATCCCGTCCAAGTCCATCTCCCGACGCCACTGCCAGTGCTACGTGGACGGCCCGAACGTGAGCGTGCGCGACCTCGGCAGCTCGCACGGCACGCTCGTGAACGGCCGCCGAATCGAGCGCGCCGACCTCCACCACGGCGACGTGTTGACCCTCGGCTCATTTGATCTGCGGTTCGACTCCGAGGGCGCGGCCCCCTCCTACGGCCACGGCGCCGGCGCCGCCGAGGACATCGTGGTCACCGCCGGCCCCGCGGGCATGGCCGTGCCCGGCGGCCCGCAGCCCGGAGCGCAGATGGACCTCAGGGGCACCCCCGAGCCCCTCGGCACCGAGCCCGCCCCCCCCGCGCCCACAGACTTCCCATCGCGGCAAGCCGCAACCAAACGCGGAGGAAAAATCTTTCCGGAAAACAAGATTCTGCATGTTTGTAGCCCAGAGTCGCCCACCGGCGAGGAGACGCCGGCCGACCAGACCTTCATGCCCGCCCCCTACGTGCCGCGCCAGGAGACCGTGCTCGGCCCCGCCGACCAGCCGCAACTCGTCGTCCGCGAGGGGCGCTGGTTCCTCCGCGACCCGCGCACGGGCCGCGAGGTCGAGATCGCCCCCACCGGCGGCGCCGGCGCCATCGCCGCACGGCCCGCCGAGCTCCGCCGACCAAACGTCCGCCTCCTCATCACCGTCGTCGCCATCGCCGCCATCGTCGTCATCACCTTCGCCGCCGTCATCCTCCGCCCGGCCTCCAAACAGCCGCCAGTCCAAGGCATCACCAACGCCGCTTGGGCGCAGCTCGTGGATGCAGGCATCGAGGAGTTCAAGAAGGGCGACTACGCGCAAGCCAACGCCAAGTTCACCCTCGCCGCGGGCAAGCGCTCCGACCTGGAGCCGGCCCGCCTCCTTACGCAGTACACGCTGCTCCGCCAGGCGGCGGGGGAGAACTTCCGCGAGCTCAACAAGACCGAGGCCCGCCACTACCTCGATAGCATCGAGCAAAACATCTGCCCGTCCGAGAAGGCCATCGCCTTCGCACGCGAGCAGCGCCAATGGATTGACAGAGAGAGCGTGGCCCTCGCCATCCGCGACGGCGAGGCCCAGCGGATCAAGCAGGTGGGCGAGAACGAGGACTCCCTCAACGAGATCAGGGCGCGGCTCCTCCAAATCCCGCCCGAGCGCTTCGCCGCGAAGCTGGCCAAGGAGGACATCGCGGAGATCGACCGCACAATCTTCGCCCTTCGCATGCGCCTCGCCAGGCGCGAGATGGAGCTGGGCCAGCCCAAGTGGGCCGAAGCCATCCCACACCTCGACGCCGCTCTCCAGTACGCGCCCACCAACGCTGAAAAGGCGGCCATCACCAAGCAGATCGAGGACTGCCGCCGCTACGCCGGCGAAGCCCAACTCGTGCAACAGGCCAAGGATGCCCTCAACAACAAGCAATACGGCGCCGCCCGCAGCCCCCTTACGGGCATCAAGCCCGGCTACTACCACAAGGAGGCCCAGCGCATCCTGGCCGACATCGCGCGCCTCGAAAAGGACGAGGCACTGGAGACCGTCCGCCAACAGGTCGGCAAGCTTTACAAGACCGGCGCCGGCCCCCAGGCCGCAGAGCTGGCCGACCAGCACAAGCTCCAGGAGTTCGCCTACATCCGCGAGCGCGTCAAGCGCATCGAAGACCTCCTGGCCCTGGGCAAGAAGGCCGATGAGGAGGAGAAGGACTACCGCAAGGCCGAGGATGCCTACCAGGAAGCCGTGGGCGTTGAGCCCGACGCCGAGAATGCCTACCACGTCCGCGCCCAGCGCGCCCTCGATGCCATCAAGGCCCGATACCCCGAGTTCGCCGCCGAGGCCGCCGACAAGGGTTACCCCCTTATTCACAAGGATCCAGCACAGGCACGCAAGTGGTTCGAACAGGCCAAGAAGTACGACGCCAACAACGAGCGGGCGAAAAAGGGCCTGGCCTCCCTCGAGCGGCAGGCGAGCAACCTCCTCAACGCCGCTGCCGAACCCATGCGCAAGAAGATGTGGATGACTGCGAAGGAGATCCTGGAGAGGGCTCGGGACTCCGCCACGCCCGGAACCGATCTCTACCAGCGCATCATGCAAAGGCTCGAAGAGGTCCTCAAGCATATTCTCGAGTGAGGCCATGCGCGTCGGCACGCGGCTCTTCCTCCTCAAGCTGGCGCTCGCCGCCGCTGTCCTCGCCATCCTCCTCATCGCCATGCACATCCTGCTGCCCGGGCTGCTGGGGAGCCGGCCCAGCCCGCCGCCCGGCGAGGGCTACGTCGTCGCCGAGGCCGGCGCCGCCCGTGTCGCCGTGCCGCGCGAGGGGGCGAACGTGCCCGCCGGGTCTGGCCTCGCGCTCCAGCTCGCCCGGCACCTCGACGCCTTCGTGCGGGCCTTCTGCGCCGAGCTAGGCCCCGCCGTCGGGCTTCAGGGCCCGCCGGGGAGGGTAGCCGTGAACGTCTTCGACAACCACGCCGACGCCCTGGCGTTCGCCCGCGAGCACAAGCTGTCGGCGGACCCTGAGCACGCGGGCGCATTCCACGGCTCCACCCCCCTGGCCGTCGCTGTCACGCTACGGCCGTACCCTGACCTCCTCGGCCTCATCCTGCACCAGACCACGCACGCGCTCATGTCCCGTGCGGCTGGCGACGCCCAGTGGAGCCCGTGGCTCGCCCTGGGACTTGCCGTGTGCGCCGAGCAGGGCGGCTTCGGGCCGGCCGTGCGCGGCACCGTCGGCCCGGTCATCCGCCGGGACGCCGCAGTCGTCCTCTCCCTCGCCGGCCGCGCCGCCCACGTGCCGCTCCACATGCTCGTCAGGGGCGACGCCGAGCTCTTTCGCGGCCCGCTAGGCCCCGTGGCCTACCGCGAATCGGGCCTCCTCGTCCTCTTCCTCCTCCACGGCGGCCCGAAGCGCCGCGAGGCATTCCTGCGCTACCTTCAGACCGAGCGGCAGCCAGGCCCCGTGCCGCCGGGCTCCCTTGAGGCCACGCTCGGCACCGACCTCACCGAACTGGAGAAAGAATGGTTCGCCTTCCTTCAAGCCGTCGCCCGCTGACGCCCGTGGCCGATTTCGGATTTCGGATTTCGGATTTCGGATTTCAATCCGCAATCCGCAATCTGCAAACCGCGATTCTCGCACTTGGCCTCCTGGCGCTGGCCGGGTGCTCAAGGGACTCGCAAAACGCGGGGGATAGGTCCGGCTCGGGCAAGTCGGTGCTCCAGATGTGGCACGCGCAGAAGGAGCAGAACAAGGTGGCCCTCGAGGCCATCGTCGAGCGCTTCAACGCCACAAGCCCCAACTACGAGGTCAGGCTCCAGAACATGGGCACCTACAAGGCCATGTTCGAGGCCACACGCGCGCGCATCCAGGGCGGCAACCTGCCCGACCTCTGCATCGTCTACGAGAGCATGGTCGCCGAGTTCATGCAGGCCAGCGTCGTCCTCCCCCTCGACGACTACCTCAACCACCCCGACTACGGCCTGGGCAAGGCCGACCAGGCCGACATCTTCCCCTCCTTCCTCCAGTCCAACCGCTACGCCGAGTTCAACGACCAGCTCCTCTCCTTCCCCTTCACGAAGAGTGTGCTGATGCTCTACTGCAACACCGACCTGCTCCGCTCCGCGGGGATCGAGAAGCCGCCCGAGACCTGGGGCGAGTTCATCGAGCAGTGCCGCAAGGTGAAGGCGAAGACCGGGCGGCCGGCCTTCGCCTACTCGCGCGACGCGTCGTCCTTCGACGGCATGGTGCTCGCCCACGGCGGCAAGCTGGCCACCATCGCCGACCGCCGCAGCCACCTCGACGGCCCCGAGGCCGTCCGCGCGCTCGAAGTCCTCGCCGCCCTCGCACGCGAGGAACTCCTCACCGTCATCGCACTCGGCACCGACGACGACCGCAGGCTCTTCGCAAAGGGCGACGTCGCCTTCATCCTACGCTCCAGCACCACCCGCTCCTACATGGAGGACGACCTCCGCGACGCGGATGGCCGCGACAAGTTCCAGTGGCTCATGGCCCCTCCCCCCGTGGGCGAGGGGCGCCCGAAGCTCACCGTCCTCTACGGCGGCAACATCCTCATCTTCAGGAGCACCCCCGAGCGCCAGCGCGGCGCCTGGGAGTTCATCAAGTTCTTCATCTCCCCAGAGGTCACGGCCGAATGGTCGGTGAAGACCGGCTACCTGCCGGTCCGCCGTTCTGCCGCCGAGGTGCCGCTCCTGAAGGACTTCTTCGCCAAAGGCCCGCGCCACCGCGCCGCATTCGAGGCCATCCCGCTCGGCGTCCCCGAGCCCAACGTGGCCGGCTGGCAGGCGGTCCGCGACCACATCACCGAGGCGCTCACAAACGTCACCAGGGGCGCGGCCACGCCCGCCCAGGCCGCCGCGGGGCTCGGCAAGAAGGCAGACGCCGAGCTAGCACGCTTTGCCCCGAGCGGCAGGAAGTAGCCCACCCCTCTCGTTCCCACGCTCCGCGTGGGAACGCAGGGGCCGGACGCTCCGCGTCCCCTCGCGCGACGCAGAGCGTCGCGGTCGCGCGTTCCCACGCGGAGCGTGGGAACGAGAGGGGGGCGATCCGTCGGATCGGTCGGATCCGTCGGATCCGGCCGATCAAGGATGGTGCCGGATATGGCCGACGCGCTGATTGACGTCCACGACCTGACCTATGTCTACCACGACGGCACGCGCGCCCTCGACCGCCTCTCCCTTCACATAGCGGTCGGCGAGGCGGTGGGCCTCGTGGGGCCGAACGGCGCGGGCAAGTCCACCCTCATCCTCCACCTCAACGGCACCCTGCGCGGCCAGGGCACCGTCCGCATCCACGGCGTGGAGCTCGACAAGCACCACCTCCGCGACGTCCGCCGCATGGTCGGGGTCGTCTTCCAGGACCCCGACGACCAGCTCTTCATGCCCACGGTGGCCGACGACGTGGCCTTCGGCCCGCTCCACCTGGGCCTCTCGGAGGCCGCGGTGCGCGCGCGGGTGGCCTCCGCCCTCGCCGCCGTCGGGTGCAGCGGCCTGGAGCGCAAGGCCCCCCACCACCTCTCCGCCGGGCAGAAGCGCGCCGTCGCCATCGCAACAGTCCTCGCCATGCAGCCCGACATCCTGGTGATGGACGAGCCGACGAGCAACCTGGACCCCCGCTCGCGCCGCCGCCTCATCGAGCGCCTCGCCTCGCTCGACATCACGAAGGTCGTCGCCACGCACGACCTCGACCTAATCCTCGAGCTCTGCCCCCGCACGGTGATGCTCGACGGCGGGCGGGTGGTGGCCGACGGCCCAACCGCGGCCATCTTCGGCGACGACGCCCTCCTCCTCGCCCACGGCCTCGAGCGCCCGCTCTCGCGCCAGCGGAGGTGAATTTGCGCGACCGGGCCTTGCTCTGCGCGGCCTGTCCGCCTATAATCACTGTCGTTCCGTGGCGTGGCTGCGGCGTCCGATCGCAGGCTCTCTTGAGGGAAGGACACGGCGATGCACAGGAAAGTGGCACTGCGGCTCGTGGTTGTGGCGCTCCTGGGCCTGGCCGGGGGCGCCGGGTGCAGCTTCTGGGGCTTCAGCGGAAGCGGCCCGGTGGACAAGGATACCGCGTACCGCCTCTACGGGCGCGCCCCGTGGAAGGTGAGCGAGACCGGCTACAAGGAGGCCTTCGACGCGTCGTTCCAGATGGTGCCTTGGAGCGTCGTGCAGAAGGAGAGCGCCGAGGTGGCGACCAATCGCGCCACCTTCCGCCAGTCGTCCCGCCGCTACTGGGGCACGATGCCGATCATCGGCTACACGGAGGCCGAGAGCCGCCTCATGCTGGACAAGGGGGCCGACAAGACGGAGCGCCTGTTCGGCCGCTCCTGGGCCTGGCTGCCGGTCTTCCCCGCACCCGTCTTCTGGCTGAGCACGTACGACATGTGGCACTCGCTCGACCGCGGGGAGGAGCTCTCGCTCCGCTTCAGCCACGGCCTCGGGCCGGCCGGCATCGTCGCCGGCTACACCCAGTGCGTCCAGCCGGCCGACATCCTACAGGCCAACGGCAACACCCTTGTGGCGTCGTCCGACACCTTCGGCCAGCACCTGGCCGCGGTCGTGGCCACCAAGGGCGAGGACGCCCGCTACAACTCCCAGTGGGGCTGGCACATCCTCGGCGGCGTCATCGCCTGGGGACGCGTCAACTACGAGTACTTCATCCAGGTCGTCTGGATTCCCATCCCGCTCTGGCGAGTGAGGGAGTAGCCGCACCCCCCTCTTCAATCGTCCTCGTCCCTCGTCCTCGTCCCCCGTCCTCGACTCTTCTCTGCTTTCGGGCACAGAGGGATCGAGGACGAAGGACGAGGACGAGGGACGAGGACGATAGACACAACCAATGTCCGCACCCGACCTGTCCATCGAGTTGCTGAGGAGCCTGTCGGACACCCTGGGCGAGCAGGTGCTGGCGGGGGGCGCCGACCCTTCCTACGACGCCTGCGCGGCGCTCCTGCCCGAGCTCCTCGGCTACACCTTCCTCGCAAACGAGGCGGCCAGCGAGGTCATCTACGTCGCGCCCGACGGCACGCTGGGCGTCGCAGCCACGGAGTCGGGGCCGGCGCGCCTCGACCAGGTGCTCTTCGACCCGCGCCGCCACCTGCCGGCCGACGCCCGCCCCACCAACGCCGCGCGCCGCCTCATCGGCGGCTACATGCCCGGGATAGACTACTCGTTCAAGGACACCCGCCTCGGCTACGGCTGGCAGGAGCTGGCCTTCATCGCGCCGGCCGCCCCCGAGCTCTACGTCTCCTTCAGAGTGGCACGGGGGGCTGGCGGGGAGGCCACCGTGAGCTTCCGCGCCGGCGCCGAGGGACTCACCCCCATCTCACCCGAATGGTTCAGGGACCGCCGCCGCGAGTTCGAGGCCCACTGGCAACAGGTGTTCGCCGACGCCATGCGCCTCGAGGCCCCGGCCGAGGCCAAGGTCCTCAACGCCTCCCTTGCCTCCCTCGCAAGGGCCTTCGTCACCCACGACGGCCCCAAGCCCCGCTACGGCGTCGGCCTCTACCGCGACCCCAAGCACAACCACTTCCCGCCCGCCACCATCGGCACCGCCAACGCCTGCGTGGAGTGGAACCTGCTGGACCGCGCCCGCGCCCACCTGGACTACTACCTGGACAACGCGGTGCGCGCGGACGGCACTTTCGACTACTACGGCCCCGCCGTCTCCGAGTACGGCCAGCTCCTCGACGCCGTGGCCCGCTACGCGCGCCGCAGCCGCGACGCCGCCTGGCTCCGCGCGCGCGTCCCCGTCATCGAGCGCATCATCGGCCTCCTCCTCGCACTCCGCCGCCACTCCCAGGAGACGCACCCGCGCGACGACCCGCGCCACGGCCTCCTCCTCGGCTCCCCCGAGGCCGACACCCGCGACCAGGTGGGCTACTACTACGCGGGGAGCATCTGGGCCTGGCGCGGCTGGCTCGAGGTCGCGCGCGCCTACGCACTCCTCGGCGGCGACGCCCTCCGCCGCCGAGCCGCCGACCTCGGCGCCGAATGCCAGAGCCTCCGCACCGACATCGACTCCAGCCTCGAGAAGTCCATCATCCGCACCACCTCGCCCATCTTCGTCCCACCTGCCCCAGGCATCGCCCACCCCTTCGAGTCCATGACCGCCGACCCCGTCGCCTCCTACACCAACTACCGCTACTGGCCCGAGATGCTCTCCGCCGACTACCTCCTGCCCGAGTGGCACGACGCCATCATCGCCTACCGCGCCAGCCACGGCGGCGAGCTCCTCGGCACCACCCGGTTCCTCGACCGCCTCGACGACTGGCCCTACGCCCACCACGCCTGCGGCCTCCTCCTCCGCGGCCGCGTCCGCCACTTCCTCCTCGGCTTCTACGGCCACCTCGCCATCCACCACACCCGCGGCACCTTCATGGCCTACGAACAGGTCGCCATACGCGGCAAGGCCGCTCGAAGCTACGTCACCGACTACTGCGTCCCCGCCCAACTCGTCACCCCCCTCCTCGCCAAGTGGATGCTCGTCTTCGAGGAGCCCGACGCCGACGTCCTCTGGCTCTGCCGTGCCACGCCGCGCCGCTGGCTCGCCCCCGGCCCGCGCGTCCACGTTGACCGCGCCACCACCCGCTGGGGACCCGTCAGCGTCTCCCTCGAGCCCAAGAGCCAGAGCGTCGTCCACGCCCGCATCCAGCTCCCCCGTGCTGACTTCCCGGCGCAGGTCCGCCTCTGCCTCCGCAGGCCCGGCGCCGCCCCTCTCCGCTCCGTCACCGTCAACGGCCACCACCACGCCGACTTCGACCCCCAGGCCGAGGCCATCCGCCTCCACCACCCGCAGGCCACCACCCTCGAGATCGTGGCACAATAGACCCCTCGGCCATGACTCGGGGGCCGGGGTGTCAGGCCTTTTCTAGCTAGCCTAACTTCCGCAGTAGGTGCGTCAAAAGTGCCCTTTTGGGGGCAAATTCGATGATTCGACCTCGAAAGTTGTCACTACATTTGGCCAAGAAGCCGGGGCGGGCGAACCCGTTCCGGCAAGCTCAGTCCCAGCCTGTCCAGGAGCGCCGCTCGGGCCTTGTCGGGCCGCACGACGCAGCGGATGCGAAGCTCGCGCCCGTCGGTTGTGGGGAGCACAACGTCGTTGCTCTGGATGTTGCGGAGTTCGTCGAGGATCGTTCGCGGGCTGTCGCCGAGGCCCGCCTGGCTCTGCCAGCGCTCGAGGGTCTTCCACAGGACATAGGCGAGGAAGCAGACCAGGATGTGCGCCTGGACCCGCTCGGCGCGCTGATGCCAGATCGGGCGGAGGTCCAGGTCGCTCTTCTTGATGCGGAAGGCGGCCTCGGCGTGAGTGAGTTGGATGTAGGCCCGCCAGAGGTCCTCGGGGCTCCAGTGGGCGATATTGCTCCGCAGGAGGTAGCAGCCCTCGGAGAGTTCCGCCCACTCGGCCCACGCCTTGCGGCGCCGCCAGGTGACCCGCAGGCCGCTCGGCCGGTCGGCGGTCTCGCGGACGCGGATGTCGAAGAGGCCGGAGGCGCGCCGGTTGCGCTCCAGGATGCGTCCGATCTGCCGGCTCACGTCGGCGGCGTTGGCCGGCTTGCGGGCGCGCCGCAACCGGCGTTGGAGGCTCCTGACTGCTTCGATGATGCGTGTGGCGAAGCGCTCGCGGATGGCCTTCTCCTTCTCGCCACGGTCCGCACTGCGGCACAGGATGAAGGTCTCCTGCCCATCGGGGCCAGGGCAGAGCTTCACCTCGAGGCCCTCCCGAATCTCGGTCCAGGGGCCGTCCAGCAGCTCGCGCTCGAAGCGCTTCAGGTCGCACCGCGGCGTGCCCACGATGTAGCGGCGGTCGCCCGAGGCCAGGAACTCGAGGGTCTCCTCGCTCACCATCCCGCGGTCCAGGACCCAGATGCGGCGTGCCCGGCCGTACTTCGCCTCCACCGCCAGGATGACCTCCTGGACCGTCGTCACGTCCAGGTCGTCGAGCGCCGTCTTGCGGAACCAGTCCTCCGCGATGTGCAACTCGCCGGAGGGCTCGCACAGCCGGGCCAGCACCAGCACCGCCGCCATCGCCCCCCACGGAACCTCCTCCTCCCCGCAGGGCAGCAGGCGGTGCAAGAGAGCGTCCAGCTCCAGCGCCTGCCACAACTGCCAGGCCAGCCACACGTCCCCGAACCGCCGCCCGCGCTCCACACGCACTTCGCCGACCCGCACCGTCAGCATCTCCGGCAGACAGCTCGGCGGCTCGAAGAGGTCGCCCTGCACCGGACGGCCACAAACCTTCGCCGCCAGAGCGCGCGCCCGAGCGCGACCGCGCGCGTTGAGCTCCCCGAGGCAGGCCACCGTCTCCTGCCGCACCTTGCGGCCCACGCGCACCGAGCGCACCAGCCGCCAGTACGTATGCGTCTTCCCGTTCTTTCGCACCGTCGTGTGCCGCAGATACATGGCGGAGTGCATCCTTTCGCCACGTATTATGCACAACCGCGCAGCACATCTCAAGAGGGTAGGTTGGCACTACACGGCCTTTCCAGACACGCCCCTCAACAGTGCCAATCACTTACGACCGGAAAGAACTTCAGAAAGCAGTCAAAATCGTCCCGACTGCGGAAGCTGGGCTAGGCCGGCCGGGGTCACTTCGGACTGTACCACCTCCGGGCACCTGGATCGCCCACTGTTTGTCTGCAAACAGCCCGCCAGTTGCCTGGGCGAGGGCAGTTTGCGGAAAACACTGGGCTTGCGTGGGGGCGTGTTTGAGGTGGCCTAGTCTGAAGTGACCCTCAGCGGCCAGATCGAAAGTGACCCGTGACACACGCAATGCGCGCCCAGAAACGCGCAGCGCGCATTCGGGAAACGCGCACTGCGCGTTACCGTGCGCGTTTCTGGTATCGGACGCCGCGGCCCTTAGGCCCTGTGGGCTCTAGAACTCCTTTGTTCACAAGCCTTTGCAGCAGGCGATACGCTTGCAGTGGGGACGCTTTGCAGAGCTCGGCGGCCTCGGCCCGCGAGATAGTCCCGTGCCTCTTGACGAACTGAATGACCATCTGCTCCCGTTGGATGGGCTCGAAGCCGCGTTGCCGGACATAAGCGCTTTCCTCGCCAAGACGCCGGTAGATGGCTGCTGCGAGATGGTACGCTCGCCCCTTTCCGCCGCCCCGCGCCTCCACCAGACCCGCTTCGACCAGGGCCTGGAGCCTCGTGCGGGCCTCGGCCTCGGGTTTCTGTGTCACCTCCGAAGCCTGGGCGGTGGTCAGCTGGCGTTCCAGCCAGAGATGGTTCAGCAGGAGAAGCCCGTCTACGCCGGTCGGTCTGCCCGCTCGGCCCTCCTCGACCACAAGACGGACGAATTCAAGGTTGGCCTCTCCGCCGGGGAGGACGAGGACAACATCGGTAGGTGAGCTGCGCTCGTAGGAGGGCGCTGGGCGGCCGCTGCGGAGCTGCTCGTAGAAGATCGTGTCTATGCCGCGCGCCGTCCGCTCGACGATGCCGGCGCGCTTGAACGCGTCGGCAAGGAGGGGGTTGCGCGGGCGCGGAGGGGTCACAAGGAGGTTGTCGAGGCGGACGCCTTCGGGGAAGCCGCCGGGGTTGGAGACCTCGATGCGGTCAGGGTGCCACTGGATGTGGACGGCGCCGAGGCGGGTGTAGTCGCGGTGGATGAGAGCATTGGCCACGCCTTCGCGGAAGGCCCGCTCGGGGTAGTCGGGCACACCGATGCGGAACAGGCCGTCCATCAACTCCTTCTCGCGGTTGCGGGCGCGGAAGCGAAGGAGGATGTCCTCCATGACCCGCAGGAGGGGCCAGCGGTAGAACTCGTTGACCTCGATGCTCGTCCCTACAAGGACTTGGAAAGCGACCTCGTGGGTAGGGAGGAAGCGGCGGAGGGCGTCCTCTCGCCCGAACAGGAGCAAGCCGAGGACGCGGATGCCGCGGACCTCGCGGTCAGCTTCGACGCCCCCGAGTGCCTTGGCAAGCTCAACGTCGGGGAGGTCCAGGAGCGCCTGGTCGCCCGTGCCCTGGCTCTCGCGGATGGTGCGGCGGTAGCGCTCGAACTCGAGCGGGTCGAGGGCGTCCCAGCCGGCCTCGGGCACAACGAGGGCCGAGTAGTCGAGCGCCCCGCGGTCCGCTTGGCGGGCGAGCATCTCGTGGAAGTGGAAGGGGACGCATTCGGGCTTTCCGCGGCCGCCGATCGCCCGGCGGAGGTAGTGGCCGTCCGCCGTGCCGAGGGGCAGGGTCGAGGGGGGCACCTCGATGGCGAGAACTTGGCAACCTCGAACGGCAAGCAGCTCGGCGCGGACCGTGAGGGACGGCCTGGTGCGGTTGGCGATGAGAGCCTGGACGCGGCGTGTGTCGGTGATGCCGGCCTCGTGGCGTGGGCGCGCGCCCGTCACACGGCCATCGTCCTCGACGCCAACGAAGAGCCATCCCGGTTCGTTTCCCGGCCGATTGGCGAGGCAGACGACGGTCTCGACGAGTTCGCGGTCGGGGAGCGGCGCCTGCTCCTCGCCCTTGAACTCGACTGCGAGCGTTTCGCCCACTGTGATGAGAGCCTGAAGCTGCTCTGGCGTCATTCTGAACTCCCGTAGCGCGCCCGGTCCTCGCTGACGTGCATCGTATCCGTTGCCGCCTCGACAGACAAGTAGTAGTGGTCCACCTTCCTGACCTCGTGCCCGGGGAAGCGAGCGGGGTTGCGGATAGGCTCCTGGAGGCGAGGCGCCGTGTCGCAGTGGGTGACGACATAGAGCCAGTAGCAGTCAGGGCGGTCCTCGGCGACGCGCTTCTCGTTGGGCGTCAGGACGATGGTGCCGCTCACACCGTCCCGACGGACAGCATTGTACAGGAACCTCCCAGGGGATCAAGAACGAGCGGGCACGACCGGCCATGCCTGTCTGTCAAGCAAAGAAATAGGTGTCGGGGACGCCTCTGCAGCGTCCCCGGCTTCTGTGGTTGTCGCGCCGGGCCACGGCGGAGTCGGACTGAGGCCGGGCCGAGCACCGGGCTCTGGCAACCGAAAGGTCCTGCCACCTCGAGAACCTGATTGGTCACCTCTCCGGTTGGCCCTTAGTCGTCGGTGACCCACTCGAATCCGCACTGGTTGCAGTAGCACTCGCTTGTCGGCACGCCGCACGCGATTCCCTCCACCAGGATGTCCCTACTGCGGCATCTCGGACACACCATTTCTCCAGCCTCATTCCGCATGTCCGAACCGCGGAGCTTTGGGCATGTCATATCCTTCACCTCCTTGGCTCTGCTCCAGGCAGACACCGATCGGTACTTGGCGGCAGGGGTTTATAAAGCGCTCACTCCTGCGGTGAGAGCTGCGGCACCCATCGCTCGCCCCCGGAGCTACCCCAGAGTACGCTGAGTTGAATATAAAGTGGGTTCGGGGCCTCCTTGGGGGACGTCGTAAGTCCTGGATTTCCAAAGACGGGAGGGGGCTTGAGTGTCCTATGATGGTCGCTATACGACTGTCCCGTCGCGGGTTCCCGTACCATCACCGTTAGCTCGCACTCGTCACCACTCAGGGTGTTCTGGCCGCAGGTCGCCCGCCGGATGGACTGCGCGAACCACAACTCACCGGCGTCGAGAGGCGGGGCGACGGGCCGCTTGGATGCCGCGGCTGGAATGTGTCTGATGATGTCGTGCGCTGTTCTGCCGGGCCCCGCGAGCAGAGATAGGAGAGCACCGGACGTCGGGCCAGCCAGGGAGTACCAACGACATACCGACTTTCCTGGGACACTGGCCGACCGGTATCGTGTGGTCGGCATCTTGGAACAGGGTGAGATGGGGGTTGTGTACAGTCGAGGAAGCCGTCGAAGTAGAGAAGTTGGGTCTGTTTGGGAAGGCACAGGGTCGATCGACGTGCGCCTAGAGGTGATGGTATGGGGCTTGATCCACTTCAGGAGGAAAGGAGCCGGCCCAATCGCAGACCGGCTCCCGATTCGGCAGGCTCAAGGCCGGATCCGCTTCGCCGTGGGCACAAGGCCGGAGGGTGCGCCGTCGCTGGGCCCTTTCCGCGCTTCGTCTAGCTTTTGCAGGGCTTGCTCTGTGTTGTCCGCGAGTCGTCTGATGCCTGTGTAAATGCCTTGTAGGGATTCCCTCGCCTGCGCGAGAAGGGCGACCAGCCGAACCGCGACACCACGGTCTTCAAGGTCGGCCCCGCCTCCCTCTGTGTCGCCGTCACGGGCGGCAAGAGCGGCCAGGCCTTCCAGACGGTCTCCGCTCAGGGCGGCGAAACGTTCACCCTCAAGGGCTTCGTCAGGTCGGCCGGCAAGGTCAAGGTCAACGTCGCCGTCCAGTCCTTCGATCAGGGGTGGACGCGCAACCACTTTGACCAGGTGAAGTATGTGCAGGACGACACCGACTGGACGCCGTTCGAGAAGGAAGTGGCGGTGCCCGACTGGGCGGCGCGGTTCCACGTGCTGCTGCTCGTCGAGGGCGAAGGCAAAGTCTGGCCCGACGAGGTGCGAGAGGCCGGCGGCGAGATGGACCCAGGCAAACCCGTGGACGATAGGGGCAAGCCGTTGCACTAGCCCGATGAGGGAGGCGCGGGATGGCCATGGCTCACTGGTTCTGCCCGCCCGGCGGAGCGACCTCAACCAGAATGAGTCGGTCAATGGACCAGGCATTGGTCCGCGTGGAGCCGGGCACGTAAGCCGGCCCCTCGAACTTCATGGACGCGTAGACCTCGTACGTCACCTGTCCGGGCAGCGCGGAGTTGTAGGTCAGGCTCAGTCTCTGACAGAGCCGCCAACTGTGGTGTGCCCAGAAGTGCAGATTCGCTGAGCCCTTGATTCGCCCCGCGCAGTAGAGGTGGTACTTCTCGTCCTTCGGCACGTCGCCCACGCCCAAGGTCTTGGTCACGAGTTGCTTGGACCGGTCGTCATACAAGCCGAGTTCTGGTGGCCTGTCATGCCGACCTGGCGGACCCTGCATGGTGCCGTCGAGCCGCCAGGCCTTGCCGAGCGTGGCGTCTGGGTCATCGGCGCGGCGCGCGATGCCGCCGCCCGCCTGACGCAGGTCCAACTGGGGGCCGCAAAGGTCAATGATCTTCTTTCCCTCGAACTGGGGTGGGATGGGTGGCATGTTCCGCAGGTACTCCAGGCGGTCCGCGTCGGCTTTCTCGGAACCCCAGCCGCCGTACTTGCGGTACGCAGCCGCGTAGTTCTGCTGGAGCCGCTCCATGAGCTGCTGCCGCTGGAAGGGCAGCCGCCCGTCCCGGTTCAGTTTGTTCCACAGATAGAGCATGGTCTCGTCGAGGGCCAGACGCTCCTGCCGTATGTCGGCCAGGCGCTTGGCGTCGCCGGCGACCGCGCCTTCTGCCTCCCGCAGCAGGGCGTCCGTCTCGACGAAGAAGCGGGCGTCGAAGTACTTCCTCGCCGATGGTGCGACCGAGGCGAGCATGCCGGGCTCTTCCTCCTGACGCTTCTCAATGTAGTCCAGGAGCCGCGTCATCGCGGGCGCCGCAGCTCCATAGTAGAGCTTCATGAACTCGGCGATGATCGGCTTCTCGTCCTGCGCTGGGTCCTCCAGGAGCCGGCTGGCTAGGTAGAACTGAAGATCAACGAAGGTGTGCAGCCGGCTCCCCATCAGCTCGTCCTCGACGAAGTAGTCGCGGACGCCCAACTGGTGGTAGAGCCGCAGCGTCTGCGCCAGGCCGTGGACGTTCGCGTGGGGCCACTGGAAGGGCTGGTTCCAGGCGGTCCAGTAGTCGTGGACGCCGAGCGTCTTGCTGACCTTGGCCCGCGCCTCGAGCGTCTCGCGGGCCTTGGCGTTGAGCGGGTGCAGCAGGCTGCGGAGCGTGTCGCGAGGCGGCGCGGCGGTGAACTCGGTGCCGAGCAGCGCCATCCGAATCAGGACGTTGTCGCGCGGCACGATCCCCCGCGGCGGGTCCATGTAGAACGTATAGGCGGCGGTCTGCACCAGGAGTTCGGGGTAGTCTCTGGCGATGTCCTCGGCGACCGCGTTGGTGAATTCGAGCACGACGCCGCTGTAGGCCCCGTACTTCGCGGCGAGCGCGTTGCAGCGGTCGCACACGCACTTGTTGCCGTTGTCGTTCGGCGTCAGGTCGTAGATGAACGGGGACGGCTCGCCGGTTGCCGCCTTGGCGATCCGCTCGCGGTCGTGTCGAATGAACTCATGCATCCTGGCGGCGAAGAGCTTCCGCACCTCGGGGTGTGACATGCAGACCTGCCCGTCAGGCCCCGGACCGGTGCGCGTGCCCTGCTCCGTGAGCGCGAAGTAGTCCGGCTTGTCTGTCGGGAAGTGCTTTGCGTACAGATGGTGCGTGTGGGTCGAGTATGGGCTGCCGAACAGCACACAGAAGCCCAGTTCCGGCCCTGCGACCGCCACCGCGGCATTGCCGAAGGCATTGAGCTTCCGCCGAACCTGAAACAGGACGTGTTTGGGTTGGTGGGGCGTGACCATGAGGATCTCGCGCCGGAAGAAGGCCGGCTTGGCCCGAACCGCCAGGCCGGCCGGAAGGGTCAGGTCCGTACAGCTCGGGACGAATTCCGTCTGGGCATCAAGGAACCGAACGCCGACATATCGTTCGAGGAACTCGTAGACGCCGTAGAGCGTGCCGCGTGGTCGCCCACCGACGAGGAGGATGTCCTGGCCCGAACTGCGAACGAGCCATTCCTCCGGCCCCAGCTTGCCCACATTGAGGTCCAGCTTGCCCCCGGCCGCGCCGGGGCCGATGGCGATCATCGGCTTGCCCGCGGCCTGCTCGGGCGTCACCGTGGCGAACTCCACGCCGGTGCTCTTTTTCAAGTAGGTCGCCAACTCAGCGGCGGCGGTCCTCTCCGCTGCCGATGCATCCGCCGCGAGTGTGATGGCGTAGGCTGTCCGCCCGTCTTCCGCGAGCCGCAATCCTGGTCCTCCCGCCTTCAGTTCCGCCGGCATGGCCAGGGACCCAGCCGCAAGAACCGCCCCGAAAGCAACCCAGAGCGTTCCCAGACGCCGACCCGCCATCGGTCTCGTCTCTCCGCTCCTCCCGGAGACCCGCCGTGCGTGCCCTCTGGTGCGCCGACCTCACAAGCTCATCAAGAGGGCAATACGCTTGCGTATCTGGACAAGGACTTTGCGCGTACCGCAAGATCGGAGGTGTTCCACCTCAATGGCCAGTCTGTCGTCCAGAAGATCAAGCTCCGCCGCGCTGAAGTCCACCTCACGATCGAGGGGAGTCCGCTCGATTTTCCTCAGGAGATCGTAATCGCCCATCAGAACCATGGCCAACTGCTCTCGCTCTGAGGCGGTCAACTTCAGGCCAATGTCATCTGGCATTCCTGGCCCCTCCTTTGCGCGCCCGCGGCTTCGCCCTCTTCTGCTCCGGCGCCTTGCTGGTCTTCTCCCCCAGCATCCTCTTCACCTCGCGCCTGCCGATGCCACGCAGAGCGACCAGTGCCGCCCTGTTCTGCCCTTGAGGACGTGACTTGCCCAGCTCCCAGAACGCCATTGCCTGACGGGAGACGCCGACCAGGCAGGCAAGCTGTCCCTGGCTCAGCCCAAGCCGTGTCCTTAGCTTCTTGATGAGCAGCGGCGAGAGCCGTGCAGTCTTGGCCTGCTCCTCCGGGGCTGTGAGCTTCGTCCGCTCTGCCCTCTTCTTCGCTTCAAGCCCTGCCCTCAGCTTGTCTAATGTAGCGACCGTCTTTCTGAGGGAAGATACCTGCCGCCTCAGCGTCCGTACACCCTGCGATAGGGGGATGAACGCTGCGTTGACCTCCTTCCTCGCCAGCCGGATGATCTCGGACCTCAGGACTTGCTCGAGCTTGTGCATGATGGTCTCCTTCAGAGTCCCCCCGTAGCAGGTCGCCTCCGAATGCTACTCCTTCTGTGACGGGCGCGCAACGTGGACCAAGATTGCCCGCCGGGGCGCAGCCCTTCCCCTTCGCCGGCCATAAGGGTGTGCCCCCCCTTCCTCGCCATTGGGGTCATCGCGGGGCCGCAAACCAATAGTCAGGATGCGGGGCGACGTATGGAGGGACACCCTCCAGCTTCAGACGCGAGTCGTGGCCGACAGGCCGGAAGCGCCAGAGCTTGCCCGCATGTTCGGGGGCGACCTCAATGCCGAAGGGCTTGCCGTCTCCCCGTCCGCGGACCTTCCTCCAGGCGGGGTCGAGGATGAAGGCTCCATCCGAAACCGTAGCCACGAACTGCTTGGTGCCTTGCGGCACGAGGAAGACCCAGTCGGTGCCACCGAAGATGGCGACCTGCTCAACGACCTCGACCATGTGCTTGCAGTGTGGGGTGATGCTCGACCAGAACTTGTAGGGCTCTGTGGCCGCGACGAGGCGGTAGATCCCTGGCGCGCCCTCCGTGGCGACCACGATCGGAACGGGCTTGAAGCCGCCCGCTTCCGTTTTTGCCTCGAGGACTCTGGCTCCGTCGGGGCCGGACAGCGTGAGCGCAGTCCCGGGGTGGTAGCTTCCCCACTCCACGCGCGTCTCCTTGCCCGGCTCCTTGAGGAGCAGGAAGACGCTCTCTTTGCCGTAGTAGACCCCCTTGACCGGCGTACGGTAGGAGCGAATAGGCGGCGGGAGGGGCAGGTCGCCCTCGCTCTTGGGCACCAGGCCCTTTTCCCCCGCCTCGCGCCACGCGGCATACGCGAAGAGCACCTCGTCGAAGCGCGAGGCTCCAACGCCCGAACCGAAGCCAGGAGCGGCCGGCATGAGCCACTTCTCGCGCGGCACGTCGTACTTGAGCAGGTTCCGGGCGTAGGGCAGCAGGTACTTGCGGTCGCCCGTGGCGAACCAGGCGGCGGCGAGCATGTTGCCCGGGTTGCCTGGGTAGCCCGTGGCGTAGTTGTCGCCGTCCAGCTCGGCGTCCGCCCACTTGAGGACGTAGTCGCGCATCGCGGCGTGGTGCTTGAGGCCGCTGGCGGGGTCCTTCGATGCCTGGAGGTACATCGGCATGAAGTTCGTCCAGTTCAGCGGGTTGGCCTGCTTGCCGCCCTCGGCGGTGGGGTCGTTGGTCATGATCCAGTGGATGGCCTCGTCGAGGCGCGCACCGAAGGTCGGGTCCCATGAGTGCAGATACCAGTCGAGGACGGCCTTGTTGGTGCCGCCTGCCTCGCGGCTGAGGTTCTTGCCGGGGTCGTTCTTGAGGATGCCCTGCATGTGTAGCTGGGCGACCTCGAGCGAGCGGCGGTCGCCCGTGAGGTAGTAGTCGAAGAGGAGCGGCGAGCAGCCGGCGTAGAAGCTGAAACAGCTCCCCAACCGCCAGGGATAGACCGAGACCGCGTGGGCGGCGCCGAGGAGCTTGCGGGATTCCTCAGGCAGGCCCTCGAACTCGGGCGTCGTGAAGTGGACGATCTCCACATCGCGCCACTGCCGCGTGTTGATCGTGGCGTAGCGCAAGTGCTCGGGCCTGCCCGTGGTCAGGTAAAGGTACCAGTTGTTGTTGAAGTAGCCGTAGTGGGAGCCGGTGCCCGTCATCCGATAGATGCAGGTCGAGCCGTCCCGGTTGAAGTACTCGGGCATGTTGCCGTAGAGCCACATCCCATAGTGCTTGTTCTTGTCCGCCATCTGCCAGCTCTTGGCGCTGTTCTCAAGCCAGGCGGGCGCGGCGTCCACGCTGAGCGGGCCGAAGACGCCGCAAGTCTCCAGCCATTTCGGGTCTTTGAGCCAGACGTGCGGCGGGTTGGTGAAGAGCGCCCGACGGGCGGCGACCGCGGCCGAGTCGTCGCCGAAGTCAAGAAGAAGCTCCTGCGTCCGCGAGGTGCCGGCCGCGTGCTCCTTGACGATGCCCGCTTCCATCCGCGACCGGGACCAGATTGCAAAGAACTCGTCGGAGCGGTGGCCCACCGCTGTGATTGTCTTCGCCAGCCAGTTCGGCTCCTTGCTCGCCTGGTCGCCCGCGACGTTCGCCCCACGCCACCAATCGGGGAAATGGAAGTCGAGCAACGGGCCGTGATGGAACTTCTGGAGCTGGTGGAAGTAGGCCGCCGTCATCCTGACCCCGTTCGGGCCGGCCACCTGCTCGATCGGCGTGTCGGGCAAAGGCGGCTTCTCCGGTTCGATGAACCAGTCGTCGTTGAACTCCCCGTGGCCAGGCCAGGCGTGGGTGATCACGGAGCCAGATTGCGCCTCAAGCTCTTTGGGAAACGTCTGCCAGAAGTCGCGCAACATCAGGCTGAAAGCGGCTGTGCTGACCCAGCCGGGCGCCTTGCCGCCGCGGACGGATTCAATGTAGCGGTCGCCCTCCTTCTTCCGGACGACATAAAGGTCAGGCTTCTTCTGGAGCAGGTAGCCCTCGGTGAGCTGGACGCTTCCGCCCTCCGTGCCCACTGCCGCAGGCCCCGTTGCCGCCAGGCGCAACCCGATGTCGGCGAAGCGAACCTTGTCCGTGTCGGCCGTGATAATGAACGTCCAGTGCAGCTCGATCCAGGGCTGCCCCGCGTAGGCGTAGTAGCGGAGGACGCTCTTGTTGAGCCGATCGCCTGCGGCGCTGACGTGCCAGGCTTCGGTGCGAACGACGGCGCGCAGCGGCCCGGCCTCCTCGACGGTCATGAGGGGCTGTGTGTCCAGAGTCGCGCGAAAGACTGTCCCCGTGTGGTCAGTCACATAGGGGCCGTCAGTGGGCGAAGCTCTCCACACCTCCTTGCCGCCGCGCGACACGCTCGACAGAAAGCCGCCCGACTTCCTGGAGACGGCGAGGCCAATCGCCCCTGTTTCGACGAGCACTTGGCCTTCGTCTTGCGTGACTCTGACGGGCGCCTCGGTTGGCTGCTCAACCACGTCGTCGCCGAACGTGAGCGTATACTCGGGGGCGGCATCCCTC
>Ga0194111_10002020_pt1 | contig 24755 bp, 15 predicted proteins | sample TA2KigC300mmetaG_FD_146194 | JGI IMG/M metagenome (GOLD analysis project Ga0194111, IMG submission 146194) | Freshwater microbial communities from Lake Tanganyika, Tanzania - TA2015033 Kigoma Deep Cast 300m | ecosystem: Environmental > Aquatic > Freshwater > Lake | place: Tanzania: Lake... | reverse complement strand
AGAAGGTGCGCGAGCAGGTGCTGCGGCGCTGCGAGGTGTTCGCGCCCGGCGGCGGGTTTGTGTTCAACGCGGTGCACAACATTCAGGCGGGAACGCCGGTGGCCAACATCGTCGCGATGCTGGATGCGGTGCGAGAGTTCAACGGGAGATAGGAGCTCATGGCGGACTATAGCAACTTATACGAGGCCGTGGTTAACGGCGACAACAAGGCCGCGGCGGCAATCACCAGGGCGGCGCTGGAGGCGAACGCCGACCCGCTGGAGCTGGTCAACCAGCAGATGATCCCGGCCATGGCGGAGGTGGGCCGGCGCTTCGAGTGCGAGGAGTACTTCGTGCCGGAGTTGCTGCTGGCGGCCCGGGCCATGAAAGGATCCCTGGAGCTGATTCGCCCGCTGCTGGCCGAGCGCGGGGCGCAGCCGGTGGGCCGGGTGGTGATCGGGACGGTGAAGGGCGACCTGCACGACATCGGCAAGAACCTGGTGGCCTCGATGCTGGAGGGCGGCGGTTTCGAGGTGATCGACCTGGGAGCGGACGTGTCGCCGGAGAGGTTCGTGAGCACGGCGCAGGACAAGAAGGCGGACATCGTGGCGCTGTCGGCGCTGTTGACCGTCACCATGCCGTCCATGAAGACCACCATCGAGGCGCTGCGGTCGGCGGGCCTGCGGGATCGCGTGAAGGTGCTGATCGGCGGCGCTCCGGTGACCGAGGAGTACGCGGCGCAGATCGGCGCCGACGGCTACGGCGCGAACGCGGCCACGGCGGTGCCGCTGGCGCGCAAGGTCCTGGGGAAATGACGCTTCTGGAAGAGCTGACCGCCTCCGGGCCGGTGGTCACGGACGGGGCCTGGGGCACCGAGCTACAGGCGCGGGGCCTGCCGCCGGGGGAGTGTCCCGACGGCTGGAACCTCACGGCTCCGGAGCGTGTGGAGGAGGTGGCGCGGGCCTACGTTGAGGCGGGCAGCCGGGTCATCTTGACGAACACCTTCCGGGCGAGCCGGCTGGCGCTGGCCGGCTACGGGCTGGGCGACCAGGTGGCGCGGATAAACCAGGCGGGCGTGGAGATCTCGCGGCGGGCGGCGGCGGGGCGCGCACGGGTGTTCGCCTCGATGGGCCCGACGGGCAAGCTGCTGCTTACAGGTGAGACCACCGAAGAGGAGCTGCGGGCGGTGTTCTCCGAGCAGGCCCGGGCGCTGGCTGAAGGGGGCGCCGAAGCCATCGTGATCGAGACTATGTCGGACCTGGCAGAGGCCAGGGTGGCGTTGGCGGCGGCCAAGGAGACCGGCCTTCCCGTGGTGGCGTGCATGGTCTTTGACTCGGGAAAGAACCGGGACCGCACCATGATGGGGGCCACTCCCGAGCAGGTGGCGCGAGAGCTGACCGAAGCCGGGGCCGATGCGGTGGGGGCCAACTGCGGGAGCGGTATCGAGGCCTACGTGCCGGTCTGCCGGCGGCTGCGCTCGGCCACGCACCTGCCGCTGTGGATCAAGCCCAATGCGGGCATGCCTGAGCTGATTGAGGGCCGCACGGTATGGCGGATGACGCCGGAGGAGTTCGCCGGCCAGGTTCCGGCGCTGGTGGAAGCCGGGGCGGCGTTCATCGGCGGCTGCTGCGGCACCAGCCCTGCGTTCGTGCGCGCGGTGGCGCGGACGCTGGGCGAGGAGCGGTAGGAAGACGTAGTTCTGCTATCCTGTACCCCGGGTTTTCAGATGGGTCAGGTGACAGCCCATTACGAGAGCGTGTCCGAGGAGGCGCGGCTGCGGACCGGCTTCGGCGTGCTGGAATTCGCGCGCTCCCAGGAGATCCTGCTCCGGTACCTCCCGCCCGCGCCCGCGGTGGTTCTCGATATCGGCGGCGCGGCCGGCATATACAGCACGTGGCTTGCGTCCCTGGGCTACCGCGCGTCACTGCTGGACCTGGTGTACAAGCACACCGCGCTGGCGCGCGCTGCGGGCGTGACCTCGGTAGTGCAGGGCGACGCGCGGGCACTGCCATATTCGGACGCCTGCTCCGACGCCGTGCTGCTGATGGGCCCGCTCTATCATCTGACTGAACGGAGCTGCCGAGTCAGGGCGCTGGCAGAGGCGCGGCGCGTCCTTCGCCCGGGTGGCGTGGTGTTCGCGGCGTGCATCTGCCGGTATGCTTCACTCATGGCTGCCCTGGCGCTGGGGCTCCTGGACGATTCCAGTTTCGAGCCTATTCTGCGGCGGAATCTGGATGAGGGTCAACACCGCAATCCGGGATCCGACCCGCTGTACTTCACCACTGCTTATATGCACCTGCCCCAGGAGCTGCGCGACGAGACGGAAGAGGCGGGATTCATGATCGAGGACCTGCTGCCGGTGGAAGGCCCTGGATGGCTGGCCAAGAATTTCGAGCAGGCGTGGGCGGATGAGACCCAGAAGAAGCGGCTGCTGGATATCGCGCGGCGAGTGGAAAGGGAACCTGCGCTGACGGGCGTCAGCCCGCATTTGCTGGCCGTGGGGCGGCGGCAATAGCGTTCCGCCGGCCGCGCACCACTGCCGTTGTCGCTCTGCCGGATGTTGCGCCAGGGGCCGCCGTGGTTCTCTCCGAGAGGCGTCAGGGGCAAATCGGAAGTTGACGCGCGTCCGCCCGGGCGAGGAGTCTCGATGTCCGAGTGGCCGACTGCGCGTGCGCAATGCGTTCGACAAAAGCAGGCGGATGGTCGGATCGGCGGAGACTGCGGGCGTTGTGTCCAGCGATCCGGGCTACCGGAAGTTCTCCGCCAGCATCAGGTCGCTGCCTTGGACTTCGCCGGAAACGTACAAGAGAAACCGGCCGTCCGGGGACACGGATAGTCCGGACCGCGTGGGGCCGTGGACCGCGGCAATCGGCGTGATCCTGCCCGTGGCGAAGGAGAGGAATTGAATGGAGGAACTCCCCTGGGGATTCCGGGGTGGCACGAAATAGATTCCCTGATCGACCACCGTGAACGTTTCCGTTGCGGAGTCCACGATCTTGGTTTCCTCACCACCACCAACTGGCATTCCCCACAGGCTGGTCAGGCCTCGGGCTCTGCAATAACAGACACTCTTGCCGTCGAAGGATTCGAAAGGTCCGAACCCACCGTGCCGGGTCACCTGGATGGCCCCTCCCTCGTCGGGCGGCATCTTCCACACCTGCCACTCTCCGGTGCGGTTCGAGCTGAAGTAGATCCAGCGCCCGTCTCTGGACCAGCTCGCCACGGCATCGTCGGCAGGGTTATGAGTCAAGCGCCGTGGCCTGCCCCCGTCCGCGTTGATCACATAAACCTCGTACTGCCCTTCCAGATTGGAGTCAAACACAATCTGCTGCCCGTCGGGGGACCAGCGTGGGCATCCGGTCACGGGCGCTGGAAAGGAAGTCAGTTGTACCGGATCGGAGCCATCGCTGGCGCACACCCAGACCGCCGGACGGCCCGAGCGATTTGAAAGAAACACGATTCTCTTCCCATCCGGAGAGTATTGGGCGTTCCACTCGTGCCGGGTAGAGGAGATCAGCTCCGCGGGCTGAGCGGCCTTGCGCGCCGTCTGGGTGGGATCAGGGAGTTCGAGGCGCCAGATGTCCAGGTCGTAGACCAGGCTGTCGTAGGCCAAGCGGCCTGCTACGCGAGAAACCGCCGGATGTTGAGCACCTTCTCCCAGAGACGGGAGTCGTTGCAGGCTACTGAGCTGGGGCTCGAACGCTGACACCCTCCAGAGGCTGGGGCGACCGAGCCAGTCACCGGAAGAAAAGATGACCTCGCGCCCATCCGGAGTCCACACGAGACCGTACGGATTCTGACCGCTCAGGCTACGACACCTCCCTCCCCCCTTCGCAGTGAGGTCACCCGAAAGGGCCAGCAGGCACAGCTCGGACCTCTCTTCGACGGACACCCGACTGAACGCTAGAGTGCGGCCATCCGGAGAAAAGGCAGCATTCCCATCACCATACCCCTGGGACAATCGTGGCGGGGAAGTTAGTCTGCGCTTCTCGCCGGTCTCCAGCGAGATCAAGAAGACACCCATGGGCTCCGCCAGAGAACTCTTGTCCGTAGTGGCGAGCCACTTGCCGTCCGGACTCCACTCCAGGGAGCCTTCAATTACGGGGGCCCAGCCAGGGGCCCAAGGGTGGTTGTCTGCCAGTCTGCGTTCTGGGCCCCCGATGGCCGGGATGACAAGGACGGCAGCCTTTCCCCCGCCCAGATCCCGAAGGAAGGCGATCGAGCGCCCGTCCGGCGACCAGGCGGGACAGAAGTCCCTGGCAGGATTCGTGGTGAGACGCAGCGGATGTTCGGCGCCAATCAACTTGACGTAGATGTCAAAGTTGTCCCGCTTTTCTCCATCCCAGGCGAATGCTACCTGGTTCCCGTCAGGGGAAAACGAGGGGTGCAACTCGAAGCCCGGATCGCTGGTCAGCGGAACGGCGGTGAGCGAGGATACTGGGGACTTGGTCCGCCCAGTGTGGAACAAGAGGGTGCCGCCGGCAATCCCCAGGACCACCAACAAGGCGGCGGCCCCAAGCACTGCCTTGCGCCGGTTCAGCCATGGGCCTGCCGCCGCCTCCGTCACGCTCGCTACAAAGCGATAGCCGCGCTTGGGAAGCGTCTCGATATAGGCGTGCTGGGTGGGGCTTTCCCCCAGCACCTTCCGCAGCATCGAGATGTTCTGGGTGAGGTTCCCTTCCTCGACGAAGGTGTCCGGCCAGACCGCCTTCATCAGTTCCTCTTTGTCCACCACCCGGCCCCGGTTCTCGGCCAGCACCAGCAGCGTGTCCAGTACCTTCGATGTCAGGGGGATGACCTCGCCCTGCCGGGACAACAGTCGTCTGGCGGGGTCCAAGCGGAAGGGGCCGAATTCGTAAAACTGCCTGCCCGCCATGCGAATAGCCCGGTTGAGGACTCTTGAGAAGATTTCAGGCCGTTTCTAAGGACTTTTGAACCGCCTCGCGACTAGTCTCAACACCGAGGCTGATCTCCGGTTCTGAAGCCCCGATGCCAGCCATTGTATCGGAAGCCAGGGCCGGGGGGAAGCGCGGAGGCCACAATGAGGAACCTTCACCGAATCTGGATCACGGCGTGCGGGTTTTGGCTGCTTTTCGGCGAAGGAATCGCCGGCGCCCAGGAACAGTCCTGGGAGCAGTTGATGGCCCGCTTCGGCCAGCTTCAGCAGCAAGGCAACTATGCGGAAGCCGAAGCCGCTCTGCTGAGCGCCTTGAAGGTGGCGGAAAGGCTCGCGCCGGGGGATCTTCGCGTGGCCACCACCCTCTACAATCTGGGCTCTGTTTATCGGGACCTGGGCAGGCCCACCGAGGCGGAGAAGTCCTACCAGCGGTCTCTAACGGTCTGGGAAAAAGCCCTGGGAGCGAACCATCCCAGCCTGGCCCAGCCGTTGAGCAGTCTGGTAGCACTCTATGCTGAGAATGGTTTGAACGCCAAGGCCGAGCGGCTGCATCGCCGCTACATGGCCGTGCGAATGGCAGCGCTGGAATCCAACGATCCAGGCGTGGTGCGGCTCCTCCACAACCTGGCGGCGCTCTATGATGCCCAACGTGAGTACTCCCAGGCGGAGCCTCTGTATCGTCAAGCGCTGGCTCAGGTCCAACAGAGACTGGGCCCGGAGGACCAGGAAGCGGCGCTGGTCCTGAACAACCTGGCGCTGCTGTACGCCAACACTGGCCGCCACACGGAGGCCATCTCCCACCTCCAGCAGGCCCTGGTGATTTGGGAAAAGGCATTGGGCTCCGACCATCCCAGTGTGGCCCGAGCGCTGACTAACCTGGCGGGGCTGTACTCCTTCAAAGGCCGGCAGGCGGAGGCCGAACCTCTCTTCAAGCGGGCGCTGGCCGTTGCTGAGAACGCACTGGGGCCGGGCCACCCCTTGGTGGGCAAGATCCTGGCAGAGTACTCCGTGCTGCTGCGGAAGACCAGACGAAAAACCGAGGCGAGGTCGCTGGAGAAACGAGCGGAAACCATTCGCGCCAGCTACACCTACCAGGATCTCGCACGGCATGCCGTCGACGCCGGGGACCTGCTCACGCCCCGTGACCATCGGAGTGCGAAGTAGCACACTCCTTTCCGCCATGGAACCGAGGGATCGGAGTGCGCCAGGGATGCTACGTGAGAGGTTGCGGTGTGCTGACCGGGATCAAGGCAGCGTCCCGCCTGGATCACGGCCACACCGCAAGTTGACGCGCGTCACCCCGGGCGAGGAGTCTCGATGTCCGAGTGGCCGGCTGCGCGTACGGAATCACCTCATCCGACGGGCGCCGGGCCGCTGTCAGGGAGCGTATCCCTTGATGCTGACCTCTCCCTTCGACAGGTCAACTGTCCCGGGGGCCCAGACTTGGATCGGGTTGAGCCACGAGTACTCCGGGTGGTTGGTGGTCAGCGTCACGTTCTCCCGGAGCTGAAACACCGGTGCCCCTTCCTCCGGAATCGCCACGCCGTCGGCCGCCAGCGCGATCTTCTTTCCGTCTTCGGTCGTGATCTCCGCGTGAATGTCTAGCTGGCAGCGGCCGTCGGCGCGTATGTTAAGGTAGTCCACGCCCTTGACCGTCCCCTTCAGCTTCGGCCCGGTCATCGGCCCCTCGAAGTAGACGTCGAACCGCGCTCCTTCGGCTGGAGGCCGCGTCTGGCCTGACAACACCGCATTCGCCGAGGCGCCGTACTCCACCACCTGCGTGAACCGCACCGTGTACTCGTAGATGAGTTCTCCCGGAGTAACTTTGTATTCGCCCATCCTGACCCTCCAATACCTGTGCTGCTGGTCTACCGTTGTGAACCTGCTCGCCTGCACGTTCGGCGAACACGGCTCATTTCGAAACCCGATCTCAGTGATTGTAGCATCCGTTTCGGCATAGCGGTCCGCTAATGCTGGCAGACCGGCCCGTGAGCACCGATAGCCCGCCCGCGTTGCGGCCCGCTCGGCTGAACCCATGGTAAGCTGAAGCCTGAAAATGGGGACAGGCTGGGCTGTCCACGGAGGGACAGCCGAGCCAGTCCCCATTCTGCGGACAGCCGTGTGGAATGACCTGCGATACGCCCTGAGAACGCTGTGGAAGAACCCGGCGGTGAGCGTGGTGGCGACGGTGACGCTGGCGCTGGGCATCGGCGCGAACTCGGCCGTGTTCTCAGTGTTCGAGCAGGTCATCCTGCGGCTGCTGCCGGTGGCCAATCCTGAGGAACTCGAGTTGCTGGAAGTGGCCGGGAAACAGGCGCCCGGGATGGCCATGGCGGACCACCGGCACACGGTGCATTCCTACCCCCAGTACCTCGACTTCCGGCAGCGCTCGAAGTCGATGGCCGGGCTGATTGCCCGGATGGCGGCGCCGGTCACGCTGGCCCACCAGGGAGAGGGCGAGCGCGCCTACGGGGAACTGATATCGGGGAACTTCTTCCAGGTGCTGGGTCTCCGGCCGCATCTCGGACGGTTGCTCGGCCCGGAGGATGACGTGCGTGAGGGCGGTCACCCGGTGTTGGTGCTGGGCTACCAGTACTGGCAGCGGCGCTTCGGCGGGCGAGAGGATGTGCTGGGGCAGAGTGTCCGGGTCAATGGCCGGCCCATGGAGGTGGTCGGAGTGGCGCCCAAGGAGTTCCGCGGCGTGCTCAGCACCGCGTCACCGGCTGTGTATATGACGCTGGCCATGCGCAAGGCGATGCATCCGATGCTGGGGCGCATGACCCGGATCCCGGAACGGATGGTCCGGGTACTGGCCGTGCTGGGGCGGCGCAACCCTGGGGTGCCGCACCAGCAGGCCGCCTCCGAGATGCAGGCGGTGTGGCGCAGCATCCAGGAGGACGAGCTCAAGGAGCTGGGGCCGCGCGTGCGGGACCGGGAGGAGTTCCTGGCCCGGACAATGACGCTGACGCCGGCGCTGCAAGGCATACACACGCTGCGCGAGCAGGTGGAGAAGCCGCTGTTGAGCGTGATGGCGCTGGTGGGCCTGGTGCTGCTGATTGCCTGCGTCAACGTGGCGGGGCTGCTGATGGCGCGGGCGGTGGCGCGGGGCCGGGAGGTCGCGGTGCGGGTGGCGCTGGGGGCGTCGCGTGCGGCCCTGGTGCGCCAGGTGCTGCTCGAGAGCCTGGTGCTGGGCCTTGCGGGCGGGGTGGCCGGCCTGGTGGTGGCGGTGTGGACCATGAAGCTGCTGGAGCTCCTGGTGGAAGGCGCTGGGTTCTCGGCGGTGCTCAGTACGCGGGTGATCGGGTTCAACTTCGGCGTGGCGGCGGTGACGGCGGTGCTGTTCGGCCTGGCGCCGGCATGGCGGGCCACCCGCGCCGATGTGGCCACCGCGCTGAAAGACCAGACGGCGGGGACGGGAGCGGCGCGAGGGCATGCGCGGTTCCGCCAGGCCGCGGTGGTGGTGCAGGTGGCGTTGTCGCTGCTGTTGCTGGTGGCGGCCGGGCTGTTCGCGCGGACGCTCCACAACCTGCGCACCTGCGATCCGGGTTTCCGGACCGAGAAGCTGCTGAGCTTGGGCGTGGATCCGGCGCTCAACGGCTACGACGCGGAACGCGGACGGGCTTTCTACGAGCGACTGACCGAGCGGCTGCGGCGGTTGCCGGCGGTGCAGGACGTGGGCGCCGCCACGCTGCCGCTGATCGGCGGCGGAGAGATGGGATCGGGTGTGCGCATCGAGGGGTACCAGGCCCGGGAGGGCGAAGACACCGGGACGTCACGCAACGTGGTAGGCCCAGGCTTCTTCCGCACCGTGGGAATACCTGTGGTATTGGGGCGTGAGTTCGAGCAGCGCGACCGGGAGGGAGCGCCCAGGGTAGCGGTGGTGAACGAAGCGTTCGTGCGGCGCTACCTGCACGGCCAGAACCCCTTGGGGCGCAAGATCAGCTTCGGGGGGCCGAAGGACGTATTCGACATCGAGATTGTCGGTGTAGTCAAGAACCAGAAGTCCGCGAGCCTGCGGGAAGAAACCAAGCTCCTTGCCTACACGCCGTCGGCGCAATCCGAAGATCTCCTGCCGCTGACCTTTTACTTGCTGAGTGAGCGTGACGAGGCCGCCCTGGGACCCGACGTGCGGCGGGTGGTGCGGGAACTGGATGCGGATCTGCCCCTGTTCCGCATGGAAACGGTGGCCACGCGACGCGAGGAGGCGGTGCAACTGGAACGCACCGTGGCGCAGTTGGCGAGCACCTTCGCCGGCATGGCCACGCTGCTGGCGGCCGTGGGGTTGTACGGGCTGATGGCCCATGGGGTGGCGCGGCGGACCAGGGAGATCGGGGTGCGCATGGCGCTGGGCGCGCAGGGGGGCCAGATCTTCGGGGTGATCCTGAAAGAATCCCTGCTATACCTGGCGGTCGGACTGGTGGCGGGTCTTCCGCTGGCGCTGTGGCTGGGGCGGCTACTGGAAGCGCAACTCTTCGGGCTGACGGCCCGGGACCCCGTTGTGTTGGCTGGGGCGGTGGTGGCACTGACACTGGCGGCGCTGACGGCGGCCTGCGTCCCGGCGCGGCGAGCGGCGCGGGTAGACCCGGCGGCAGCCCTGCGACACGACTAAGGCGGGCCCGCCGGCACTAACTGCGGGTCCTGGCGGACCGGGACCGGCGCCCTCTCAGCACCTTCAACTCCACCTCCAGGTAGCTGGCCACGTCCCGGAAGTAGGCCACCGCCTTGGGGCTATCCTGGTGGTCGATCCAGCGCTGTAGAATGCTGACCAGGGCGGGATCCACCGGCCGGCCGCGGAGCACAATGCGCTTGGCCGCACGTGCGAATTCCGCCAGGGTGGGGCCGGCGGAGCGGGCTATCCGTGAACCGCGGTCGGCCTCGAGGTATTCCTCGAAAACACGCAGGGACTTGACAAGGTCCTGCTCCTGCCAGCCGGCGGCGGCCTGGCGGGTGACTCCCAAGGCGTCAAGTACGGGCTTGCGCTCAGCGCCCTTGGCCAGTTGGAGCAGCAGAATCAGAACGGAGCGTCCCGGGATGAGTTTGCCGGATTCGTACCGGCTGATGGTGCTCTGCTTACAGCCGATCAACTCGGCGAACTGCACCATGGTCTTGCCCAGGCGCATGCGAATGGCGTGGATTGCGGGTCCCAGTGCTGTCATGATATTTGCCTTCCGTGGTCTGGGGCGTACCCACAACGCCTGGGTCCGTCCCCTAACCGAAACGAGCCATTACAGTTTACGCCAGACGCGTGCCGGAGTGCAAACAGATATTCAGGACTGGAAACCCTCGGGTCGGCTGGCCGGCCGGTGGCGGAGCTTGGCTACCCGGAGGGTGGATAGCGAAAAGGCTCCCAGGCACTGGGCCATGTCAGTGATCGAGGAACGCGGCGGCCACCTTGCGGCGGATGGTCTCGGCGGATTCCGGGACGTATAATACGTCGCACTCGGAGCCGAGGACGTGGGGGTGGCCGCAGGCGCGCATCCTGGCCACCAGTTCGGCGGCCATGGCGCGCACCTTCTCCAGGGGCATGGCGGCGTCGGAATAGAAGCTCCTGGTGGGGAGGTTGCCGAACAGGACAGTGGTCTTGGGCGCCAGAGCGGCGTCCTCCCAGAGCCGGCGCGAGCTGCCCAGACTGAGTATGGCCGGGTCCAGCCGCTCGGCGAACTGCCGCACCATGAAATCCGTGAGTTCGCCGCAGTTGTGAAAGATGAGGTCCACACCGTTGGAGTCCAGCAGGGCCTTGAGGCGCAGGTGGGGCTGGATGACGAAGCGGTCGAAAATGTCCGAGCCGGCCTCGATCTGGCGGGGAGACAGATACACCCGGTTGGCGGCAGGCTCGCAAACGAGCACAGCCTGGGCGCCGACCCGGACTTGCGCAACCACGGAGCGGCGGACCGCCACTTCAGCCAGCGCCAGCGAGCGCTCCGCCAGCAGGATTCCAGGGTCTTCACCGGCGGTCAGCCCCATCCCGGCCATGGCGATAGGGGTGATAGGGTCCGTCAGCAGCTTGGTCATGAGAGAAAACGGGCCGATGGACATTCCCACGGGCAGGAGGTCCGTGGACGCGGCGATGTAGCCGACCGAACCGATATGGGCCTGGTGGCGGTGGCTGAAGGGGGCATCCTGGGATGCGGCCAGGCGCTCCAGGTCGTCCTCGGAGGGCGCCGCCGCGAACCGGAACTCCTCCAGGCTGCCGGCGGCTATGCCCAGCCGGCGGAGCAAGTCGGCCTTTTCCAGGGTCAGATCCATCAATGGGATAGCCAGGGGGGTGCCGAAGCGGCGTGCGGTTGCCTCGATGACACGGCCCAGGGTCAGGCCGTCGTGCTTGACGGCCTCGGGATCCGGCAGCTCGTGCAAGACGAGGTCCGCGCCGATGGGCATACGTAGACCTCGGGCGGCGAGGTCCAGGTAGAAATGGCGGTCCATCCGGTGGCGCGCTCAGACTCTCTCGGGCAACACGTAGGGCGCCCGGTAGGTGCGGGTGAGGAGCTTGTCGGCCTCGGGATCGCCTGCGATGCGCTCCTTCTGCGGGTCGAAGACCAGCTTGCGGCCCAGGCGGAAGGAGATGTTGGCCAGGTGGCAGAGGGCGGCCGACATGTGCCCTTCGGCAATGTCGCAGTGCAGCTCCTCAACCTTGCGGGAGCGGACGCAGGCGATGAAGTTCTGGAAGTGGTTGACCTGCGGCTCCTTGTCAGGCTCGGTGGCCGGGCCGGGCTCGTAGGAGGCCTTGGGGAAGCTGGCGTTGGTGGGGCGCTCGTCGATGCCCGACTCGGATACTTCCCCACCGCGCTGCCGGGAGGCGAAGTTCCCTTTGAAGGCCTTCCAGCCGCCTGCGGCGGTGAGGTAGCCCTCCGAGGTGTAGAACACGTTCCAGGCATCCGAGGGAGGCGAGTAGAGGTTGGTCAGGGAGAAGTCGATGATCGAGCCGTCGGCGTATTCGATGCTGCCGCACTGGAAGTTGGGTGTCTCCTGCTCGGAATCCCACAGGTAGTAGCCCCCGGCGGAGTGGATCTTGACGGGGTGCTGGCGCTGGTTCAGGCCCCAGCGGGCCACGTCGATGTTGTGGACGGCGGAGTTGCCAATGTCGGTGGTCGAGGTGTCCCAGAAGAAGTGCCAGCCGTAGTGGAACCGGTTGACGGTGAAGGGACGGTAAGGGCTCGGCCCCAGAAAGAGGTCCCAGTGCACGCCTTGAGGGATGGACGACTCCTGAATGCGGCCAATGCTGGCGCGGGGCTTGACAATGTCCACCCGGGCGCGGTAGACCTTGCCCAGCCGGCCCTCGTTGAGGAGGCGCATGGCCGCTCGGGCGCTGCGCTCGCTGCGCATGTTGTGCCCGGCCTGGACGATGCGCTTGTACTTGCGGGCGGCCTCGACCATGCGGCGGCCCTCCAGCACGGTGAAGGAGACGGGCTTCTCGACGTAAACGTCCTTGCCGGCCTGGCAGGCCCAGATGGTCATCAGCGCGTGCCAGTAGTCGGGCGTGGCAATAGAGATAGCGTCGATGTCCTTGCGCTCGAGCAGGCGCCGGATGTCGGGTTCGGTGGCGGGCTGGTAGCCGGCCAGCTTTTCGATTTCGGCGACCGCGCCGGGAAACAGACGCTCATCCGCGTCGCACAGCGCGGCCACCCGGACGCCGGGCATGCGCGCGAATTCGCGGTAGTGGGAGCGGCCCCGGCCGTGGAAACCTACCACGGCGACGTTGACCTGCTGGTTGGGGCTGCCCTGGGACAGCAGGGCGGGCGCGCCGGCGGCGGCGGTGGCGCCCGCCAGGAACTGGCGGCGGCTGGTGGACATAGTGGTTCACCTCCTGTGGCTGAACTTGCAGTATCGGCCAACGGGGGCAGGGCGGGCAACAGGGGAGGGCGGAAGGGGAGGAGGCGAAAGACAAGAGGCACTAGCCAAGAGGCAAAAGCCAAGAGGCAAGGGATGCCCCCAGGGGCTCCGCCGTGCCGGGGAGGCTCGTGCGCGGCGTGACGGCGGCGCGAGTGTTGATTTCTCTTGAGCCGCATCCGAGACCGGGTATATAATGTGGCCAGCCGGGAAGCCGAGACGGGGTTCCCGGTTGATGGCTCAATCAGCGTATTGAGCGGCGTGGAGCCGCAAGTTTGCCAAGGGGGTGTATATGCGAGTCCTGGCTTTTCTGTGTCTGCTTGGTCCGTGCCTGCTTTCGGCGCAGGACACCAGAGGCAGCATTTTCGGCACCGTAACCGATCCCCAGAACGCGGCGATCGCGGAGGCTGCCGTGGTTGTCACCAATACCGGCACGGGCACGAGTGCGCGGCTGACCACGAACGCCACCGGGTACTACGAAGCGCCGCTGCTGCTGCCGGGCAGCTATAGCATCACCGTCGAGGCGGCCGGCTTCAAGAAGCAACTGCGCTCCGGCCTGACGCTCGAACTGCGCGAACAATTGCAGATCAACTTCCAAATGGAGGTGGGCGCCATCGCCGAGTCCATCACGGTTACGGCGGAGGCCCCCATGCTGGACACCAGCACGGTCAGCACCGGGCGGGCGGTTACCAACCGGGAGATCATGGACCTGCCGGTGCTGGGCAACAACATAATGATGCTGACCCGGTTCGCGCCCGGCGTGCAGGTGCCTGGCACCACGCAGTTTCTAATTCAGGGCCAGGTCGGCGGCGGGTCGGGGTATTACGCGCCGGGAAACGTCGGCGGCAACGAGTGGTCGATCGATGGGGCTTCGACGAATGGAACCGACCGGCGCGTCTCGATCATGCCCAGTCCGGACATCATCGACGAGTTCAAGATCGAAACCTCGAACTTCGACGCCGCTTTCGGACACGCCACGGGCTTGAACATATCGGTGTCCACCAAGTCGGGGGTCAATGACTTCCACGGCACGGGCACCTACCAGTACATCAATCAGCGCTGGAATGCGGCGTCGTTCTTCGTCAAGAAGGGCCGCTACCAGCAGATCGCCGCCGCCCATGCCGCCGGCAACATCGCCCTGGCGGATGAGCTGGCGAAGCGTCCCATGCTCCCGGCGGGCCACACCAACAACTACCACACCACCATCAGCGGCCCGGTTCGTATTCCCAAGCTGTTCGACGGCCGTAACCGGCTGTTCTTCTTCCTGGGCTACTCGAACCTCACCAACCTTCAATCCGCCCGCCCCAGCGAGATCTACTACACGGTGCCCACCATGGCCATGCGGAATGGCGACTTCTCGCGCCTGTTGCCCATCGATGCGGTTCGCTACCAGGTCCACGATCCGCTCAGCACGCGGCCGGATCCCGCCCGCCCGGGATTCTACGTCCGCGACCCCTTCCCCGGCAACGTGATTTCCCGCAGCCGCATCAGTTTCCCGAAGATGTACGACTTCTACACCCAGCGCCTGCCGCAGCCCAATAACGATCCCACAGACCCGAAGAGAGAGCCGGTCGACAACTATCTGGCTTCCGGCATGCCGAACAATGTGTTCTACCACTCCTGGAACAACCGCTTCGACTACCAGGCCAGCCAGAGGCACCGCTTCTTCTTCCGGTGGCTCAAAACCCACTTCATCGAAGACGCCCAGGATTACACCTATGAGACGGAGGCGGGCTTGATGGCGTGGAATGAACGCCGGCCGGCCATGAGCGGCGCGGCCGACTGGACCTTTGCCGTCAGCCCGCGGACAGTGATGAACGTGACGGTGGACGGGAACCAGTTCTACCTTCAGAACCAGCGCCTGGGCACTCGCAGGTACAAGCCCTCGCAGGTCGGATTGCCCGCGTACCTGGACGCCAAGTGCGGCGATAACTGCGTGCTGCCGCGCGTCATCTGGCCGGGCATGACAGCCTGGTCCGGGGACATGGTGCTTAGCACCACCGTCGATCCTGGCGCGAAGGGCTGGCAGAGAAGCTTGAAGTACAATGTGACCCACATTCGCAATGCCCATTCCCTGCGCGGAGGCATCGACTTCCGGCAACACCATCGAACCCAGCTCCGCAGTGGCGGATTCACCTCCGGCAATTTCACCTTTGCCAACAGCTACGTCCGAAAAGACGGGGATGGCTTCACGCCGGCCGGCAGCATCGGGCTGGTGTGGGCCACCTTCCTGCTGGGCATGCCCACCGGCATGTCGGTTGACACCAACGACACCTACGCGCTCGTCAGCCCGTACTATGCGTGGTACGGTCAGGACACCTGGCGGGTGACCAGGAATCTGACGGTCACCCTGGGCCTGCGCCTGGAGTACGAGCAGGGCGCCAGGGAGCGCTACAACCGGGCGCTGTCCTATTTCGATCCGGATGTGACCCTGCCGATCTCCGCGGCGGCTCAGGCGGCCTACGCGCGCAACCCGGTCCCCGAGTTGCCGGCCAGCCAGTTCGTGGTCAAGGGTGGTTCCGTGTACGCCGGCAAGAACGGCGCGCCGGAACGGCTGTGGCGCAGCGAGCTAGTGTGGCTGCCCAGACTCTCAGCCGCCTGGCAGCTCAACCCCAAGACCATCCTTCGCGGCGGCTACGGCATCTACTACGACACCTTGAACGTGATGAATCAGGCGGCGGACCAGTACGGTTTCTCCCGCGCTACGAGCACGCTGCTTACCACCGATTTCGGATACAACTGGCTGGTCGGCGATCCCAAGAACGGCATCTCGCCGCTGAGCGATCCATTTCCCGTGCGGCGCGATGGCACGCGCTTCGATGTTCCGCTTCGAGACGCGCTGGGTCCGATGGCCCGCGTGGGACAGGGCTTCACCTTCACTCGATTCGATCGGAGCCACCCGCGAGTCCAGCGGTGGAGGATCGGAGTGCAACGCGAGCTATCCAGCCACATGATGGTTGAGGCCGCCTATTGGGGCCAGTGGGCCGACCGGGTCAGCGTCACCCGCCGGCTCGATCCGCTGGCGCAGCAGTACTGGGCCACGGGCACGGTGCGCAACAACGCGGTAGCCACGGAGATGAACCGGAACGTGCCGAACCCATTCCACATCAGCAACTTCGAGTCGATTCGCACTTCCGATCCGGTCCTCTATCAGCACATGTCCACGCTGGGGCAGTTCACCAGCACAACTATCACCAAGAACAGGCTGTTGCGGCCGTTTCCTCATATGAATGGCCTGAATGACTCCGCCACTCCGATCGGCAAGGCGCGTACCCATGCCCTGGAAGTGAACTTTCAGCGGCGGCTCTCACAGGGACTCACCCTGAATGCCTCTTACTCACGGATGAGCCAGGAACGCTTCGACATCATGGAGAACGAGTTTGATGCCGGGCCCACCTACTGGTGGCCGAGCGACACCGCGCGGCCGCACCGCTTCACCGCCACCGGCATCTTCGAGCTGCCCTTCGGCAAAGGCCGGGCCTATGCGCAATCCGGGATTCTGAACCATATCCTCGGCGGATGGCAGATCGCCGCGACCTATGAGTTCCAGCCGGGGCCGCTGCTGGCCTGGGGCAACCTGTTCTACTACGGGGACCTCGGCACCTTTGAAAAGGACGCGACTCCCACACCCCGGACGCTCGAACAGTGGTTCAACACCGGCCTTCAGTTCGAGCGCAACTCCACCCGGACCGCCGCCGCCTACCACGTCCGCGTGTTCCCACGGTATTTCAACGGTCTCCGCGCCGACGGGCTGAAGCAGTGGAACGGCAACCTGCTGCGTGAGTTCAGAATTGTGGAACGCCTCCGGCTCCAGATTCGCGCCGATGCCATGAATCTCCAGAATCGCTCCCAGATGTCGGGTCCCGACCTTTCTCCGACGTCGACGAACTTCGGCAGAATCACCGCCCAGACGTCGTCACTGAACCGGTTCTATCAGATTCAGGGCAGGATACAGTTCTAGCGTCCTGTGCGGCTGTCGCGGCGACAATCCGCTCCCTGACGGTCGCGGCTCGGACACCGATTCCGAGCCACGCGCGTCAGCAAGTGGTCCGGCGGGTGCTGCGACGGATGCGGGCGTGTGCGCCGCCCGGCCGCTCAGAAGCCGGTCTGCTCGGTGCGGGCGATGATCTCGTTCTGGAGCGCCGGGGTGAGGTCGCAGAAGTAGTCGCTGTAGCCGGCGACGCGGACGATCAGATCCCGGTGCTCCGCGGGGTTGGCCTGCGCGGCGCGCAGCGTCTCCGCCGTGACCACGTTGAACTGGATGTGGTGGCCGTCCAGGCGGAAATAGGAGCGCACCAGGCCCGCCAGCTTGTCCAGCGCCTCCTCTCCCTCGAGCAACTGCGGGTGGAACTTCTGATTCAGCAGCGTGCCCCCGGTGCGGGCGTGGTCCATCCGGGCGGCCGAGCGGATGACCGCCGTAGGCCCGCGGCGGTCCGCGCCATGCGCCGGGGAGATGCCGTCGGAGTGGGGTTCCCATGCCATACGCCCGTCGGGTGTGGCGCCGGTGACCGAGCCGAAGTACACGTGACAGGTGGTTGACAGGTAGTTGACCCGGTAGAAGCCCCCGCGCGTGTTCATGCGGCCGTTCACCGCGTCGTAGAAGGCATCGAAGACCTCGGCCAGGATGGAGTCGGCGTAGTCGTCGTCGTTGCCGTACTTGGGGGTGCGGTTCACCAGCAGCAGGCGGGTGCGTTCGTGCCCGTCGAAGTTGGCGCGCAACGCTTCGAGCAATTCGTCCATAGTGAGGGCGCGCTGGTCGAAGACGTGGCGGCGGATGGCGGAGAGACTGTCGGTGGTGGTGCCCGGCGCGACGCACATGATGTAAGTGGTGTTGTAGCGCGCGCCGCCGGCGTGGTAGTCCTTGCCCCGGGCGATGCAGTCATCGATCAGCACAGAGAGAAACGGGGCCGGCAGGTACTGGGCGAAGAGACGCTCAATGATCTGGTTGCCGCGCACCTTGATGTCCACGAAGTGTTGAAGCTGCCGGCGGAAGGCCGCGAACAGCTCCCCGTAATCGCTGAACGCCCGCGGGTCGCCGGTCTCGACGCCGATACGCTTGCCGGTGCGCGGATCCACGCCGTTGTTCAGGGTGATCTCCAGCACCTTGGGCAGGTTGAAGTACCCGGTCAGGATGTAGGCTTCCTTGCCGAACGCGCCGGTCTCTACGCAGCCTGAAGTGCCGCCCTGCCGGGCATCTTCGAGAGATTTGCCCTGGCGCAGCAGCTCCTCGACCACCATGTCGGCGTTGAAGATGGAGGGTTGCCCCCAGCCCTGCCGGACGATCTGGAGGCCGCGCCTGAGGAACCGCTCCGGGTTCTTCTTGCTGAGTTGCAGGTTCGAGGAGGGCTGCAACAGCCGCATCTCGTCGATGACGTCCAGCAGCAGGTAGGTGAGATCGTTGACGCCATCAGAGCCGTCGGGTCTGAGGCCGCCGGTGTTGATGTTGGCGAAGTCGGTGTAGGTGCCGCTCTCGGCGGCGGTGACGCCGACCTTGGGCGGGGCGGGCTGGTTGTTGAACTTCACCCAGAAGCACTGGAGCAGCTCGCGAGCGTCTTCGCGGGTAAGCGTGCCCGCTTCGGTGCCGCGCTGGTAGAAGGGATAGAGGTGCTGGTCGAGGCGGCCCGGGCAGAAAGAATCCCAGGTGTTGAGCTCGGTGACCACGCCCAGGTGGACGAACCAGTAAGCCTGCAACGCTTCCCAGAAGTCACGCGGGGCGTGCGCCGGAACGCGCGAGCACACCTCGGCTATCCGCTCCAGCTCGGCCCGGCGGCGCGGATCGGCCTCCCGCGCGGCCATCTCGCGGGCCAGCTCGGCGTGGCGCTCCGCGAAGCGGATAACCGCGCCCGCGGCCACGTGCATCGCTTGCAGCTCCTGCTGCTTGTCGTAGGCCTCGGGGTCGTCAAAGAAATCCAGGTGCGCCAAAGCCGCCTGGATCTCCGCCTGAAGATCCAGCAAACCCTTGCGGTAGATGATGTCGCCCAGCACCGTGTGGCCGGGTGCACGTTGCTCCATGAACTCGGTGAAGATGCCGGCCTCGTAGGCGTCGCGCCAGGGCGGTTCCATCTCCCGGAAGAGCCGCTCCCGCATGCTCTTGCCGCGCCAGTAGGGTAATATCTGGTCGCGGTGGATCCTGCGGGCTTCGTCATCGGCGTGGTAGAAAGTCTTCTCGCGCGAGTGCAGGATTTCGAGATCCTCCATGCTGTGGCAGCAGACCTCCGGATAGGTCGGTGTGCCCTTGGGCGCGGGGCCGCGCTCGCCCACAATCAGCTCGCCGGGCCCCAGGCAAATGGTCTTGTGCTCCATCAGGTGACGGAAGGCCAAGGCCCGGCGCATAGGCTCCGACATGGCCTCGCACTGCTGGTAGAACTCCGTCACCAGAGCGGCCCGCTCCATAGAGAGCCAGGGCCTGGCGTCGAGACTGAGCTGGCGCAGGCGCGCCACGCGTTCCGTCATTTCATCCCCCCGATGGTCACTTCGAATCCCCCTATCTGGAATTGCGCGGCCACGGCGCGGTTGGCTTCCGCATCCGCCGTGGCGGTTTCGGGGAGGTGGTAGGGGCGGCCCAGGCGGCGGTACTTGTCGATGCCGATGCGGTGATACGGCAACACGTCCACGCGGCGGATGCCGAGTCGCGCGAGAAAACCGGCGTACTCGCGCAGATCCGCCTCGCCGTCGTTGAGGCCGGGAATCAGCGGCAGCCGCACCACTGGCGGATGCCCGCTGCCGGCGAGCGCCTCCAGGTTGCCCAGAATGGCATCATTCGGCGAACCGGTGTACTCGCGGTGTTTTCGCGGATCCAGCACCTTCAAATCGTATAGTACGAGATCCGCCCTGCGGGCCGCATTCAGGAGCGCTTCGCGCGATGCCATACCGCAGGTTTCCAGCACCGTGTGGACGCCGCGGGCGCGGCAGGCGTCCAGCAAAGCCACGGTGAAATCCGGATGCTGTAGCGGCTCGCCGCCCGACAGCGTGACCCCGCCGCCCGACTCCTCGAAGAAAACGAGGTCCCGCTCAACCTCGCGCAGCACGTCGCTGACGCTCATGGGGCGGCCGGCCAGCTCGCGCGCACCGGCCACGCATACCTCGACGCATGCGCCGCAGCGCTCGCACAGCGGGGACGGCTCAACCACGCCGTCACGCTGGGCCACTTCCGCCTGCGGACAGACCTCCACGCACGCGCCACAGCGGCGGCAGCGAGCTGCGTAGTACAGCAGCTCGGGCTCGGAGGACTGCCCTTCCGGGTTGTGGCACCACCAGCAGGAGAGCGGGCAGCCCTTCAGGAATACCGTGGTGCGAATACCGGGCCCGTCGTGCAGACAGAACCGCAGGATGTTGAACACCAGCCCCGAAGGCTCCGCCACCGCCTCCATCTTCGTAGGTTATCGCGTTGCGGCCGCCTGGTGGCCTGCTTCTCAGATGCACTGACAATGCTGCCTCGTGGGGCAGGCCTTCAGCCTGCCGCGCCGCAGGCGAAACCGCCTGCGCCACGTGGCAGCCCGTTGTGAAGGGAGGTGCCAAGCAGGACACTAGCGGACCAGCAGGAGGTCCACGTCCACGAAGCTGTCGGTGGCGGCGGGGTCCTTCTCTCCGAGCACGCGCACTTCGAGCGTGTGCATGCCGCGCCCGAGACCGGTGTAGACCGCCCGCGCCTGCCACACCGTGGCGCGCGAGTACAGATCCACCACTCCGCGGCTTGCGCCGTCGAGGAACACTTCGGCGCGGCCGCGATTGAGGGCTTTGGTGTAGAACCAAGTGACGTCACTCCCTTCGAAGACGAAACGGAACCAGTCGCCGCGGCGGTTGGAGAAGGTGACCGTGCCGTTGGCGGCTTTGTCGAACTGCCGCCCGCCGGTCCAATCTCCCCAGTACGAGATGACGAGATCTGTGTCGTCATAGCTGCCCGGCGACGCCGCCTGGCGAAGCAGTGGGGAGAATTCCTCGCGCAGGCTGGCTACTCGCCATCCGCCATGCTGATACTCGGAGCGGGTGAACCTGGCCAGAAACGCCCGCACTGCCGGGCGGCTCACGAGGCGGGGATCGCTCGGCGCCACAAAAAGGACTACTCCCAGCTCCTGCATCAAGCGAAGGCAGTCTTCCTCATAGGCGGCCGCGACGAGGCGCCGGTGAAAATTCGCGTGGTGCCAGGTGGTGGTAAAGGCCCGGCCTTGCAGTCCCGGGGTCTGGCCGGTCTCGATGAAGACCACAGGTTTCCCAGGGTGATTCCCGTTGAGCCAGGTAACGAGCTGCCGCGCCGGAGCGGAGGTTTCGAGGTAACGATCCCAGCCGGAGGGATCCAGCAGCCGGTTGACGAAAAAGCCCTTGTGATACCAGCCCGAGGCAGGGAGGAACCAGGTGTTCAGGAAGAACAGCGCCACCGCGGCGGCGGCCAGTGCGCGGTGACGGACGAGGCTGGCTTCCCGGGCCGCGGCCATCACGCCGGCTGCCAGGAGCATGAAGAGCGGGAGCGCCGGATAGAGGTAGCGCGCATTGGTCTGCGTAGCCCAGGTCATCACCGTGAACGGTATGGAAACGCCCAGCGCGGCCCATTCCAGATAGGAGCTGCGGCGCCGCAGCATGACCAGGGCCAGCGGCAGGAACAGAAGGTAGTGGAACCCCACGGCGCCGTCCTGCGCTTCCAGGTATCGGGAGGTGTGGAAGGTCACATCGTACGGTGTGGCTCCGGTAAGCGGGATCTGGTAGCGGGCGTCAGCGAGGTCCGCCTGGAAATCGAAGTAGGGCGAACGGAAGATGGTGTTCAAGAAGGGGAACACCGGATTGCCGGTCTGGAGATACGCCTTGAGATAGGGCGGCGCGCCCGGAATGAGAAAGAGCGCCGCCAGAGCCGGTGCCAGGCGGATGGCCCGCCGGCGCCGGAGTTCCATACCCAGAAACACGCCGGCGGGCAACCCGTACGCGAGAGAGCCGAATTTCGTGGCCATGCCCGTGCCCAGCAGCGCGGCCGCAACCAAGGCGTAGCGCGCGTGCCCGGATTCATGGTAGCGGACCAGCGCGAGAAACGCCCCGCACAGGATCGCCGCCCAATAATTCTCGACGAACAGCGAGCCCGTCACCAGTTGCACCAGAGGAGTTGAGGCGAACAGGGCCATCAGCAGAAGACGCGCCTCAGGCGACGCCAACCGCCCGAGCAACTTCCCGAGCAACGCGACTACCAGCAACAGCATGGCGAAGTTGAACAGCCGCGTGGCCGCCTCGCCACCCAGCAGGTACACCGCCGTGAAGCACCAGTCCGCGCCCATGGGCATCACCGCCCAGGCGGTGTGGCGGACGTCGAAAACCCAGCGATGATGCGTCTCGATGGACGCTGGAATGGCAAGATGAACAGCCAGCCCGTCGGCGCTCACCTCCGGTCCCAGCGCCACCAGCAGATGCATCAGGAGTATCAGCCCTAGCAGCGCGGCGGGCAGCATACGCCTTCTGCCGTCCTGCGCCGGCCGCAGCCAAGCGACGATCACGGTACGGTTTTCCCAAATGCGCCGGCGCTGCAAGACGATGGGAACCGCGAACCAGGCGGCGTACACCAGCGGGTAGTTGACCGGAAGGTGGACCGCCAGGCCGATGACCCAAGCGTGCAAGGCCATGCCCACGAGCAGGCCGAGAAGACCTTCCACCGCCAGGAGTCCGCCCAAAGCCAGGGAGGAGAGGAGGAAGAAGACCACCGCCGCGGGGGCTTGCGCTCCCGCGGAGGCGGTCACGAGAACGAGCGCCGCCACGATAGTCGCTTGCGCAAAGCGGCGGGGAAGCAGGAGCCAAGCCAGCAGCGCCCACGCCGCGTAGATCGCGCCGAACCACGCGAGGCGCTCCAACCCGGTCCGCGTCCAGATCTGCTGCTCGAACAGCCGGGCGGAGGAGAGGCCGTAACCGAGCAGGGCGAGCAGTCCCGCGAACGCCAGCCAGAAAACGAGACGGCGGATCATGCGACAGTGGCGGCCGGGCCCACTCCGGACTTCCGGACGACCATCAAGTGCTGGGTGAAGATCAGCGGCCAAAGCGTCTTCTCGAAAACCACCTCGCCCTGGCCTGCCACCAACGCCCTCACTTCGTCCGGACGCAATGGGCGCTCATCGGGAAAGCGCCATACGCCCAGCGCCTCGCACACGGAACGCGCGGCGCGATAGAGCCACGTGGGCGTGGGGAAAGAAAGGATGGCGTGAGCTCCCGGTTTGAGCGGCTGGAAATGAGCGTCGATCGCCCGGCGCAGGCCATGGCGGTCGAAATGCTCGATCAGGCCCACGCTGAAGACCGCGTCCGCCTCGGCCTCCAGTGCCAGGGAGGTCACGCTCTGGAGGTGGAGCCGCAGTTGCGGATGCCCCGGCAAGCGCCGCCGCAGCAGCTCGAGCCCGTATTCGCTGGTGTCCACGACGTGATAGACGCTGGGCCGGACTTCCCGGAGGATGCGGTCGAAGAAACAACTGTTGCCGCCGCCAAGCTCAACCACGCTGCCCGGGCCCGGACCGGTGAACCTCCTGAGCACGCGCACCAGGACCGCCGCGGTGTGCCGGCGGGTGAGCCGGGCGGTCAGCGGCGCGCTGGCGTAGTAGTGGAACCAGTCCGTAGCCGTGGATGGCTCGCGCCGCCGGAACACGAAGTCCCGCTGGATGGCGAAATTGGCGATGAAGAGCAGCGACTCCGCGGTGATCTTGGCGGCCATCACGGGGAAGGCCAGGCTGGAGCGCAGCGCCTGGATCAGCGTGTAGGATGCAGCGCCGCTGGCCAGGACCAGCAGCAGGTAGCGGGGCAGCAGGATGCGGTGCCGCTCGCGGGAGAGAAACACCGCGCGGCGCGCCGCTCCGTAATTGAACAGGACCGCCACGGCGCGCCCTACTACCTGCGACTGGACCACGCTGCCGCTGGCCGCGTAGGAGACGAAGAAGACGAGGTTGTCCCCAGCGGCGGTGGCCAACGAGAGCGCGCTGAAGCGGAGCAGCACGAAGTAGATCCGCAAGGAATCAAACAGCGGACTGAAGTGCGAGGAGCGGCCGGCGGGCGGGTAGATGCCGCGGATGTCCTCCTCGACCACCGCGCAGCCCTGGTGCTTGGCCGCGATGAGCATGTCCAGCTCGAAGTCGAAGCCGGAGGAGGAGATACCCAGCAGGTGCGGCGTCAGCGAGCGGGGCATGCCGCGCAGTCCGGTCTGCGTATCCTTGAGCCTGTGTCCAATGAGCAGCCGGACCAGGCCGCGGGTCAGGACGTTTCCGAACCGGTTCCGCCAGGGGACGTGCGGCCCGAACTCGCGGCTGCCCAGGACCAGTGAGTCGGGCTGGCGGGCCAGGCGCTGTGCCACGCGAAGCACGTCCTCGGTCTGATGCTGGCCATCGGCGTCGGCGGTTACGATTCCGGCAAGATCTGGATATGCGCAGAGTATATGGTTGATGCCGGTCTTGAGCGCCGCGCCCTTGCCCAGGTTGACGGCGTGCTGGAGCACCTCGACGCGGGGTAGCTGTTCGCACTCGGCGAACCGGTGGCGGTACTCCGGTCCGCTGCCGTCGTCCACGACCACAATCCGCTCGACGGGCGAACGGGCCAGCTCGCGCACCAGGTCCACCAGGGGAGGCCCTGGGCGCAGCGCCGGGATGAGCACCGCCAGGTTCAAGCCGCCATCGTAGCAGACTATGCTGGCCGCCCCGGTGGGGCTAGACCGCTCGCTGACGCTCGCGGCTCGGTTACGGATTGGGTCGGACCTGACTGAGCCGCGACCGTCAGGGAGCGGTTGCTCCGAAAAGCCCTCCGCTAGTATGTCTTCCAGTAGCGCCGCAGGCTTTCGCGATCCGGGATGGGCAAACGCTGGTCGACTGGCGCCAGGGGAGCGAAGGCGGCGTGCGGCTCGGTCTGGTACCAGTAGCCCACCGAGGAGTAGTCGCAGGCGTGGACATTGCCGTGGCCGTGCTCGATGGTGACCCGGATGGACTTCGTGAACATGACGGGGTCTTCGAGGTGGTAGCGGTACATGGTCCACTTGCCGCTGTACGGCGCGGGCCCGTCAGTGGGACCGGCCAGCGAGATGCCGTGATAGGGCATCGGGTTGAAACCGCCC
>Ga0194111_10002011_pt1 | contig 24806 bp, 28 predicted proteins | sample TA2KigC300mmetaG_FD_146194 | JGI IMG/M metagenome (GOLD analysis project Ga0194111, IMG submission 146194) | Freshwater microbial communities from Lake Tanganyika, Tanzania - TA2015033 Kigoma Deep Cast 300m | ecosystem: Environmental > Aquatic > Freshwater > Lake | place: Tanzania: Lake... | reverse complement strand
TGTTGATCGTGGAGGAGATCGTAAAATTCAATGGCCCTGATCCAGATCTGTGAATTGAACCGGTAGACGAGAAGAAAAGAAATACCCACCAGCAAGAGAAAAATGACCCACTTTTTACTTTTAAAAAGAGAGACTGTCATACGGTGAGCGCTAAACAGAAACCTTCAATTATTTCAAGCTTAAATAACATAAAAAAGAAGGGGAGTAAAGTCTTCCTTCCATTTCCGAACGACTCCTTTGCCTTTTTCAGGAATCACCTTCAGAATTTCCGGCAAAACGAATCCCTTTGCAGTAGGCTCCGATGGCCACCTCATCCAGGTCCTTCTGTTCCAGTTTTCCCAGTTCATTCAGAAAAGTTTTAAACCTTTTCTCCTTCAACCTCTCCAGTATCTTTCTCTCCTTCATCAGACCGGTTAAACGCTCCCGTTCTTCCTTGACCTCCTGCTCCGTCTGTTTCTTATTCAATTCCTTTTGCACCAGGTCCTGATAGCTCTCCTCATTGAACTCCTTGTGGATCAAGTATTCCCGGGCTAAAAGCCCCTTTCCCATCCTTTTGCGCAGTCCGCGATCGTTTTCCTCTCTCTGACCCGCCAATTCCTGGATTTCCTCTTCCTGCCTTCTCAACTGGCGATTCTTTCCGGCCAGCTTCATCCGGGACTCTTCTTCCAGACTCTCTTTCCAATTTAGAAGGCTCTGCAATCTGAACGAAAATCTCATCGATAATCTTTCGACCCTTCTAAGCGCAGGCGGACATCAACAGGCGGAGGGATTGCTCAAAATCGACCTTTTCGTCGATCCCCTGGCGGAGAAACCGGTTGATCTCCGGCATCTTTTTGATGGCCTCATCAATTTGAGAATTGCTGCCCGGAACATATGCCCCGATCTGGATCAAATCCTCCGCTTTTTTATAAATGGCCATGAGCGAGACCATCCTGTCCCGGGCGGACAGATGGCTCCTGTCAACGATATCGTTCATCACCCGGCTGATGCTTCCCAGCACATCGATAGCCGGGTAATGATTCTGAGCCGCCAGCTCCCGGGTGAGGACGATGTGGCCGTCCACAATAGACCGTATGGCATCGACGATCGGATCATGGATATCGTCTCCTTCAGCCAGGACATTATAGATGCCTGTGATACTGCCCTGATCAGGAGTGGTGCCCGCTCTTTCCAGTAATTTGGGAAGCTGAACAAATACGCTTGGCGTATATCCTTTTGATGTGGGAGGCTCGCCAATCGCCAATCCGACTTCCCGTGAGGCCATGGCAAAACGGGTCATGGAATCCATCATCAGGAGCACATCCTTTCCCTGGTCTCTGAAATATTCGGCTATCGTGGTCGCCAGGTAAGCCCCTCTCATCCGGATGAGAGGAGGTTGATCCGAAGTGGCCACAACGACGGCAGATCTTTTCAGCCCTTCCTCTCCGAGGTCCTTTTCAATAAACTCCCTCACCTCCCTTCCCCGCTCTCCGATCAGCGCAACCACATTGACCTGTGCCGCCGTATGCCTGGCAATCATTCCCAGCAATGTGCTCTTCCCCACTCCGGAGCCCGAGACGATGGCGATCCTCTGGCCTTTCCCGAGAGTCATCAAACCATTCATGGCCTTGATACCCACATCCATGGGAGCAGAAATTCTCTGTCTTAATAATGCAGGAGGGGAAGGTCCATAGATAGGATATTCCATTTCGGACTGGAAAGGCCCTCTCTGGTCAATCGGGTGTCCCAGAGCATTGACAACCCGACCCAATAGACTCATTCCGATTTGAGCGCGGGCCGGACTTCCCACGGGCACGATCCGGTTTCCCGGTTGAATCCCCCGGGTCTCTCCCAGAGGCATGAACAACATCCTCTTCTCTCTGAATCCAACGACCTCTGCTAAAACCGACTCTTCACCCTCTCCCCGTTCAATCCGGCACACCTCTCCGATGGCTAAACGGGGGCCGGCCCCTTCGATGACCAGACCAACCACCTGGAGCACACGTCCATAACACCTGATGATCCTGGCGTGCCGGATCGTTTGATGATAGGAGGCCCAATTCGGGATAACGGTTGAATCCATCGGGGTTACTGATCGGGATGCCTTTCTGCTCCATCCATCTGTCGCCGGACCAGGGAAACCATCTCATCGAACTGGCTTTCAAAGGTCGCATCCACTTCTCCGAATGATGTTTCCAGTAAACATCCGCCCCGGGTGATCGACGGGTCTTCAATCATTTTTACTCCGTCATTTTCATTGAGTGAAAAAGGAACCTGGCCGGGATGGGCTGACAGGTATTGGTAATCCCCGGGATTGAGACGGACAACGGTTTTCCCCCGGTCCGTCACATATTGGAAGGCTTCCCTGAGGACGGTGATGATCACTTCCTCACAAAATAATATTTCCTGGCGAAAAATTCTTTTCCCGATGCCGAGCACAAGCGTCAGCATCCCGCTTTCATAAGCCTGTTGGAACCCCTTTCTTTGTCGTTCGATCTCCAGAAACACATTTCTCAGCTGGTGAATGACCATTTCGACTCGCTTCATGCCCAGCTCCCGCCCGTCCTTCTCTCCCTGTTCAAAGCCTTTTTCATAGGCCTCCTTCTCGATCAGGAGCACCTTCTCTCTGGCTTCCTTCAGGACCCTTGCCTCCAGCTCTTTCAAGCCCGGATGAAATGAAAAGGCATCGGCCTTCGGAGAAAGGGAAGACCAGACTATTTCGAAGGACTCTTTTCGTCCAATTTCTTGATGAAAAGGGTCGGAGATAAATTTCTTAGACAAAGACCTCCTCCTTTCCCTTGCCCGCTAGAACAATCTTCCCTTCGCTTTCAAGTTTCTTGGCCACCTTCAGGATGGACTGCTGGGCCGTCTCCACATCCTTCAGCCGCGCAGGCCCCATTACCTCCAGGTCTTCCTTCAGCATCTGGGCCGCTCTTTCCGACATGTTCTTGAAGACCTTCTCCCTTAATTCCTCAGAGGCGGTCTTCAGAGCCATCGTCAAAGTCTCATTATTGATCTCCTTGAGTATGGCCATGATGCTCCGGTCATCCACCTGAAGCAGGTCTTCAAAGATAAACATCAGCTTCCGGATCTCTTCGGCCAGTCCCTGTTTCTGCTCCTCGATCTCCTTTAAAATGTTACCCTCCGCAGAACCTTCCATCTGATTCAATATCTCAGCGGCCAGGCGGACTCCCCCTCTTTTCTGCCCCTCAAACCCTTTGATCGTGGCAATCTCCTCTTGTAGGACCTGGTCGATCTCCTCCACAATGCCCGGAGGAATATTTTCCAGTTCCGCAATCCGGCAGATCACCTCTGTCTGAAGAGTGGGAGGAAGCTCTTCAAGAATCGCGGAGGCCTGGCTGGAATCGAGATGGGTGAGAATAATCGCAATGGTCTGAGGATGCTCGGCCCGTATGAAATTGGAAACGGTTTTGGGATCGAGCCGCCGGATTTTTTGAAAGAGGTTCCACTTCCCCTCTTCCTGGATCTCCTCTAACAGATTCTGCGCTTTCTCCCCATTAATCGCTCTGGAGACGATGCTTTTGATGAACTGGCTCCCTCCCTCATGCCCGATCTGGATCGCAAGTTGTGAGGAGGAGGCCTCCTGAAACTCCGACAGGATCGTCTCTACGACTTTAGGCGAAAGGGAGGAGAGCTTTGATATCGACCCCCCGATCTTCTTGATCTCCTCCTCGTTGAGCTGTTTGACGATCGTGGAAGCGATTTCTTCTCCGAGGCTGAAGAGCAAGATGGCGGCTTTCTGGGGTCCGGATAACCTTTCGATGGCCATAGTCGATTTCACTCCTTCTCATGGAGCCATGACCGCAGGACCCCGACTGCCTTTGAAGGATCTCTCTGAATGAATTGCAGCGCATGATCCCTGGGGTTTAGGGCTGTAACCGGTGTCCGTTCGGATGGCATTTCAACGGGAATCATTCCCGGAGCCGCGGCCTGCAGAAGCGATACGTCCTGCGCCTGTTCCATCGACCTCTTCTTCAGTATGGGTCGGAGGACAAAGAAGATGAACAGGAGCACAAGGACCAGGCTGATCGCCGGCTTGTAAATCATGGGCAGGTAATTCTGATAGGAGCTTCCTTTCTCGGTTTTGATCTCCTCCTCAGCCGTGGACCAGTAAAAAGGAAGGTTGATCACCTCCACCTGATCTCCCCTTCCGTCATTATATCCGATCGCCTTCTTGACGATATTCTCCAGATGTTTCATCTCATCCTGAGAACGGGGCGCATACTTCTTCTCCTTATTTCCTTTGGCTCCTGCCTCCTCTTTATAAGTCCCATCAATGACCACAGCGGCCGAGACTTTTTTGATGCCTCCCACAGGACTTCTGGTCTGTTTGTTCACCTTCGAAATTTCATAATTCCGGACCTCATTCTGCCGCTCCATCAGGCTCATTGCTCCTTGCTGGGAGGAAGGAGCCGGGGTGGCTGTCTTCGCTTCGGAACCTGCCTCTTGCTTGACCCCTGAGGACTTGGCTTCGGAAAAGGGCTTTTCCACATTTCTCTGCTCGCTTCTGAGAACCGTATTGGGATCGAACTTCTCTTCGGTCACCACTACCTGCTGAAAATCGATCTCCGTCGAAATTCTCGCAATGGCCTTGCCCGGCCCCAGAACTTCTTCGAGCATGCCCTGAACCTTCTTTCGGAGGCCCTCTTCAATGCTCTGCTGGTACTCCAGTTGGGTGTTGGTCAAGTGTCCAATCGGACTATTGCCGGCCCTTTTGGAGAGAACCTTCCCCGACATATCGACGATAGAAATATTGCCCGGCTCCAACCCTTCCACGGCGCTGGCCACCAGATGAAGGATTCCTTCGACCTGCGACGCATTGAGGGTCAACCCGGCCCTGGTTTTAACGAAGACCGATGCGGTGGGCTTCTTCTGCTCCTCCACGAAGAGAGACTCCCTGGGGGTGGCGATGTGAACACGCACCTGCTCCACCTCTTTGATCTGTTTGATCGTCCTGCTCAACTCGCCCTGCAGGGCTCTCTGATAATTGAGCCTCTGTACGAAGTCGGTGACCCCGATGCTGTTTCGGTCGAAGACCTCAAATCCAACGCCTCCTCCTCTGGGCAAACCTTCGGCGGCAAGAGAAAGCCGCAGGTCATAAACCTGTTCACTGGGCACCAGGAGGGTTGTCCCATTGTGGGACAGACGGAAGGGGATCTTCTTCTCTTTCAGCTTATTGGCCATCTCTCCGGCATCCTCGGCCGAGAGGCCGGTGAAGAGGACCTGGTGGTCGGGCTGGGTGTTCCAGAAGATGAGAGATCCGAATAGAAGGACGGAGAGAAGGAGAACGAAAAGGATCATCAATGTCCGTCCTCTGGAGATGAGGTCCAAAAAGGGCAAGATCTGTTCGTTCACTTTGTTTGCCATATCCTATCCCTTGCGATTAATATTGCTATTCCTCACTGATCCCGGGTAGGGTCTCGATTGGTCGGGGCCTGCCAAGGACGACTGAAGCCGTCCCTACCCTGCCGGAGTGAGGGGTTCGATGAATTAGAATTGCATCCTCATGATCTCTTCATAGGCGGCAATGACCTTATTCCGGACCTGGATCATCAGCTTCAGGGAAATTCCGGCCTTTTCCATGGCAATCATGGCCTCATGGATATCCGTCTCGCCCATGACCATCCCCTGGACTTTCTGCTCTGCCTCATCGGAAAGGCGATTCAGCTCGTCAATCGATTGACCCAGCGCCTTCTTAAAGTCCGAGAGAGGGTCAGGGTTCCCCTTCCGGTCAATCTCCTGATTCATCAATGGAACGGAAAGCACCTCATTGATATTCATCTTTGCTCCTCAACTCGATGGCCGTTTTATCGGCCGATCTCCAATGCCCTTAATGCCATATTTTTGGCCGCATTAAAGGCGGTAATATTGGCTTCGTAACTCCGTACAGCTCTCAGCATATCAACCATCTCTTCAACGATGTTGATGTTGGGCAAAAATACGTATCCATCCTTGTCTGCATCGGGATGGGAGGGATCATAGACCATCTGGAAGGGGCGCAGGTCTTCGAGCGTTGCCGCCTGAATGGTTGCTTCCTGCGGAGGAACGCCTCTCCCTCCGATTTCCATTCGACCGAAGTGGTCCGGATGAGTCCTGGAGAGATGGCCCGCCATCCGGAGTCTGCCGGAGAGCATCTCGGTGAAGCGCTGATCCACAGGGCCGTTCGAAAAAACGACCCTCTTCCGGCGATAGGGTTCGCCTCCGCTTCCTCTTGTGGTCTGAATATTGGAGAGGTTCAGGGAGATGGCATCCATGACCGTTCTCTGGGCCTGAAGTCCGCCGGAGCTGATCCCCATAGATTTAAATATATTCATACAGGTCTATCTTCCTCCTTCCTGAATGACCGTTTTCAGGCCCTCAAATTTTTTCAATAATGCCTGAACTCCGGCCTGAAACATCAGATTGTTTTCAGCCAATTTCGCCATCTCCTGATCAAGCTGTACTCCTTCTGCGGAAGAAGTTGTCTCCACCGCACCCTGAAAATCTCCGGAAAGATGCTGGGGATGGGTCGTCCTGAGAAAAGCCGGAGAGCGATCCTGAATCACCTCCTGTAGGACTTTTTGAAACGAGACCTCTCTCGGAGCATGGTTCGGGTTCTCGGAATTGGCAATATTATCCGAGAGGATTCTGTGCCGAAACGTCCGGAGGTCTAAAGACCGCTGGAGCAATCCGATCGTATGGTCGAACAACTGTCTTTTGATCTGAAATCTGTCCATCCTCTTGGCCCTCCAACAATGAGCAATTAAACGGTTGTAATTAATTTTTTACCAGAAATTTTTAACTCTCTGTGACTGGGACATGCCAAACCAACTCATTTGAAACTTCGAAACCAGACACATTATCCTTATACTCATGCAGTTTGTTTCTCAATGTCCTGATGCTGATCCCGAGGATCTTTGCCGCATGGGTCCGGTTCCCATTGGTCTTCTCCAGGGCCCTGAAGATCAGGTCTTTCTCCATCTCCTTCAATGAAAAGGGGGAGGCTGTTGATTCCTTTGCCTCCGGGGCCATGCCCCCCTCCTTATGAGAAAAATCTTTCAGATCGAGCCGGGGAGTTGAACCGGTCAGGACGGCACGCTCGACCACGTTCTTCAATTCCCTCACATTTCCCCGCCAGGGCTGCTGACCCAGCCAGCGAAGAGCCTCCTCGGAAGCAGAGGTCTCCGGCTTTCCGTAATGATCGGAAAATTTTTTTAGAAAGAACCGTGCCAGAAGCTCGATGTCCTCTGTCCGTTCCCTCAGGGGAAGAAGTAGAATCGATATCACATTCAACCTGAAATAGAGATCCTCCCTGAACTCACCCTTCTCAATGGAGGTCTCTAACTTCCGATTGGTGGTGGCAATGACCCTCACATCGATGGGAACGGGCTCCCGTCCTCCGATGCGATCCAGTTCATTCTCCTGAATCACCCTCAGAATCTTCGCCTGAAGGAATGGGGTCATCTCCGTAATCTCATCGAGCAGAAGGGTCCCGCGGTGAGCCAGTTCAAACTTCCCGATCTTCCTGCACAGGGCCCCCGTAAAGGCCCCCTTTTCATGACCGAAAAGCTCGCTCTCAAACAGGGATTCCGGAAGGGAAGCGCAGTTGACTGCGACAAACGGTCCCTGATGACGGGGACTCTTCATATGGATATGTCGCGCAAACAGCTCTTTCCCGGTCCCGCTCTCTCCCTGAATGAGCACCGGAGCATTGCTAAAGGCAATGCGATCGCATAGATCAATGATCTCTCTCACCCTCCTGTCTCTGGTGAGGATCGGTGTCGAACCATTGATTCCGTCGGGAGGCATGACCCTTGAAGGGGAAGGGTCTTCTCTGAGCGCCGTCAAGATTCGCTCCTCCAGAACCTTCATCGAAATGGGTTTGAGGAGATAATCGAAAGCCCCTTTTCTCATGGCCTCGACAGCATTCTGAACCGAACCGGACCCGGTGACAATAATCACAGGGGTGTGAGGTGATTTACTCTTGATCTTCTCAAGAAGCTGAAGCCCATCCCGGTCCGGCAATTTCATGTCCGCAATCACAAGATCGAAGGGGTTCTGGTCAAAAGCGGAGAGACCTTTCCCTGCATTCTCTGTTGAAACCACCGTGTAACCATTATGGGAAAGCCCTTCGCAAAGGACTCCTCTCGTATCGGCTTCATCTTCCACAATCAATAATCGTTTCTTACTCATTTTGGCATCACAAAGATAGCTTTGGATTTCTTAAAAGCAAATACTATGCCATCTTGCCCCTGAAAAAAATCCAAACTAAACCGCTACTTATAGGATGGTCCCTGGCGACCGCGGTTCTGGAAATGTCAAAATCCCATATCGATGTCATTCTTTTGACCCATTTCGTGCCTTCTTGTGGTTGCATGAAAATTGTAAAGTTATATTCGATTGGGAGGACATTCTTGTTTTGTCAATAGTTAGAGGAAGGTTACGGTTACGAAGCCCGTTTCGGTTATCGGTTACGGTCACGTATCAAGAAGTAAGAGACGACAAACGCAGCCTTTTAATAACGATACGGGCCTCGTTACCTTTACCGTTAGACTTTAATTTCTAGGCAATTGCATCAAGAGGGGGGGCGATGGAGATTCTGGCGCTTGATCTTTTCAATCAATGTGGTCCTGTTCATATGCAACAGTTGAGCCGCTTTGTTTTTAACCCATCCGCTCTTATTGAGGGCCTCAAGGATCAACTGTTTCTCAAGCTCATTGAGAGCGGTTTCGAGCGAAAGCCCCTCCTGTGGAATATCCATTGTCCCACCGATCTCTTTGGATGAAGGGGGCAACACCCTTTCGGGCAGATCCGGTAAGTCAATCATTTCACTGCCGGCAAGGATGATCAGTCGCTCGATCATATTTTCAAGTTCTCTCACATTGCCTGGCCAGTCGTATTCCATCAATCTTTCCATGGCCTCATCCGTAATTCCTGTTACCTTTTTCCTCTTACTTTTACTGAAATGGTGGATAAAGTGAAAGGCCAGAAGGGGAATATCCGATTTACGCTGCTTCAGGGGAGGAATTTCAATAGGGATCACATTCAGGCGATAATAGAGGTCCTCTCTGAATTTCTTTTTCAATACCGCCTTCTTCAAATCCTGATGAGTGGCTGAAATGATCCGGATATCCACCTTGATCGGCTTCACTCCGCCGATTCGCTCAAATTGTCTCTCCTGGAGAACCCGCAATAACTTGCTCTGTAAGTTGGGGTTCATATCTCCGATCTCATCCAGAAAGAGGGTTCCGCCGTTGGCCAGCTCAAAACGGCCGATTCGGGTCCGGATGGCGCTGGTAAAGGCCCCCTTTTCATGCCCGAAAAGCTCACTCTCTAAGAGTTCGCTCGGAATGGCCGCGCAATTGACCGGAACGAAGGGCCCTTCCCTCCGGTAGCTATTGTAGTGGAGCGCCCTGGCGATCAGCTCTTTGCCCGTTCCGCTATCCCCGAGGATGAGGATGGTGCTATCCGTATCGGCCACCTTTTCAACCGTCTCAAAAACATCCTGCATGGCAGGGCTTTCACCGATGATATTCTTGAATTGATACTTCCTCTTCAATTGATTTCGAAGATTGATGTTCTCTCTTTTTAGATTCCGATATTCCAGGGCCCTGTTCAGGGTGATGACGATTTCGTCCATCTTCACGGGTTTGGTGAGGTAGTCGAAGGCTCCGCTTTTGATCGCCTCCACAGCGTTCTTAATAGTCCCGTAGCCGGTCAGAATAATGCAGATCGATTCGGGGGAATGTTCCTTCATAAATTTTAAGACTTCCATCCCATCCGCACCCGGCATTTTCATGTCCGTCAGGATGATGTCATAAAATTTCTTTTCGATCATTGATATGCCGGAGGTTCCATCGGAGGTGGTCGTAATATCGTAGCCTTCTGAGGTCAAGTATTCGGAAAGGTTATCCAGTATCTCCGGTGAGTCGTCGATGAGGAGAATCTTCTCACTGCCCATATCGCATTCCTTTTTTTGAGGGTTAAGGAATGCTACTATAATCTTTTTCAAATGTCAAATAATTGACTCATTTTAGATCCTTAAGACCATTCCCTTGTAATGCAAACTGGTTCTGTCGATGGTCTATTAGAGATACTCTCCTCTGCGGAACTTCTCGATCTCCACGGCGGAAAGGATCCCGGTTTCATTCAAAATCTTACGCAATGGATCAGCAGGAGGAAGCTTTTCAGAAAGTAGATTTAATCCGTCCACCTCCTTCGTCAATGCCTGGATGAACGGATCGATCTTTCTCAAAGAGGTCTCAGGATCGGAAAGACCCTCGTGATATTGTTCTAAGATAATTAAGGTGTCTTCAACCGCTTTGAGGCTTTGAGATCGAATCCGGGTAATGTTCTCCTGATCCGTTAGATCAAGAAGAGAAGCGGATGAAATAGGGTTCGGCGAGATCCTCATCCTTCCCTCGGAATCAAAGGGAGAACCCCCCTGTGCCGTAGCGTTCAACCGTTCGCCGGCATCTCCGAGTAATTTCTGGAAATCAAGGTCCTTGGTCGCATCCGCCTTTTTCTTATCCGAATGGACCACAGGTAGAATGGGTGGATTGAGATCCTTTATCTTCATAAGAGAACACCTCCATTTAAAGTTGAAAATAGATATGCAAATTTTATGCCTTAGAGACGGACAGAGGAAACGGCATGAGAGGAAGGGGAAAACCCTTTATTTTCTAATACTACAACGACAGATCATCAAGAATCCCACCCCCACCTTAACCCTCCCCCTGAAGAGACTGTGTCGTGATTACTATTTTGTCACCCTGAACTTGGTTCAGGATGACATTTTTATCAATTCCCTTATTGCGACACAGTCTCGAAGGTGAGGGGATTTTACGGGTTTTTCCCACTTTCATGGGAGGTTTCTCCAATTCCTCCCCTGTCAAGGGGGAGGTTAGGCCGCCGGCTCGGAGAGCCTCTGGCTCGGAGAGAGGGGGATGGGGTAAATATGTCGCCGTAGTACTAATTGAAAGAGAATTTTTTCGGAAAATATTGCCGACTCACCCGGCAATTTATGCCCGATAGAAAGGGATTGGTTCTTGAATCCTTGGGGGATCAGGAGGGCCGGATCTTCGACAGAAATTCCTCGGCTTCGTTAAAATCCGGTTTGATGGTCAGGGCGTGATTCAAATGATCAATAGCCTCCTCACGCTTTCCCTCTTCGTAGCATGCCCTTCCCAGATTGTAATAGAGGACCTCGTCCTTTGGATCGATTGAAACGGCCTTGAGGTAATTCGATATCGCCTCTTGAAACATCTTCTTCTTCCGGAGCTCGATTCCGAATTCATTAAAAATGTGCTTATTCTCTTTATCGTATAGGGTATCCAGTTGGGATAGTCTTGAAAAGACCTTCTTTGCCGCCTCCTTTTCTCCCCGGGCGAAAAGTGTCCTTCCCTTCCCCAGATTGGCTTTCAAATGGTTTTGATTCATGGAAAGGGCTCGATCGTACTCAAACTCCGCGCTGAAAAACTCCCTTTTTTCAAAGTGCTGATCTCCGGATTGAATATGTCTTTCGATCAACAGCTCTCCGGGCTTCTTCTTATTGTTGAAATAATCCGGACAGGGGATATACTCTTTCAGCTTGTCCTTATGGAGGATGGAACCCTTTCCAACGGGTCGATCGGAAAAATCCAGCAGATGGATTTCGACATGGTCTTCGCCCACTTCGACCACCTGATAGTAGTTGTCGACCACTGTGCTTTTTGCCGTTGAGCCACAGCCTAACTTAATCTCTTCCTGTTTGAAATAGATCTCTCCTTCCATCACGACCTTTCACTGAAATAGGAATTCATCGAAATAGACTCGACGGATCCCTTTCTGGCCAAGATGTCCGTTAAAACTGTTGAGAAGTTCCTCTTTCAAACGCTCCTTGAAATCGTTCGCTTTCATATCTTCAAGCCTCTTCTCGCTGACGATCAATATGACCGCATCCGTAAACACGGACATCCTCGACTGAATCTTTTCCGCCCACTTCTTCTCATCAAGCTCCAGAACGATCGTCGTCTTAAGATAATGCCTTCCATTCTCCTCATTCATATTGATGATAAGGGGACTGAACTTCAATGTCTCCCCCATTTCCGGCTTTTTGGAAGGGGTCGGCTCGGGTGGATTGGCGCCCGAAATGCCGGGGATGGAAAGGTAACCCAGGTATCCGGCGGCTCCGATGGCTCCCGCAAGAATAACAAATCCCAAAATTACGGCGATGAAAATAAATTTTTTCGATTTTCCCTTCCCGGCCTTATCTATCGCCTCGGCAGGAGAAGCCGCATCCCCTTTTCCGGCAGATGCAACACCCTTCGGATCTTTTCCAGAATTTAGATTGATCAGATCGATCTTCGTCTCTTTCTCTGCCATAAGAAAATAGTTTAGGGAATGAGGGTTTCGTTCAACGGTAAGGAACCAACGTTTGTCGTTGTCGATGCTCGTATCGAAACTCGTATATATCGACGCTGGATGTTCGAGTTTCAAGCATCGAGCTTCTTGCCTCGATACGAGTATCGTCACCGAAAACCGATTTTTTCTTTTGTGGCCTTAACCGATAAACGAAACGCCTGCCTGCCGGTAGGCAGGGGCTTCGTTACCGTAACCTTGACCTATTAACTCCCTGGAATTTCCTAATTCATATTGATCATCTGAATGATCTCATTGGATATCTGTCCAAGAGGGGCCACCCGGTCGATGGCGTTCAGTTTGATCGCCTCTTTCGGCATACCGAAGACCACGCAGCTCTCCTCATCCTGGGCAATGGTTCTGGCGCCGCTCTCCTTCATTTTCAGCATTCCCTGGGCTCCATCTGCACCCATTCCCGTCAGGATGACTCCTATGGCATTTGAACCCGCATACTGTGCCACTGAATTGAAAAGGACATCCACCGCGGGTCTCTGGTGATGAACCATCGGTCCATCCTTCACATTCACATAATACTTTGCGCCGCTCCGCCTCAGGATCATATGGAAATTCCCTGGAGCAATCAGGGCCTGACCATTCAAGACCGAATCGGTGTCTTTAGCCTCCTTCACTTCAATCTGACAGATCCCATTCAGTCTTTCGGCGAAAGCCCTTGTAAACTGGGCGGGCATATGTTGGACGATGAGAATACCGGGGGTATTCAGGGGAAGTCTGATGAGGACCTCCTTGAGGGCCTCGGTGCCTCCGGTCGAAGCTCCAATGGCAATCACCTTCTGTGTTGTTTCACTGAGGATCTTCGTGACCAGCCCGATCGAAGAGCCTGAGCCCGGATTCCGGACCCGATCCATACGAACCTTCGCCGCCGCCCGGATCTTCTCTTTCAACTGGAGGCTCATATCCCCTACGGAATAAGGCCCTCCGGGTTTTGAGAGTACGTCCACGGCTCCATATTCCATGGCTTCAAGAGCCATCCCGCTCCCTTTGGGTGTCAGGGAACTCACGATGATGACCGGAAGCGGATAAAAGTGCATCAACTTTTTCAGGAACGTCAGGCCGTCCATGCGGGGCATTTCGATGTCCAGGAGAATCACATCGGGTTTCAGGCGGATAATCTTATCCCTGGCGACAAAAGGGTCAGGAGCGGTCCCCACGACCTCAAAATCGGTTTCCCTTGAAAGGTCTTCACTGAAGATCTTTCGGACAATGGCTGAATCATCAACGATAAGAACTTTGATCTTATGATTATCCATCGACTCCTTCCTTTTTCCTCACATCTCATGCTGCAGGGGTGAATTGAATCTGAAGTTGAACCGGATAACCCTCTGCATTGAAACGGACCGACATGGCCTGGTCTCCGTTGCCGGCATCCATGGCCTGTCCGGAAACTTCCCGGGTCTGGGGAATGGTGAGGTTCCAGACCGTTTTTTTATCAAGTTGAGAGAAAAGATTTCCGCAGATCATGTTGCATAACTCATTGACCATATCCACCGCCTGAGAATCGGAGGCAGACTCTTCTTCCAGCCCCATAAAATTGGAAGCCATTGTCTTGGCCAGTTCAACAGGAACCGAGAGAATCAGCGTTCCACAATGTTTCCCTTCAAATCCGATCTCCCCCCTTAAAAAGGCGGAGAACGATTTGATGGGGCTATAAAGGTCTTCGCTTTCCCCCTGTTGAACCGCTACGGGTGTAAAGAACATGGTCTCGAACACCTGGGCAATGACGGCAATGGCCTTCTTCTCAATCTCGTCAATCACGGGTCTCCTCCATAATTCGTGTCAGAACATCCCGGATGGTCTCCGGATAAAAAGGTTTCTGAATATACCCCTTGATCCCGAGGGCATAAGCCTCTTCGAGGCGCTTCTCGCTTCCCTCGGTGGTGATCAAAATAACCGGAATATGACGATGCAGTTCACCCTTCTTCAATTCCCTGAGCATCTCCAGTCCATTCATCACCGGCATATTGAGATCGGCCAGGATCAGATCAACCCAGCAGGAATGGAGGATGTCCAGAGCCTCCCTGCCATTGCCCGCCTCCCAGCAGTCCCCTATCTCAAAACCGGAAATCGATACCGTTTTCCGGATGACTTTTCGCATGGTCTGGGAATCATCCACGATCAGGACATTGTAAGCCACGATCTTCCCTCCCCCCCCTCTTCGTATTCAGGGTTTCATCGACCAGTTGAAACCGGTCTTCCAGTTTCACGATAAACTGTTCTATATCCTTTTCTCCAAGATGGTGCCGTTTCATCAACTCACCGTCGCCATGGTAGGCGAGGCCGTCCGCTCCTCCGCCGATGCCTGTGATCATTGCCACCACATCACACAGGGAGATCAACTCTACAACCTCACGATCCTTGGATGCATGGGAGGGAGCATGATGGTAACGGATGGCTAATATAATGGGTTCTGGAAATTTCCACTTCTCTGCAACCTTCCCTCCAAGTTCGGCATGATCAATGCCAAGGATCTCCTTTTCGGCTTCGGTGAAAGAAAGTTTCCTCTCTCCGGTTAAATTCTTGATCTGCCCGAAATAGTCCTGAACGAAGTGGCCCAACATCATCTTTCCTATATCGTGGAGCAGGGCGGCTGTGAAAAGGGTCAGTGTGGCCTCCCGGTTTAACCGTTTCGAGATGATCCGCGAAAGCAGTGCACAGGCGACCGAATGCCTCCAGAGGTCCGCCTGTCTGAGTTCATATCCCTTGCACGGCGCTTGCAGGAGCATGGAGCTTTCCTGGCTCAGGATGATCTCCATCAACTGATCGAATCCGACCATGACGAGCGCCTCTCTCAGGGAGGAAACCGTTCTCCGGAGCCCGAAATAGGCGGAGTTGCAGAGTTTGAGGACATTGGCGGTGATCGATGGGTCGAACTGGAGAATATCGACGAGACTCTGGGCCGATGATCGGGGGTCCTCGATCAATTGAACAGCCCGCTGGATCACCATGGGGAAAGGAGGCAACCTGTCCGTGGATTGGAGGATGTGATCAACTAAGTTCATATCTCTCTCACTCCGTCTCCGGAGGTCTTGATCCAAACCTTTCCGGAAGATAACTCGAGCGATAGCGTCCGGTTGACATTGCCGCCTACCTCCTCTGCACGGATCAAAATGTTATTCGCCCAGAAAATCTTTCTGAGGGTCATGTAATTTCTCTTCCCGATATTAAAAAAGCCCGAATCGTCCAGAATCTGAGATCCTCCTACCACTTTGACATTCAACCTCTTCTTTTCAGCCCCTAATTGATAGGCTTCTTTGAAAAAGAGGGGAATCCCTGAATCTGCGAACATCCAGGGATTCTTTAACGCTTTTTGAGGATCGATCGTTGAATCGGGCAACATGAAATGGAGAAGCCCTCCCACCCTGACCGCCGGGTCATAGATGCTCACCCCGATACAGGACCCCAGTGCATGGGTAATAATCGTGGCAGCCGGGTCGTTAGAAACGTTCATATCCGCAATGCCCACAATGATCTTCATCGCCAAGTCCAAGGGAATAATGGAATATTGGAAGAATGGAATAATGGATAAGAGAATTAAAAGAATAACAACCCGATATTCCAATTTTCCATCATTCCATTATTGATGGTCTCGTAAAAAGTCAAAAAACCTAATGATCGTCATTCCGGCAAAAGCCGGAATCCAGTTATCTCAGGCACTTATGAAAACACTGGACACCGGTTTTCACCGGTGAGACGACTTTTTACGAGATCATCATTATTCCTTTAAGTTTTTTATTTTTTATAAATCGCCGGCCTTACATACTTAAAGGGATGCGACATGCCGGTCAGGCTTTCGGAGTGGCCGATCAGCAAAACCCCGCCTTCCACAAGGCATTCGTAAAACCGGGCGACCAGATCCGCCTGGGTCTTCTTGTCGAAATAGATCATCACGTTTCGGCAGAAGATACAATCAAAGGGTTCTTTGAAACTGAAGGGCTCCATGAGATTCAATCGCATGAACTGCACATGTTTCCGGACAGCGTCTTTCACCCTAACAGAGTCCTGCCATTTACCATCGCCTCTTAAAATATATTTTTTAAGCAGAGGGGACGATATGGAGTGAACCCTCTCTTTATGGAAAACACCCGACTCAGCAGTTTTCAGAACTTTGGTTGAAAGGTCGGTGGCTAATATCGAGATATCCCATGCCAACGGGTTTTCAATCGCTTCGAGCAAAGTGATTACAATAGAGTAAGGCTCCTCTCCGGAGGAGCATCCCGCGCTCCAGAAACGGAGTCTGTTTCCGTGGCTTCGCTTTCTCTTGATTAGTTCAGGCAAAAGTTCTGAACGGATATAGTCAAAGTGTTTCGGTTCTCTGAAGAAGAAGGTGAAGTTGGTAGAAATCGAATCCAGGAGATAGACCAGCTCCTCGCCTGTCTCGTTATTGACCACATGATGATAATAGTCATGAAAAGATTTAAACTGGCCGGCCCGGATTCTCTTTCCCAGCCTGGCCTTCACCAGTTCTTTCTTCCCGTCGCTCAGGTTGATGCCGCATTGTTCATAAACCAGACGGCTTATCTTCTCGAATTCGATATCGGTCAATTCAACGGATTGCAACAGAGAAGTCTGTAACATCGCTAGCGCTCGATTTTCAAATTGGTTTTACGCTATGCGCTACCTGTCCTCCGTAGTCCCGCCCGCTGCGCAAGCGCTACAGCGCGGCGAGCAAGGCGGGACGAAGGATAGATGTCCTTTGCGCTATGCGTCTTATCATTTAAGACAGACCTCAACGGTAAATGGCCCTGCATGGGTATTAAAAGGAATCGACAGGATCGGCCCTTTTGTGATATGCCTGATTTCATGGCTGCGACCGGAGATCACGGAGGGAATCGCCCCTAAAAAATGATGGCCCATCTCTTCGAGACGTCTCCGGGAATCACCTGAAATCATATTGGTCAACTCGCCGACTGCATCCTTCACCTCGTCATTGATCTCCAGTTGATTCTCGCCCAGCATCTGGCTGATAATAAGAAGGATGCACTCCCTGCTAAATGTGATACAGATGGAGCCCTCCGTATCGCCGGTGATCCCCACAATGCCGGAGACATCGCCGGTGGCTGTGGTCCCTTTCTTGATGTATGGTTTTCCCGGAACGGGATTGATGGACGCCATGGTCTTTAATACGGAAACCGTGGCCTCTAAAAATGGGTTGATCAGTTCGACTTTCATATTCCCATAACTCCCTTCTTACCCATCCTACATAAAGATTCTTTCCTGCATTCCTGGCTTCCTAATTTCATATTCCCATAACTCCCTTCTTCACCATCCTACCCTTGGCTACCCTTGGCTCATGGTGAACCTTGCTGCTTTCATCGGACGATCTTTCATAAGGACTCGTCCGGTTTCTTCTGTTCAAAGAGGTGGTCAAGGTCTTTTTTTAAGAATCTCCAGTGTTTCCCAAACTTTATGGCAGGGACCTTCCCGTCCTGGACCAGTTTATAAACCGTTGAAACCGGTATCTTTAAATAATGGGAAACCTCTTTGATATTAAGAATTTCGTCGGCGGCCATCATCATTATGGGCATTAGAAGATCAGGATATCAGGTTGTAGATATCAGGATATAAGGACATCAGGTTGGGTCATTTTTTTTTAATCCTTCCTGGTAACCTGATATTCTGATTCCCTGCATCCTGATATCCTGGTTTCCTGATTCCCTTTCAGATTTAAGATATATTCAACTCTCCCGCTAAGGCGGGATTTGGTTCCCTGGCAAGCCGGGAGTTAGGATCTTACGCTAATCTTTCTTAATGGTCTCGGTTAATCCCTCTTCTTCTCAATTGCTATATCGTCATAAAAGAGTCCAGACTTTAATCAAAACGGGATGATTGGGAAGGAATGGGTGGAGGACATGAGATAAGTCGATTTTAAAGAGTTCCATTGGATTGAACATTTTCTTTCATTTCTCTTGCTCTGTTCTTTCCCCACTCAACATAAAATTTCCTGATGAGCGCGTCAGGTTCTTCACAGAATTTAATGTCTCCGTCACAGATTGCCCAGACCACACCGAGGTCGCAATATCCAATGCCTGGCCCCATATTTAGGTTGTTCGATTTTCGATAATACAAACACCCTCTTTCAGTCCTCATCTCAATTACCTCCTTTTCTCTCACTTCGCCTCCTATTAAAACAAACGCATTAAATTGTTTTACATGTAGCGCAAGGCTTTAGCCTTGCTTAAAGCAACCCTGAAGGGTTGCCCTACAAAAGATATATTGCGTTCGTATTAGTCATAGTAATAAGAAAATATCCTTCCCCGGAAAAGGAGACTGCACTTTGTAAGAATTTCAAAGTTGATATAGCAAATCAAATGCCAATCAGGATGAATTTTATTAACTATTCGATTTAACAGGGGAATTCCACGAAAAGGGGGAGACCGTAAATGGAACGGAACCTCAAATACCTGTCATTCCATCTTGAGGGGTGTCAAGAGATTGACAGATGCTTCATTTTTTTCTCAAAGGTTTCATGATCTGGATCTAAACTTTTCCGGTCTTTCGAAGCAATGACCGCTGTTCTTTAAAGATGTAATGCCACAACTGTTCTTTTTCTGTCTCGGGAATTTCAACAAATTCTAAAACACAGATCCCTCCTCCTCCTGACATTTTTTCCAACCGCTTCACTCTTGCCAGGGGAATATGGAAACGATTCCATCCTTTTTCGTTAGGAATTCTTAAATCGATCTCACCGACTAATTCATCCATGCTCAGATTAAAAAATGGGGAGGTGAAGAACGAAATCCCTCCCAACCCATAGTCCCTCACATTTGCGCTCACCATTCTTCCGTTGTTTCTCTGGAAAAGGACCTCTGTTCCCGACCGCGCGCCGATCCTGACATATCTTCTCCTCTGCATTCGAAAGATGGACTCCGGCAATTCGGTCTGAAGGGTTCCGGGCTGAGATCGAATCAACCGGGTCTTAAACCAGCATGAAACTCCGTCCTTTTCCAAAAATTCGAAATGGAGCCCGTTCTTCTCATAACGAGAAATGACTTTCTCAGTCCCTTTAACTTTATCAACCATCAGAAAGGAGGATGACCCGGCTTTCTCGATGCCAAGAATCACGGTGATCCACGCATAGTCGCTATCCGGAATAGCCATCTTGCAGAGCCTTCGCGAATCGATCCAGCCCTTAAGCATCTCCATCATTCTATCGCCGTCGATCCGCTCCGAAGATTCATCCATTCCTCTTTCATTCCTCTCTTAGCTTTTTCTTCAAATCCTCCATCTCTCTACGAAGGTTTTCGATTTTCTCCCTTGATTCGATCTGCAGACCGGAGATCATCTGGTTGCTGATCTCCTCAATCTCCTCCTTTTTCGCATTGATCTCACGGAGGATCTCGTGATCACGCATCATCTTATTGAGCCGGAGTGAAAATTCAGCGATGGAGAACGGCTTCTTGATGAATTCACGGGCTCCTGCGGAAACCGCTTTCTGCGCGGAATATTCATCGCTAAACCCTGTCATCACCATCACTGGAAGGTCGGGATACTTTTGAGAAATCTCCCGTGTGAGCGTGATCCCATCCATTTCGGGCATCACTACATCCGTGATGACGGCATCGAATTGATTCTGACCCAGCCTGTCCAATGCCTCCTTCCCGTTGCCTGCCGTGTCGCATTTGTGTCCGGATGAAGAAAGGAAACTCACGAGGAGGCCTCGGATGGGCGGTTCATCATCAACGATCAGGATTTTGCAATTAAGGGCGGCCATATTAATCTTAATGTTTTAAAAAAATAAATCTCATTCTCATACATAATTTGGGATATCCCCCATTTATGCATCGGCATTTTACGAGATTAGCTTTACCCCGTTAGAAATAATGCCCCGCTGCTCCCTCCGGGCCGGCGGCTGCAGTCCCGCCTATGGCGGGATTAGATTTTAGAATAATTCCGCCTGTTTGCCCCGCCCGTCGAGAGCCCTTCGGCAAGCTCGGGGCCATGAGCAAGGTCGAATGGCCTCTGGGTCGAACGACTGGAATTTCTAACGGGGTTTACAAAAATGTAGCACCATGCCGTACCTAACCAAGGCCGATATTCGTCCTTGCCTAAAAGCCGGTTCAGGGCAAAAGGAATGTCACTGATAATACGAGAACGAGGCTTAAAAAATGTTAGACCCCATGGCGAGAAAGCTGACTGACTGAAATCCCAGAAGAACTTTATTTAAAGGCTCCTTACCAACTCCCTGATTCCATCTATTTCGGGAGATTTTGAAATGTAGTAATTGATCCATTTTTTAAATTCACATGGACATTCGACGTATGCGGAGTGACCGACCCATGGTATATCCGGATACTTTTTTTTTAACTTATCAAAGGACTCCTCTCTGGTAGCCTTCTCACTCAAGTCCAGAATAAGAAGGGCAGGTTTAACCCCTTTTAATGTCAGTAATGCCTCTTCTATGTTCTTTGCGGTGATTACCTCAAAACCTTCTTCCAAGAGCTCCTCCTGAAGGAGAAATCGATAACTGTCGTAATTATCAATAAATAGTATTGTTTTCAAAATGTTACACGTCCCCCCTTAGGCTTTTACGCCCCGCTCTGAACCTCGTATTTCATTTTGTGTATTCTCTTTTTCCCGAATTCGTCATAGAGATTTTTTATAAGGTAGTCCGGTTTTTCGCAAAACTGGATGTCTCCATCACAGATTGCCCAGATACTATCGAAATCGCAATAACCGATCCCACAGCCCATCACCGGACTATCTGAGATTCGATAAAAATGACATTGTTTTTTTGTCCCCACCTTAATTTCCTCCTTTGATCTCCTATGTTATCTTTATTGATATTATCGGTAAATTGGTAAAAGAACTTTAATCTTTTTTTATCACATAGATTGAAAATATGGGGAAAAGAGGAAAAAGGGGGTTAAACGGGACGACTCGTTAAAAATAACGGATAAATGATGTCCATTAAAGTTTTTGCGAAAAAAGCCGAAAAATAGGAAGAGGGGGCAGAAGAAAGATCGTCATTCCCGCCCTGTAACAAAGCACGGGGTAAACTCCAGCGAGAAGCCAGAGGGAAAATAAAGAAATTGGATTCCTGTCTTCATTGGAAGGGATGACCTCATGATCAGAAAAAAAATTCTCATCGCGGAAGATGATAAAGACCTCCAGGAAGGGCTGAACTTCCTCTTCGGCTCCCAAGGCTACAAAGTCATTTCTGCAATGGATGGTATCTCCGCAGTCAACATTGCCCAGGCAGAAAACCCGGACCTGATCATTCTTGATCTCAGTCTCCCCTGGGCCGACGGCTACAAAGTTATGGAACGTTTGAGTTCCTCCGTATCCCTCCCCGACATTCCGATTATCATTCTCACCGGGAGAGATGCTTCCATCAATCAGGAGCGGGCCCTCAAAGCAGGCGCAGATGCATTCTTTCATAAACCATTCGACAACAGTCAATTATTAGCTGCCGTTGAAAAGGCCCTAAAAGAGGACACATCAGGAAAAGCCCAGCGGGAATCCGGTAAGAAAAAAATTCTTATTGTCGATGATGACAAAGATCTGTTAGATGGGCTGAATTTCCTGCTTTCTTCCCATGACTATGACGTTATGACCGCGATGGATGCGATCTCTGTATTTGTTTTTGCCCGGAAAGGAAAGCCAGACGCCATTCTTCTTGATCTCAGTCTGCCGGGAGGCAATGGCTACCACGTCATGGAGCGATTGAAATCCTTCCAGCCTTTTGCGAATATTCCCATCATCATTATTACTTCAAGGGAAGCGTCCACCCATCAACAGCGGGCCATTAGGGCAGGCGCAGAGGCATTCTTTCAAAAGCCCTTTGATAATGGTCAATTATTGACCGCCATCGAGAATGCCTTGAAAAAATCTAATGAGCACAAATAAGAGCCTGTTGCACAAATGCTAAAAATACCCTTCGGCAGGCTCAGGGTGAACGGAGTTTATATTGAAATCATAGACTTTCCTAAATCATTTGTTCAAGACTTCCTGAACCATTCTCCCCAGTCCATGCATCTCAAAAGGCTTCTGAATATAATTTACCCCCTCATCTAAAACCCCATGATGGACAATGGCATTCTCTGTGTAGCCTGACATATAGAGCACTTTCATCTCCGGATACAGAAGGGCCAGACGTCCGGCTAACTCAGGCCCGCTCATCCTGGGCATCACGACATCCGTTACCATAAGATGAATCGGTCTTTCATGTTGCTCACAGATGAGCAATGCCTCATCCCCTTGAGAGGCCTCTAAAACATTGTATCCCTGTCTTCTCAGAATTTCCACTGCTACCCTCCGGACTTCTTCTTGATCCTCCACCACCAGAACCGTCTCGCTCCCACGGTGAAGCTCCTTTTCTATCCTCTTCTCCTTCACTTCCTCCAGAGGCATGTCCACCCAAGGGAGATAGATCTTAAAAGCGGTCCCCTTGCCCGGTTCACTATAAACCCAGATGTTCCCTTTGCTCTGTTTCACAATCCCATAGACCATCGACAAACCTAATCCTGTTCCCTTGCCCTTCTCCTTGGTCGTAAAGAAGGGTTCAAAGATCCGCTCTCTGACCTCGGCAGTCATCCCCATCCCCGTATCACTCATCGAAAACATCACATAACGCCCCGGAGTCACACTTACATGGTTGCGAGCATAGACTTCATCCAATTCCACATTAGCTGTCTCGATAAGGAGTTTCCCTCCTTTGGGCATGGCGTCGCGTGCGTTGACAGCAAGATTGACAAGGATCTGTTCAAATTGGCCGGGATCAACCTCGACTGATTCCAGATCCGTTTTCAGGAGCGTCAACAGTTCAATGTCTTCGCCGATGATACGCCGAAGCATCTTGTCAATATTAAGAATCAGGTTGTTCAAATTGATCACCTTTGGTTGGATGACCTGACGGCGACTGAAAGCTAAGAGCTGGCGTGTGAGGTTGGCTGCCCTGTCTGCTGCTCTCTTGATCTCCTCCAGGTGACTTCTGAAGGGATCTTTTTCATGAAGCTCGAGCAATGCGAGATCGCAGTGACCGGTGATAACGGTCAAATGATTATTGAAATCATGAGCCACACCTCCGGCCAGCCTGCCGACTGTTTCCATTTTCTGCGCTTGAAGAAAATGGGTCTCTAACTGTTTGCGCTCGGTGATATCGGAAATAAGCCCGTCGTATGAGATGACCTCCTCTTTTTCATTCTTGCGAACAACCGGCGTATTTCTTACCCAGCGAATGGTGCCGTCCTTATGAATAATGCGATGCTCGAGGGGGGTCACGTTCGTTCCGGTCAGTGCGTGCTCTGCCTGTTTGAGCACGGCTTGCCGGTCTTCCTCATAAACCATCCGATACCACAGAAATGGATCGGCCCCGTATTCCTCGGACGTGTAGCCTGTCACCGCCACACAGCCAGGACCGTGGGAAGTGGCAACCGGCCGGCCATCCTGGACCGTTACCGTGTAAATATAATCAGTGACTGAGTTGATCAGTCGCTTGTACCGGTCTTCGCTCTCCCAAAGCGCCTCCACTGCTTTTTTGTATTCTGTGATGTCATGAGAAATATGGATAACCTGGTGGATTTCGCCTTTTTCGTCTCTTATCGGAGAGGTTTTAATTTCAAAATATTTTTTTCTCCCCTCTTTATCGTAATGGATATGCACGGCTGATGATGGATCGCCTGTTCTTAATGTTTCTGATAATGGGCAGGTATGCTCCGGAGGTTCACAAGGCATGGATCGATGATGGCTGATTTCATAGCATGGTCTTCCTATCACCTCTCTTTCTTCAATATTGTGTGCATTTAAAAAGGCCCTGTTGACTAAAATGATTTTAAAATTTTTGGCATCTATAACAGAAAAGCTGTCATTGAGGTTATGGATTAACGTTTCAATAAATTCTTTTGTATTCTTTGGCTGCTCATCGACAGCCTTCGCCTGAGCCGTTAATATATTTTGTTCAGTATTTGGGTGCATTTCTCTGTCACCCTTCTCTTTTTTTATTCACCAGCACTGGCACCATGATTAAGGAAATGGGTTCAATTAACCCTGCCCCTTTGCCAAAAAAGTGGGAGGGGTGATAACCAGATTAAGACCGCCCCAACATAACTGAACTACCCTCGCCTTGAAGGCGAGGGGTTCTTAAACATATTATCGACTTGAAGTCGACTTTACTGATTCTGATTCTTTTGTACGTCATTCCTGCCCCGATTTTCATCGGGATAAACTCCAGCAGGAATCCAGGGTTTCCCGTGAAAACAGAGCCTGCCCCGCACTTGATGCGGGGAATCCAGTTTCATATATTTCTGGTTCCCTGCCTTCGCAGGGACAAAGCCTGGATTCCCGTCTTCACGGGAATGACAATTCCAATGTCATATGATTCAGATGCTCTTGGTCGGCCTAATTCCAATCCCGTAAGGGATAGGTCACCAATGATCGGCCGACCATTTCGCAAAACTTCGCTTCGTCTGAAG
>Ga0194111_10002003_pt1 | contig 24839 bp, 18 predicted proteins | sample TA2KigC300mmetaG_FD_146194 | JGI IMG/M metagenome (GOLD analysis project Ga0194111, IMG submission 146194) | Freshwater microbial communities from Lake Tanganyika, Tanzania - TA2015033 Kigoma Deep Cast 300m | ecosystem: Environmental > Aquatic > Freshwater > Lake | place: Tanzania: Lake... | reverse complement strand
GGTAGCCCTGCTGCGGCCCATAGTCAGGCGGGGTCGGCAGAGCCATCGGTCTGGGGACGGGCCTCGCGACCTGGACCCCGGGCAGCGCCTCGAGCGACGCGCACAGGTCCCAGACATCGGCCCCGGGGCCGACGCGCACCCTGTACATGTTGTTCGGACTCTGGAGCTTCTTCCCGGTGTTGGCCTCGCCCTGGGCGGTGAGCTCGTCGATCGTCTCGACGGGAACCGAGCAGATCCGGGACCACTCGCGCCATGCGGCGCGAGAGAGAACCGCATCGACGCCCGAAACGGCGTCCGCTCCGGAGAGGTCCTTGAGCCCCCTGCCCTCAAGCCTCACGCGCGACTCCTTGACGAAGATCACTTCGATCTGGTCTTCCTCGCACGCGTAGCGGCCGGCGGGCGGCACAGCCGCTTCGCCACGGGCGGCGGACTGAGCGCTAAGACACCCCATGATGGCCGCGGCGATCACGATCATCGAGGAACGGAACGAGCTAGCCATGGCAGCCCTCCTTCCTTCACGAGCCCTCGGCGTTGACAATTATAGACCTCGGATGTGGCATCCGCCAACGCCGCGCTCGGGCCTTGCCATTCCCGGGAGGCCGCCGCGGCGGAGACCCTCTCCCCGGCCGGCGGCCTTCCTCCACTCCCCCTGTTTGCCGAGGGGAGGAGGGCTTACACGACGAGGAAGAGCGGCTGTGCGGAGCGCGCGCCGGGACGGCCGGGGCCGGGAGACCTCTCGATCCCGGCCGCGCCCCGCTCAGAAGAGGTAGGAGACCGAGTCGCTAACGAGGCTCGCCAGCGGCCCCCAGAAGATCCCCAGGAGGAGCGTCGGCCCGGCGAGCAGGACGAGCAGGACCGAATGCGACCGCGAGATCGAGATGGAAGGCATCGATGCGGGATCTGTCGATCCCTCGAGATACATCGCCTTCAAGACCCTGGCATAGTAGTAGAGGGCGAAGACGCTGTTCAGGATCCCGACGATCGCGAGCCAGTAGAGCCCGGAGTCGATCACGGCGGCGAAGAGGAAGAACTTCCCCACGAACCCGGCGAACGGAGGGATGCCGGTCAGGGAGAAGAGGAAGATCGCCATCGTCACGGCGAGCAGCGGAGCGCGCCGGCCGAGCCCCCTGTAGTTCTCGATCCGCTCCTCGTCCGCCACCTTCTCCCGGAGGGCGAGGACGACGGCGAAGGCCCCGAGGTTCATGAACAGGTAGACGGCCAGGTAGAAGAGCACGCCGAAGAACCCCCGCTCGCTCGTGGTCCCGCTCAGGCGATCGACGCTGGCCAGCCCCATCAGGAGGTATCCGGCGTGCGCGATCGACGAGTAGGCGAGCATCCGCTTGATGTTCGACTGCTGGATGGCGATCACGTTCCCCAAGGTCATCGTGAGCGCCGAGACGACCGCCAGCACCATCGGCCAGTCGACCGCTCCCAGGACGGGGCTCATGTTGACGCCGAAGACATGGTAGGTGAACCGGCAGAGCATGGCGAATCCGGCGGCCTTGGGCGCGACCGACAGGAACGCGGTGACCGGAGTCGCCGCCCCCTCATAGACGTCGGGGCACCAGAAGTGGAACGGGACGGCGGCGATCTTGTAGCCGATTCCGGCGAGCACGAGGAAGCTCGACACCAGGATCGCAGGCTCGGCCCCGGCGCGGGTGGCGAGGACCTGGCCCACCTTGAGGAGGTTCATCTCGCCGGTCAGGCCGTAGAGGATCGACAGGCCGAAGATCATGGCTCCCGACGATACCGATCCGTAGAGGACATACTTCAGGCTCGCCTCGCTCGCGCGCCGGTCCTCCTTGACGTAGCCGACCAGCACATAGGAGAGGTAACTGACGAACTCGAGCGACAGGTAGAGCATCAGGAGATGGGCGCTGCCCGCCATCAGGAAGAGGCCCGCAGCCACCGCCAGGAGCAGCGCGTAGAACTCCCCCATCCTGCGGCGGCCGAAGTCGCGCGAACGCATCGCGAGCACGACGACGAAGATCGTCGCGACGAGGAACAGGAGCTTGAAGTAGCTCCCGAGCGGGTCGAAGGCTGCCGCGCCGCGGAAGAGGAGCAGACCCTTCGCGTCGCCCGGGAGAGATCCCCCCATGGAGGAGATCGTCGCCACCAGGGCAGCCAGGAGCCCCAGGAGGACGGTCCAGGCCGCGCGCAGCGACCCCGGCCGGTCCGTCGACAGATCCGCAAGGATCGCGAGAGTGAAGGCGACGAAGAGGACGATCTCGGGCACGAACCATCGCACGCTGGCGACGGTGTCGAGGACGCGGTAGGAGCCGATCCAGTCGGTCATCGCCCGGTCCCCCTACGACCTCTGAACCATCGCGATGACCCAGCCGAGGGAGCGGTTCATCAGGTCCAGCACGGGCATGGGGAAGATTCCCAGGAAGATCACGATGGCCGCGAGAGGAATCAGGGTGAACAGCTCGCGGCCGTTCATGTCCTGCAGCGTCTTGTACTTCTCGTTCAGCGTCCCGAGGAACATCCTCTGGAGGGTCCAGAGCCAGTAGGCCGCCGTGATGACGATCCCGATCACCGCGATGATCGTCAGGGTCTTGAAGACGGGGAAGGCCCCGAGCAAGACCAGGGCCTCGCTGATGAAGCTCGACATCCCGGGCAGGCCCAGGGAGGCGAAGAAGGCGATCATCACGATCGCCGTGTAGACCGGCATCTGGTGCGCGAGGCCGCCGAAGCCTTCGATGTCCCTGTGATGCGCCCGATCGTAGATCACGCCGACCAAGAGGAAGAGCATGGCCGTCGTCGTGCCGTGGTTGAACATCTGGAACAGCGAGCCCGTCATCCCGGCCGTCGTGAAAGCGGCCATCCCCAGCAGGCAGTATCCCATGTGGCTGATCGAGGAGTAGGCCACGAGCTTCTTCAGGTCCTTCTGCGCCATCGCGCAGAGCGCCCCATAGATGATGTTGATCACCCCCAGGACCGCCATCGGCACGGCGAAGTACTGCGTCGCCATGGGCAGGATCGGGTAGCTCACCCTGAAGATTCCGTAGGTGCCCATCTTGAGAAGCACTCCGGCGAGGATCACCGAGATCGCCGTGGGGGCCTCGACGTGGGCGTCAGGAAGCCAAGTATGGAACGGGAAGACCGGGATCTTGATCGCGAAGGCGATGAAGAGCCCGGCGAAGACGATCAGCTGGAAGGAACGCCCGTAGAGGCTCGTATCGGCCCAGAGCCGCGTCATGTCGAAGGTGTGCGGATCCTGGCGCAGGTAGAGGGCCAGCATGCAGAGCAGCATCAGGACGCTGCCGATCAGGGTGTAGAGGAAGAACTTGATCGCGGCGTACTCCCGCCTCGGCCCGCCCCAGATTCCGATCAGGAAGTACATCGGCAGGAGCATCACCTCCCAGAAGACGAAGAAGAGGAAGAAATCGAGCGCGCAGAAGACGCCGAGCATCCCTGTCTCGAGCAGGAGGAAGAGGGCGTAGTAGCCCTTCACCATCCGATTGATGCCCCAGGAGGCGAACATGCAGATGAACGAGAGAAGCGCCGTCAGGATGATCATCGGCGCGCTGATCCCGTCCACCGCCACGAAGTACTCGATGTTGAACCTCGGGATCCAGTCGACCCGCTCCACGAACTGGAGCGCGGTGGTCGCCTTGTCGAAGTTGCCGAAGAGCCAGATCGAGAGCGCCAGCGTCACCGCGGAGGCGGCGGCTGAAGTCCAGCGGATCCAGTTGTGTCGGTCCCGTGGAAGGAAGAGCACGACCACCATCCCGATGAGCGGGAAGAACGTGATCCAGGAGAGCAGGTGTGACGTCATCATCTTCCTCCACCGCACGCGCCGCGCATGGCGGCGTCAGAAACCTCGGAACAGCCGCACCGCCATGAGAAGGAGGGCGACCGCCGCAAAGCCGAGCAGGTAGTTCTGTATCTTGCCGGTCTGGATCCGCCTGAACTGCCGGCCCCACGCGAGGACTCCCCCCGCGACGCCGTTGACCATCCCGTCGATAACGATATTGTCGAAGACCCCGACGAGCCACGAAAGGGCTCTGGTGAGGGCGCCGGACCCATCCACGATCCCGTCGATGACCTTGAGGTCGAACCAGCGGAAGGCCCGGGCCAGGCCCAGGACCGGGGCCACTACGCCTCCGAGGTAGATCTCGTCGATGTAGTACTTGCGGGAGAGCAAGGTGTGCAGCCAGGCCATCCTCTGCCGCGCCGCATCAGGCGAGAACCGCCTCCTCGACCCGTAGAAGGCCCAGGCGAGGGCGATCCCGCTCAGGGAGGCGATGATCGATGTGACCATGGCGATCATGTGGGCCCGGTGGGCGGCGTGCGCGCCGTCGCCGTGTCCGTGCTCCGCGTGCGCCTCTTCCCCATGCGCGAGGGCCGGCGCCGTCGCCCCCGTCCCGCTCCCGTCATGATGGTCGGCGAGCCCCGCGGCCGCCTCCCCCGCGTGCGTCTGGCCGTGCCCGCCTGCCGTCCGCACCTCCGCGGCCGCGGTCCTGTATGCGGAGAGATCGGGCTTCACCACGAGCTTGGGGAACCAGCCCCCCCACGCGCAGGCGATGGAGAATACCGCGAGAGCCGTGAGCGGCACCGTCATGACCCGGGGCGACTCATGGGCGTGCTCGTGCCTGTCGCGATCCCTCGGCGCGCCCAGGAACGTCATGAAGACGACGCGGAACATGTAGAAGGCGGTCACCGAGGCCGTGATGAGCAGGAGCAGAAAGATGATCAGATGTCCGGGTTTGCTCCAACCGAACTCGAGGGCGGCCGCCAGGATCGCGTCCTTGCTGAAGAAGCCGGAGAGGCCGGGGACGCCCGCGATCGCCAGGGTGGCGATCAGAAACGTCCAGAATGTCACGGGCATCTTCCGCTTGAGCCCCCCCATCTCCGGCATCTCCTGGCTGTGGACGGCGTGAATCACGCTCCCGCTCCCGAGGAAGAGGAGCGCCTTGAACATCGCGTGGGTCATGAGATGGAAGAGCCCGGCCATGTAGCCGCCCACCCCCAGGGCGCAGATCATGTAGCCAAGCTGCGAGATCGTCGAATAGGCGAGGGCTTTCTTGATGTCTGTCTGGACGATGGCGATCGAGGCCGCGAGAATAGCCGTGATGAGCCCCGTGTAGGCGATGAAGAGCATCGCGTCGGGCGAGAAGAGAAGGAAGAGGCGACCCACCATGTAGACGCCCGCCGCGACCATCGTCGCGGCGTGGATCAGCGCGCTCACCGGGGTCGGGCCTTCCATCGCGTCGGGCAGCCAGACATGCAGAGGGAACTGGGCGCTCTTGCCGATGGCGCCGAAGAAGACGCCGATCCCCGCCGCGGTCAGAAGACCTCCCGAGATGGTCCCGTCCGCCACGGCGCGGAAGACCTCGTCGTAACGGAAACTGCCGGTCTTCATGTAGAGGATCATGATGCCGATGAACATCCCTACGTCGCCGATGCGCGTCGTGAGGAACGCCTTGATCGCCGCGTTGCTGGCCGACTTCTTCTCGTACCAGTGCCCGATGAGCAGGTAGGAGGAAAGCCCCACGAGCTCCCAGAAGATGTAGAGGGCGAGCAGGTTGTCGCACAGAACGAGCCCCAGCATGGAGAAGCTGAAGAGGCCCAGATAGGCGAAGTACCGGGAGTAACGGATGTCGCCGTGCATGTAGCCGATCGAGAAGAGGTGGACCAGGAAGCTCACGATCGTCACGACCATCAGCATCACGGCTGTCAGGTTGTCGAAGAGGATCCCCATCCCCGCCTGGAACGATCCGATCCGGATCCAGTCCCAGTGGAAGGCCTCCTTCATCCCCGGATCGAAGATCGAGAGCGCCCGGATGAAACTCACGATGGCCAGAAGAAGCGAGATCCCGATCGCCGCGGTGGGAAGCCAGTCCCCGCGCCGCGGCAGCCGTCGGCCGAGGAAGATCTGAAGAACAAACCCCCCAAGCGGCAGCAGGAGAATCAGAAGGAGATTGGTCAGCATCGCTCGCCCCCTAGCCCCGCATCACATCCGCTTCGTCCACATCGATGGAGTGGACGCGCTTGTAGAGGTTCAGGACGATCGCCAGCGCGATCGCCGCCTCCGCGGCCGCCATGACGATCACGAAGATCGCGTAGACATGACCTTGTATGTTCGTCGCGCAGTAGCGTGTGAAGGCTACGAAGTTGAGGTTCGCGGAGTTCAGGATCAGCTCGATCCCCATCAGGATCGTCACCGCGTTGCGCCGGGTCAGGACGCAGTAGAGCCCGAGAACGAACAGGATCGACGCCACCGCAAGGAAATGCTGGAGCGGGATCATCGGCGAGCCTCCCCCCGCGCCATCGCGGCCGCGCCGACCAGGACCGCGAACAGGAGAACCGAGATCACCTCGAAGGGGAGCAGAAAGTCGGTCATCAGGTACCTGCCGATCTGCTGCGTGGTCGGCCCTCCGGGTGCGAGGGGCCGGATCGGCCAGGGCGTCGTGTAGACGATGACGAGCAGCAGCGCGAGCATCCCCAGGCAGATCAGCCCCGCCGGGAGCCGCTGGAAGCTCGGGCTCCCGAACTCGACGTCGACGATCTTGTGGGTCAGCATGACGCCGAAGAGCAGGAGGACCAGGATTCCGCCCACGTAGATCATCACCTGGGTCGCCGCAAGGAAATCGGCATGCAGGAGAACATAGAGCCCCGCCACGCCCATGAAGGCGAACAGGAGCGCGAAGACGCTGTAGATGATCGCCCGAGCGAACGCTACGACGATCGCGGCCCCGACAGTCAGCAGGGCAAACGCGAGAAACGCGCCAACACGGATCTCATCGGACATGGCCGTCCCCTACCTCCTCCCCACCCCGGCCCGTCATTCCTGGGTCGCCGGGGGGGCCGCCGCCGCGGCCTCCTTCTCCGCCATCTTCTTCCTGACCATCTCCTTGTCGCGCTCGGTGGCGAACTCCAGGTACATGCGCCGCTTGTCTGTCACCGCGAGCTCGTACTCCTTCGTCATCGTCAAGCAGCAGGTCGGACAGACCTCGGTGCAGAGGCCGCAGACCATACAGAGGGCCATGTCGATGTCGAAGCGAGGAATCCACTGCGTGATCTTCGTCCCGTCGGAGGTGAGCCCGTATTCCTCCTTGTCCCGCTTCGAGATCTCGATGTGGATGCAGTCGACCGGACAGGCGCGGGCGCAGGCGAGGCAGCCGATGCAGTCCTCGATGCGGTTGTGGAGGATGCCGCGGTAGCGGTCCGGCAGCGTCCAGCGCTGGTCCGGATACTCCAGCGTGGTCGGCTTCGTGAAGGCGTTGCGTCCGGTCACGCCCAACCCGACGAAGGCCGTCGCGAGCGCCCTGTAGACGTCCGAGAAATACTTGGCCACCGCACCCATCGATCTATCTCCCGCTGAAGACCCACATCTGCGTCCCGAGCCCGACCAGCAGGACCAGGGAGATGGGGATCAGATACTTCCAGCAGACCTGCATGAGCTGATCCACGCGCAGCCTCGGCAGCGTCCAGCGCATCCACATGATCACCACGACCAGGGAGAAAGCCTTCATGAGGAACCAGATCGGCCCCGGAAGGATCTGCCACGGCAAGAAGGAGTGCCATGCCCCGAGGAACATCACGGAGGCGATCGCGGAGATCACGAAGAGGTTGGCGAACTCGGCGAGGAAGAAGAGGGCGAACTTCATCCCGCTGTACTCGGTGTTGAATCCGCTGACAAGCTCCGACTCGGCCTCCGGCAGGTCGAAGGGGGTCCGGTTGGCCTCCGCAATCGCGGCAGTGAAGTAGACGAATCCTCCCAGAAAGAGAAAGGGCGAGCGGAAGAGGTTCCAGTGCCAGAATCCGCCCGCTTGAGCCCTGCCGATCTCGAGGAGGTTCAGCGATCCCGAGTACATGATGACCCCGATCAGCGACAGCGCCACCGGGATCTCGTAGGAGATCATCTGGCTCGCGGCGCGCATGCCGCCATAGAGGCTCCATTTGTTGTTCGAAGCCCAGCCGCCCATGATGATGCCGATCACGGCGAGCGAGGAGATCGCCAGGATGAAGAAGATCCCGATGTCGAGGTTCGCGATGATCAGGTTGTCCCCGAACGGAATCGCGGCGAAAGTGAGCAGGGTGGAGAGAAAGACGATGACGGGCGCGACGGTGAAGAGGAGACGGTCGGCGGAGCGCGGGATCAAGTCTTCCTTCATGAGGAGCTTCAGGGCGTCGGCGACCGTCTGCGCCCAGCCGAACTTGCCGCCGCAGTAGACCGGACCGAGCCGGCTCTGGATGCGCGCGGAGATCTTCCGCTCCATCCAGACGAAGCTCAAGGCGAGGATCGCCATCCAGCCCACGGCGAGCAGGCTGAAGAAGACCATCGCCAGGAAGTAAGTGATCTCCCGAGGCGCCCCCTGCAGAAGGGCGGAGCCGGCGATCACCCCGTCGAGCCACTCCTTCACAGCTTCCCCCTCCCCCTCGATCCCTCTACCTGTCCACTTCCCCGAGAACGATGTCGAGGGAGCCCACGATGGCTACGAGGTCCGCGAGCATGACCCCATCGGTGATCGCGGGGAGCACCCCCAGCTGCGTGAAACAAGGCGACCGGACCTTGAGGCGATAGAGATTCGGCTTGCCGTCGCTGACGAGGTAGTAGCCCAGCTCCCCCCGGGGATTCTCGACCCGGACGTAGACCTCCCCCTTCGGCGGCCGGATCGCCTTCGGGGTCTTCGGGTTGATGTATTCCCCTTCCGGGATCTGCGCCAGACACTGGCGCAGGATGCGGACGCATTCCCTCATCTCCCACATGCGCACCATGTAGCGATCCCAGCAGTCGCCGACCTCCCCCTTGAGCCCGCGCCCGGTGGGGATGTCGAACTCGAGGCGATCGTATATCGAGTAGGGATCGTTCCGGCGGATGTCCCAGCTCGTCCCGCTCGCCCGGAGGTTGGGCCCGGTGATGCCGTAGTTCGCCGCCATCGCGAGCGGGATCACCCCGACCCCCGCGGTCCGCTCGATGAAGATCTTGTTGTAGGAGAGGAGGTCGTCATACTCCTTGAGCTTCGGCTCGAAGTAGTCGAGGAAGCTCCGGACGGCCGCGAGCATCTCGGGGGTGAGGTCGCCGCTCAGTCCGCCGATCCTGTAGTAGTTGTAGGTGAGCCGGGCGCCGCAGGCCATCTCGAAGATGTCCATGATCTTCTCTCGCTCGCGAAAGGCATAGAGAAGGGGCGTGACCGCTCCCAGGTCGTTCGCGAAGGTGCCGAAGGCAGCCAGATGGCTCGCGATCCGCTGCAGCTCGGCCATGATCACCCGGATGTACTCGCCCCGCTCCGGGACCTCCAGCCCCAGGAGCTTCTCGACCGTGATGACGTAGCCGTGGTTGTTGTTCATCGCGGCGAGGTAGTCCATCCGATCGGTATAGGGGATGACCCCCGTGAAGCCGACCTTCTCGGCGTGCTTCTCGAAACAGCGGTGCAGGTACCCGATGAAGGGCCTGACGTTGCGTACGACCTCCCCGTCCGTCGTGAGCTCGAGGCGCAACACTCCGTGCGTGGACGGATGCTGCGGCCCCATGCTGATCAGCATCTCCTCGGTGTGGAGATCTTGCGCGATCGGCTTCATGTCCTGCGCCATCTTGTTCGACCCCCACCCACCTCAGGCCTTGTTGGTGACCCCCCGGTAGCTCTCGGGGTAGACGTAGTCCTTCCGCAGCGGATGCCCTTCCCAGTCCTCAGGCAGCAGGATCCGCCGCAGATCGGGATGGCCCTCGAAATCGACGCCGAACATGTCGTAGCACTCGCGCTCATGGAAGTTCGCCATCTTCCAGACCGACTCGACGGATGGGACCCGCGGCTCGCTTCTGGCCAGAAGGACCTTCAGGACGAGCTTCTGGCCGTGCGTCTGGGAGTGGATGTGATAGACGACCGCGATCGTCTCGGGCGGGTAGTCGACGCCGCTCAAGCACATCAGCCACTCGAAGCGCATCTCCTGATCGTCGCGCAGATGCATGCAGACTTCGACGAGCCGCGCGGGATCCATCACGAGGAACGGGTCGCCCGCATGCTCCTTCTCGATCCCCCTCACCGATCCCGGGAAGAGAGAGCTCAGGCGATCCGCGATCGAATCGATGTCCACTAGACCCCTCCCCCGAAGATCGGCGCCTTGCCTCTGGCGATCGTCCGGCCTTTGATCACCCTGTTCTGCAGATAGAGGAGCGCGTCCAAGAGCGCTTCCGGCCGCGGGGGGCACCCCGTCACATAGACATCGACGGGGATGATCTTGTCGACTCCCTTCAGGACGGAGTAGCCGTGCTCCCAGTACGGCCCTCCCGCGTTGGCGCAAGAGCCCATCGAGATGACGTACTTGGGTTCGGCCATCTGCTCATAGAGGAGCTTCACGCGGGAGGCCATCAGATGGGTCACCGTGCCGGCGACGACCATGAGATCCGACTGGCGCGGGGTGGCGCGGAAGGCGCCGCTGCCGAAGCGGTCGAGATCGTAGCGCGCGAAGCCGGTGCACATCATCTCGATGGCGCAGCAGGCGAGCCCGAAGGTCATCGGCCAGAGGCTCGAACGGCGGGCCCAGTTGATGACCGTGTCGAGCGAGGTCACGAGGACGCCCGGCTCGAATCGATTCTCGATCACGCTCATGATCGTGCTCCCGAGGCGGCCCGATGGGTCTCCGGCGGCGCGGCCGAGACGTCCTTGCGCTGCACGCTCGGGCGAACCCACTGGAGGTCGCCCTTCTTCCACACATAGACGAGCGCCTCGATCAGGCTGACCAGGAAGATCAACAGGTAGATGAAGGAAAGAGCCCCCATCTCCTTGTAGATGGTGGCCCATGGATAGAGCAGAACGACCTCGACGTCGAAGACCACGAAGATCAAGGCGACGACGTAGAAGCGTATGTTGAACTTGATCCAGGGGCTCCCGACCGGCTTCTCGCCACACTCATAGATCGATGACTTCTCTTCCGTGGGGTGGGCGGGGCGAAGCAGCCTCGAGAAGAAGAGGACGAAAACGGCGAAGGCGACACCCACCAGGATGAAGGTCAGTACGGCTCCGAAGTGAAACTCCACGACCCCTCCCCGACTCCTCACGATTTCGGATACGACAGGATGGAAGGTAGACTGGGCCGTTTCGTGTGTCAACCCTGTGCGCCACCCTGCGCCACCCTGTGCGCCGCCTCTGCGGATGCCGCCTCTGCCCCACTCTCCGGCTCGGTGACGGGAGTCCTCGACCGAGGGCCCTTGCAGCCTTCCGGCGGGCGCTGCTAGCCTTCCTCGCGTGCCGAGAAACCGCCCCCCCGTGGCCGTCAGGCAGCGCGACAGTTTCTGCGGCGCGGATTCCGCCGTGAATCGCGCGCCCCTGCGTCTTGTCCTCGACAACCTCAGATCGGCCTTCAATGTCGGATCGATCTTCCGCACATGCGAGGGCGCCGGAGTCGAACGGCTCCACTTGTGCGGAATCACCCCATACCCTCCGCACGAGAAGCTCGAGAAGACGGCGCGGGGCGCGACATCGCTCGTCCCCTGGTCGCATCACGTGGACACGCTCGACGCCCTCGGGCTCCTCAGGGAGGAGGGATTCGCGATCGCCGCCTGCGAGCTGACCGATCGATCGGTCGACTACAGATCGATCCCCTATCGGAAGCCTCTGGCCTTGATCCTGGGCCACGAGGTGGCGGGAGTCTCGAGACCGTGCCTCGAGGCGGCCGACTGGATCATCGAGATCCCGATGCGAGGCAGGAAGAACTCCCTCAATGTCGCGACAACCTGCGGGATCGTCGTCTTCGAGATCCTGCGTCAGTGGGACGCGTCGGGGGACTCTCTCCAGCGGTAGCGGGAGTCCTCGAATCGGAGCGGCGTTCGGCCGCTCGCGGGGACATCGAGAGCCTCCGCGACGACGACGGTCACATTGTCGGGGGCGCCTGCATCCAGAGTCGCCTCGATGAGCAGGCGGACAGATCGAGAGACCTCCTCCGCCCGGAGGATCGCGGCCGCGCGCTCCATGGAGACAACCTTGCCCAGTCCGTCCGTGGCAAGGAGGAGCCGATCCCCCCTCTCGAGAAGGAGCGGGCGCTCGAGGAGGTCCGGATTGCAGGGCGATTCCGTCGGCCCAAGGAAGCGCGTGAGCATCGCCCCGGTCGGATCCCGCTCCGCCGCTTCGGCGTCAAGGACTCCCGCCTCGACGAGCCCCCAGGCGACCGAGTGATCACGCGTCACGAGGCAGATTTCCCCGTCACGCCACCAGGCCAGCCGGCTGTCCCCGAGATGCCCGACCCAGCAGCCGTCCTCCCGGAGCAGCGCCACCGTCAAGGTCGTCCCCATCTCGCGCAGGGAGGGCCTGGCCTTCGCGCGGTCGCGCAGCGAATCCTGGGCCCTCTGGTAGAGCCCCTCGAGACAGGCGATGGCGGGATCGCCCGCGGGACAAAGGCCCGCGGAATCGAGAGCCGATTCGATGGCCGCGCGGGACGCCACATCCCCTCCGGGATGTCCCCCCATCCCATCGGCGATCGCGAGCAGGAGGCCGCGGCCATCTCCCGCGAGGGTCGCCGCTCCCCAGGCGTCCTCGTTTCGATGTCGGGAACGGCCGAGATGCGACCCGCCATCCCAGCGGCACGAGACCGGCATGATCCACTCACCTCTCGGGAACAGAGACTGGCGGAGCGCGAGTCGCGATGCAAGCGGCCCACCGGAGACCTCGCTCCGGCGGGCCATCGGAAGCTAGCTTGGCAGAATCAGGAGACCGCTAGTCCTCGTCCTCGTCATCCTCCCAGTCCTCGTCCTCATCCTCGTCTTCGTACTCGTCCTCGTCCCAGTCCTCGTCCTCTTCGTAGTCCTCGAGGTCCTCGAGATCCTCCTCGTCGTCGTCGTCGTCGCCGTCGTCCTCGTCGAACTCCTCGTCACCGGCGCCGTCGCCTCCGCCCTTCAATGCAACCAGACGGATCCAATCTTCCTGCATGGATCACCTCCAACAATCGAACCCCAACGACCGGCCCCCGGCGCGCGTCACGCTCTCGCCAAGACGGCCCAAGAAGAGCGCCGCTGTGCGGCAGAGGCGGATTTTCCGAACTGGCGCGGGAAGTGTCAAGGAAAATTGGGCCCCGCCCGCGCCTCTCCCCTATACTGGGAGCGATGCTCCCCGAACCGTTGATCGGCCTGGTTCTGGCGTTCTCCTTCCCGCAGGAAGGAATCCAGCTCGCCGACAGCGCGTCGTACCTTCTCAGGATCGGCGAGACGCCGATCGGTCGCTCGGTCCAGTCAACCTACCGGGACTCCTCCGGGATGGCGTTCAGGACGGAGAGGAGCCTGGTGCGGATGAACAGAGGAGGAAGCGAGGTCCAGATCAGGGAGGAGGGACTCTGGATCGAGGACGCGTCGGGCGCGCTGGTCTCGGTCGCGGTGACCCGAAGCGGGCTGGGCCCCGGAGACTGGACCGACCGGGTCGACGCGATCCCCGGAGGGCTCCGCCGGGAGCGAACCCGCGGGAGCGCCACGATCGTCGACACCCTCCCGTGCGAACCCCTCGTCGGACCGCTCCGGCAGGAGTCGATCCTCGCCGGCCAGAGCGACCGGTTCCGGATCCGGACTCTCGATCCCTCGTCGATGGCCCCGGCGACCTTCCATGTCGAGATCCTCGGGGACGACACGCTCCGGCAGGAGAGACTCGTCGTCGCCTGCCGCCTCTATTCGGCGCGCGACTCAGCCCGCGCGGCGGCCGGCAGCGCAGGCGCGCTGCAGTGGAGGGACCGGGAAGGAAGGATCTGGCGGGAACGCGATCAGGATCTGGACTTCACGGTGGAGAGAAGCGAGATCGCCGGGGACGTCGAGATCGAGTCCGACTTCGACGCCCTCGCGTGGCGGAGAATCCCGCTCGATGGGGTTCCGCCGCGGGATCCGCCGTGCACGCTTCTCCTCCGGCCGGCTCTCTCCGGGCTGCCGGCCGGCGTGAGGGAGGGCGTTTCTCCCGTCCCTTCCGACTCCCACCAGAGGGTCGACAAAGGTCCCGAACCGGGCTCATGGGTCATCACGACCCACGGCCGCGCGACGCCGGAGACGACGGAGCGCTCTCGGGAGGCTTGGCGGCGCGATCCCGAGCTCGCCGCGGCGCTCTCGAGCGATCTCATCGTCGACGCCGCGAATCCCTCGGTGGTCGCCTTCGCGGAGGAAGCGCTGGCCCCGCGCCGGAGCGCCGGGGGATCGAGGCGCGGGGGACAGATCGGCGAAACGGCCGGATCCCCGCGACACGACCCGCCGCTATCCCCCACGGAGGAAGCGAACCTGCTCGAGCGCGCCGTTCACGAGAGGATCGCTGTCCGGGACATGGGAACCGTGTTCGCGACCGCCTCGCAGACCTTGCGAGAAGGAAGAGGCGATTGCACGGAGCACGCGGTTCTGCTCGCGGCCTGCTGCAGGGCCCGCGGCATACCGGCCCGCCTTGTGGCCGGACTCGTTCCCATGAGCGACCGGATGCTCTTCCACCTCTGGACGGAAGTCTATCTTGACGAGTGGTTCCCTCTCGACGCGACCTTGGGAGAGGGGCGCGCGCATCCGTGCGCCGTCGCTCTGCTACGCTGGACACAGATGGAGAACAAGGAGGACGCGTTCACCCTTGCTTTCGAACGAATCGCGGGAAGGTACGCCGTCCGCATAGGAGGGGCTGCCGAGTGAGGAGCGCCGCGCTGTGGAGTCTGATCGTCTTGCTCTGGACGCTCATCCCCGGTCCGGCTGTGGCCTACGAGCCGGATGAAGTCCGAGCCATCCTGCTCAATCGGCCTCTGGACCCCCCTTCCGACGCGCGCCGGATCGTCCTTGCGTCCCGGCGCGTGATCGACGTCCAGTCGAAGGGGGAGTTGCGGACGCTCGACCATCTTCTCTGGATGGCCGGGCGCGCGGGCCCGGACGATGAGGGGCGATCGCGTTGGAGCTATCGGCCCGGCATCGAGCACGTCCACATTCTCGAAGGCTGGATCCACCGGAACGATGGAGTTCGCGAGGCGATCCCGGCCGATGAGGCGCGCACGGGACCTTGCGCCGCCGCGGGACCAGACGGCTACCCGGGAATGGCGGACTTCGTCGTCTCTCCCCGCCCCCTGGCGAGCGGGGAGGTCGTCGAACTCCTGGTCGAGGGAACCGCGGTCGCCCTGCACCGCGTCGGCCACTACGCGGGCGAGCACCAGTTCGGCGGGGCGGACTCCACCATCGAGTCGGAGCTCGTTCTCCGCTACCCGACCGACTTGCCGCCGATCGTCTGGTGGTCGGGGGCCGTGCCGCAGGAGAGACGCTCGGTCCTCGAGGGAGTCACCGAGGCGCGCTGGCTGCTGGGCCATCTTCCCCCCGGATCTCGCACCGCCCGGACTGTGGGCTCGATCCTCGCGGACGCCCCGCCGGACACGGTCGGGCCGCCGGTTCTTCTGTACGCCTTCCAGAACGACTGGGAGAGAGTCGTCGCCACGCGGCGGCGGATGTGGCTCGGGCTCTTCCGGAGCACACCCGACACCCTCGTCTCCGCGGCGAGCGCGATCGCCTCGAGCGAGCCCGAGCCGGAACGCCGGCTGGCGAGGGTGATCGAGCGGATCGACAAGGATCTCGCGGAGATCGATCTGCCGGCCGCACGCCTCTGGTTCGAGCCGGGCGAACTCGGCCGGGTCCACGCGCGGGGCGCTGCCGTCTCGAGGGACAGGGCCGCCGCCACGGCATGGCTCCTCCGGAGGGTCGGGATACGCGCCGACGTGGTCTCGGTTCCGAGCCGGCGACCGCTCATCGAGGAGATGGTCTTTCCTCAGCAGCTCGACGTCTGGCTCGTCCTCGCCCGCCCGGCACCCTCGGTCGCGAGGTGGCTCGACTTCAGACCGGAGCGGGAAAGGAGCCGGCCGCTCCCGATGGGCTCGGGCGTCCTCTGGACGGCCGGGCTCGATGAGCCGCCCCTCATCCCCTTCCCCGGCCTCGAGGGAGAGCGACCGGCCCGGCCAGGGGGAGACGATCCCGGCCGCCCCGACCGCTAGGCAAAGCTACAGCTGACCCGCAACCGAGATTGTGGTAGAATCTTAGACGCGCGGTGCCTCTGGCAACTTGCGGCCGCCAAACCGCGCCGACCGCGCCGGGAGCAGCGTCTCCGGACGGGGATGTTCTCGGCTTGCGTGAACCGTGGGGTGACTGATCGCCCAAACCCCTTGCGGGGAGGAGGCTGTGATGAATTTTGCGCGTTGGTGCGTCGTGGCGGGGATCCTACTCGTCGCGTCATCAGCTCAGGCCGGAACAATCCATCCGGCCCTCCAGGACCAGATGGACCGCACATCGGAACAGATTCCGATCAGCGCGATCGTCTACTTGGAGGAGCAGGCCCCTATTCAGCAGCTGAGCGCCGAGCTCGATGCCCGCGGGGCGACCCTGCGGGAGAGACACCGCGTAGTGATCGAGGCGCTTCAGAAGACGGCTACGAGGACCCAGGAGCCTCTCCTGCGCTACCTCGACGAGGCCCTCGTGCGCGGCTCGGTCCAGGGGTACACGAGCTACTGGATCGCGAACATGATCGTCATCCAGGCGACGAAGAGCGAGATTGCCCGGATCGCGGCCTCCATCGACGTCGATCTGATCGAGCCGAGCTTCCGGGGCAGCCTGATCGAGCCTGTCGGCTCGCGCCCTCCCGTGGAGTATGACGAGGATGGCCTCACCGCCACGCGTGGCATCGGCATTCCTCCCGGCATCCGCGCGGTCCGCGCCCCGGAGGTCTGGTACCAGCTCGGCTTCACGGGAGCGGGAAGGCTGATCGGCGGCCTCGACACGGGCGTCGACGGCAACCATCCCGCCCTCCGGACGCGCTGGCGGGGCTACATGGGCGCCAATCCCTGGCAGGAGTGCTGGCTCGATGTCCTGGGCACGGCGACCCAGTTCCCCAACGACGGTCACGGCCACGGCACGCACACGATGGGTACGATGACCGGCCTGGCCAGCGACGACTCGATCGGCGTGGCGCCGGGCGCCCTCTGGATCGCCTGCAACGCGATCAACCAGGGGGTTGGCAGCGGCTTCGACAGCGATATCACGACCGCCTTCCAGTGGTTCGCAGATCCGGACGGAAACCCCAACACGAGCGACGACGTCCCGGACGTGGTCCAGAACTCCTGGGGCGTTTACGAGGGCCTGGGGTATCCGGCCAATTGCGACAGCCGCTGGTGGACGGTGCTTGACGGGTGCGCCGCGGCGGGGATCGTCCTCAGCTGGTCTGCCGGGAACGAGGGGCCGGGCGCGCAGACGCTCCGCTCTCCGGCGGACCGCGCGACGACCACTCTCGAGGCGTTCTCCGTTGGAGCGGTCAACGCGACGAGCTACGGCTGGCCCTATCCGATCGCAAGCTTCTCGAGCAGAGGTCCGTCGGGATGCAACGTGCCCGAGATTCAAAAGACCAAGCCCGAAGTCGTCGCCCCGGGCGTCAGCGTCTACTCCTCGGTGCCCGGTGGAGGCTACCAGCAGAGCGGCTGGGACGGGACATCGATGGCCGGGCCGCACGCCGCGGGGATCGTGGCCCTGATGCGCCAGGCGAACCCGAACATTGGTGTGGACGACATCAAGCAGATCCTGCTCGACACCGCGAGGGACGAGGGGACGGCCGGCGAGGACAACACCTACGGCTGGGGCTTCGTGGATGCCTACGCCGCCGTGCAGAACGCGATGGTCGGCTTCGGAACGATCTCAGGGAAGGTCTCGAACGCGAGCTGGCTCGGCACGCCCATCGAGGGGGCGACTGTCACGGTCGTCGAGGCCGACCGGAGCTTCGCGACGAACTCCACGGGGCAGTACACCGGCGATGTCGCGGCCGGCCTCTACACCGTCACCGCCAGCCATCCGTCCTTCTCGCCGCAGACGGTCAATGGAGTCGTCATAGAAGCCGGCATGACGACGCAGCAGAACTTCACTCTGATCGACATCGCGGGGCCGGCCATCAGCGCGGTCACAGATCCCCAGACGACCACCGACACGGTCGGGCCCTACACGATCCAGGCCACGATCACCGACCACAGCACGGTCGCGGCCGCGAAGCTCTACTACCGCATGAACGGCGGCGGCTGGATCGAGGCGGCGATGACGCAGGTCCGCGGGGTCTATGAGGCGGCGATCCCCGGGATGCCGGCCGGCAACCAGATCGACTACTACGTCTGGGCGCGCGACGGCATCGGCCTGGAAGCGACCTCTCCGGCCGGCGCCCCCGGCAGCTTCTACACCCTCTACATCACCGAGATGTTCTTCGTGGACGACGTGGAGACGCAGACCGGCTGGCAGCTTGGAGCGACGGGCGACAACGCGACTGCGGGGATCTGGATCCATGCCGACCCGGTCGGCACGACCTACGGCAGCCCGCCACAGCAGGTCCAGCCGGAGGACGACCATACGCCCGCGCCCGGTGTCATCTGCTACGTGACCGGAAACGGCCTGCCCGGGGGAGGGGCCGGGGACGCCGACGTCGACGGAGGCTGCACGACCCTCCTGAGCCCCATCTTCGATCTTGAGGATGCGACGATGGCGTTCGTCTCCTACCACCGTTGGTTCGGGGAAGCGGGCAACTCCACCGATGACGAGTTCGCTGTCGATGTCTCGAGCAATGGCGGAACCAGCTGGGTCCCGCTCGAGAGAGTCCCGAACAACGACAACACATGGCGGAAGATGACGTTTCGGATCGACACCTTCGTTCCGCTCACGGCTCAGATCAGGTTCCGCTTCGTCGCGTGCGACCTGAACCAGGGCGGACTCATCGAAGCAGCGATCGACGACTTGGCGATCGAGAGCTTCACGCCGAACCCCGGCGCCGTCGACCAGATCGGAGGCGGGCTCGCGCCGCAGCTGTCGCAGAACGCGCCGAATCCGTTCCGCCCGGGGACGACCATCAACTTCCGTCTGAGCAACGCGGGCCAGGCGCGCCTCGAGATCTTCGACGCCTCCGGCCGGCTCGTCCGCACGCTGTTCGATCGGCAGGCGGATGCCGGGCAGCAGCAGGTGACCTGGGACGGCCTCGACGACCAGGGCCATCAGGTCGGTTCGGGCGTTTACTTCTACCGCCTCACGTCGGGGGCCTTCCAGCAGAGCCGCAGGCTGACCATCCTGCGGTAGGCTCGCAGCCCTCCCGCGAGGGGAAAGCGCCGCGCCCCGAGGGCGCGATCGAGCAAGAGGCGGCGGATCCGTCATCCGGATCCGCCGCCTCTCTTTGGCCTCCGGCTCCGCCGCGCGCGAATCGGTCCCCGCGGGCGAATCCGGCAGACCTAGGGTCTCGTCTCCCGGGAACCCTGCTCCGCGGGCCTTTCCCTCCCTCGAGGAGCCAACAGCACGGCAGCGCGCGCTACCGTCTGGAAGGAGGATGCGAACCCTTGATAGGCCGGAACACACGGCTCCTGGTCGAGCGCCTCCCCTAGCGGTGCCCTCAGCATCGACGCCACGCGGATCGTGTAGGTGGTGTCGGGAAGCAGCGACGCGGCCGGATCCAAGACCAGGATCCTGTCTCCGTCCTCCGTCGAGCGGGCGAGCTCGATGCTTCCGCCGCCCTGGATCTCGAGCCAGACGGTCGAGGGATCGACTGTCGATGGATCGCAGGCGCGCGAGAGCGTGACACGGATCGTCTTGAGCGTGTCGACGGCCGCCGCCCCTGAGGACGGGTCCGACCTCCGGACGAGGAAGGAACAGAACGAGACTCCGGTCGTGTCGGCGGCCCGCAGATCGTCTGAGTCCTCGAGACTCATGATGACGTGGTAGCTCTCGTCGCAACCTTCCTCTCCGGTCTCGTCGATCTCTCCGTCGCCATCGCTGTCGCGGCCGTCGCACCCCGCCGTGTCGGTGCAGGCATAGGTGTGGGATGCCGAGAGGCCCGCGGGGATCGGCAGAGTCTCCGGGGGGCTCCCGTCTCCCCAATCCCATGTAACGCTCACCAGCGTCCCGTCCGGATCGGTCGAGCCGCTCGCATCGAAGACGATCGTCCTGCTGTCGCCCAGCGCGCATACTCCTGGGCCCGCGTCGGCGACCGGTCGCGCCCCCACCTCGAACTCCGCCAGGTAGGGCTGGTTGCCGGGGACGGCCGGGTCCTGGTCGAGCCGGGCCCCGTCCGCGCTGCGGAGGCTCATCGATGTGAGCCACTGGTAGCGTCCCGCCTGGAGGGGCTGCGCGTGCAGGAAGACGAAAGCGGTGTCGCCGGGCTCCGCCTGCCGGTCGACGGAAACGGCGAATCCGTTACGGATCAGACCCGGTGTGGTGGGCGTGAACGAGGAGAGATCCATCGGCTTGCTGAAGACGAGTCGCGGGACAATCAGAGGATCGACATCGGTGTCGCCCCCGCCGGGCAGGCTCGACACGACGCGCGGCGGCGGGCCCTGCTCCGTCACCGTCGTGAAGGAGGCCTCGTAGGCCTGCTCCCCCGGCACCGACGGATCCTGGTCGAGCCGATTCCCCTTGCGGTCGAGGACTCCCTCCGCGCGGACCGTGTAGGTCGTCTCGAACTGGAGATCGGCCGCCGGAGCGAGCGTCGCCGTATCCCCGCTTGCCGAGACGGTCCTCGTGGCATCGACCGGCAGCCCTCCATCGAGGAGGCGGAAAGTCCCCTCGTTGACGCTCGCGATGTCGACGGGCTCGGAGAAGACGAGCCGAACCCGCGTGTCGACCGCGGGCCAGGGTCCCCCGTCGAGGAGCAGATCGGTCACGCGCGGGGGGATGTTCTCGGCACGCGTTCTGAAGGAAATCGTCCGCTCCTGCCCGCCCCCCTGCGAAGGGTCGCCGTCGAAGGGATTGCCGAGCGTGTCGGCCAGGGCCGGCGTCAGGGTGATCAGAATGCGCGACTCGAAAGGTAGCGGATCAGCGGGAAGCAGCGAGACCTCCCTGTTGTCGGAGTCGGCAACGCGTGCGGCGGGGATCGCTGCCCCGGTCGAATCGGTAAATCGGATCGAGCCTTCTCCGATGGTCGTCGGATCCAGGGGCTCGTCGAAGGTCAGGACGGGATCGACATCGATGTCGACCGCGATGGCGCCGTCCTCTGGGACCGACGCGACGAGGACGGGACCGTAGGCGTCGGGCTCGGTCCGGAAGCCGCTCGTGAACGGATCGGGACCGGGGTGAGCGGGATCGGGGTGCTGGTCGAGCCGGTTCCCCGCGAGATCGAGAGCCAAAGTGTCGACAACGACCGTGACAGAACGGTCGAAGGGCAGGCTCCCGGCGGGAATCCAGATGGCACGGCGATCGTCATCATCGAAGCTCAAGGTCCCCGGGTGCGCGACACCGGAGATCTCCACGCGCACAGCCGTCCCCAATGAGGATCGATCCATCGGCTCGCTGAAGTCGACGATGACCGGGTCAGCGACCCCCACGCCGCTCTCCCCGTCCGCGGGATCCACTGACAGTACGCTCGGCGGGATCCTCTCGGGCTCTGTCGTGAAGGAGGAGTGGAACTTCTGCCTGCCCGCCCGGACCGGATCCTGGTCGAGGCCGTTTCCGAAGCGATCTGTGATCAGGGTCTCGATGTGAACGTGATAGCTCGTCAAGTCAGCGAGTCGAGAGGAGGGCTCGAATCGCGCGGAGAGAGAGTCGAGGCTCGGCACCACCCTGCCCGCGACGGCCGGCCCGGTCGAGTCGCCCCTGGTGAGATGGAAGTAAGTCTCCACGAGGCTCGGGCGAACGGGCTCGCTGAAGACGACCGTCACCGACGTGTCGGCGCGGATCCCGGCGGCTCCCTCGGCGGGGGCGACCTGGACGACGAAAGGCGCGACCGTCTCCTGGATCGTCGTGAACTGGCTCGAGAAGCTCTGGTGGCCCGCGAGGGAGTAGTCCTGGTCGAACGGTCCGCCGCGCTCGGAGAGGAGACCCGCCCCCGCCGCCACCTGATAGCGACGGAACGCCCGCAGCGGACTGTCCGGCCTGAGCCTGACCTCCCGTCCATCGGGGGAGACGAAGCGCGCGGCCGCAACGCCGACTCCATCCAGCAGCAGGGCCACGGTCGTCTCCGCCACGGACGCAGGCCGCACTCCCGGATCGAAGGTGAGCCTCACCTCCACGTCCCATGCCACGCCCTCCTCTCCGTTCGGGGGATGGACGGCGATGACCTTGACGTTCTGCTCGGAGAGGAAGCGAAGATCGAGGTCCTGGAATCCGGGCGTATCGTAGTCCTGATCGAAAGGGATGCCGCCCGCGTCCCGCACGCCCGCCGTACCCGATCGGATGATCAGACGGTGCTCGGTGTCGCGGGCCAGGTCGCTCGCCGGGACCAGGATGAACCGCTTCCCATCGTCGCTGTAGGGGCCGGGACGCAGGGCGACATTCACCCACAGTCCATTGAGATTGCGCTGCAAGAGAACGGACTGCCCCGGGAGGAATGTCGCCGGATCGATCTGCCGGTCGAACTCGACGCGCGCCGCCTCGTAGACGGGATGGTGGGGCTCGTTCGCGACGGGAACGGTGGACGCGACAGAGGGTCCCCTCGGCTGCGCGAGCACCGTGAAGTCGGAAGAGAAGGGCTGCAGCCCGCTCTGCAGCGGATCCTGATCGAGCGGCTCCCCTCTCTCCGCATCCCGGATCGTCGTCTCGAGCCGGATCGCGTATCGGCCCCCGTACTCGAGCTCCCCCGAGGGGTCGAGGGTCAGGGTCTTCCCGCCGCCCGAGACCTGGCGAGAGGCAGCGACATCGCCGCCGGGGCCCACGAGACGGAGGCTGCCCGCATCGACGCTCGCGGGATCGACGGCATGGCTGAGCGTGGCGACGATCATAGCGACAGGGGCGATGTCGGTCGCCCCGTCCTCCGGGGAGATCCCGATGACGCGGATCGGGTCGTACACCTCCACGCGGAAGTCGATCGCGAAGGCCTGCAACCCCTCCCTCCTCGGCTCCTGGTCGAGGCGGCGTCCGTCGTCTCCTCGCAGGGAGGAAGAAACGCGCAGCCTGTACCAGGTCCCGCGATCGAGAGGCGCGATCGATCGGAGGAGAAGATCCGAGAACCCGTTCTGCGCGCTGCGAGCGAGATCGACGGTCTGCCCCGAAGAGAGAGCGCGGACCGAGACGAGCGTGTCCTGCGGGGAGAGCGGGAGCTCCATCTGGCGGTCGAACCGGACCCTTATGGTGCATGTGTCGGCGATCTCCTCGGCGCTGTCGGGCATGGCCGCGCCTGAAGCGAAGAGGGCGATCACGCGCGGGAGGTCGAACCATGGGTCCAGGTCGATCCAGGAGGAGTCGCTGAAGATGCCGGTCCCGAGCGGAAGCTCCCCGCGCACCCTGTAGGCGCGGCCCGTCGCGGCTTGGCTCGCCCGCAAAGACGGCTCGGCTCGCAGCCGGCCGCTCTCGCGCGGCAACCCGGCGGTCCCCCGTTCGATGCCGGGGGTGAAGACCCGCGCCGTCTCCGCCGCCGCGAGGGTGTAATCGGTCTGCAGGCCTTCCGCCTCTTCCCTGAGCAGATACGAAACGACTCCCGGGATCGGCGACCACCTCACCGTGTATCGGAGCCCCCCCTCTTCTCCATCGATGACCGGCGGCCCGGCGAATGCCGGATAAAGAAGAACGGTGGTCTCGGTGACGCGGCCGCGCTCGATCACGATCCCGCCCTGCCGTCCGAAGTAGATTCCTCCCCTTCCTGTCGGCGCGGGCCCTTCGGCCTGGAGCAGCGCCTCGATGTCGCGGCCCGGCGGCACGGCAAACTCCAGAGAGACATCGCCCGACGGCGGAATCGGCGCTCGCGCGAAGGCCACCTGGGTCCCGGCTCCGTTGCGGACGGCGACGACAAGAGAGTCGGGCCGTCCGGCGGATCCGCCGTCCCCCGCGCCGTCGGCCTGCGCGGGAGTCGGGCTGTCGAGCTTCGCCGATTCCGCGACGAGGAAGCGAACGAGCAGATGGCCCCCGCCCGAGTCGGTGACCCTGTCGGCCATGCAGGAGAGAAGCAGCCCCGCGGCGAGCAAGAGGGGCGGCAACCGCCTCAGTCGCGATCGCGCGATTCTCACTGCCCCAGACTCCAGAGGAAGGAGACCTCGAGTCCGCGGAGGCTGCGCCCCTCGCGCGCGCTACCCAGAGCGGGGGCGATCGACCCCTCGATTCCCTGCCGACCCCATCTCTTGAGCAGGCCGACGGAAGGCCTCAGAACGACCGGATCCGCGATCAGGTCGTCGAACCCCTCGTAGCGCCAGGCCGTGAGGGCCGCCCGCCATCGCCAGTCGTCCCCCCATGCCGTCTGGATGCCGCCGCTCAGGACCGAGCCGCCGCTCGGGGCGGCCCACCCCACGCTTGCTTCGCCTTCGGCTTGAAGGAAGAGGCGTAACAGGCTTTCAAGCGAGAGGTTGCCGGGGCGGGAGAGCCCAAGGGCCAGATCGAGGCGCTCCCCTTCGCGGTAGCGATCGACGCCGCGCAGCTTCGAATTGCCCTCGGTCGTGCCCGCGGCGGTGAGAGACCAGTGGACTCCCTGGTAGGGTCCGTTCAGAGCCGCCGCCAGCCGGAGACGATCGCCCGGATCGAGCGATCCCTCGCCCCGCGCAGCTCGGTATGGCGCTCGAATCAGAATGCCGGCCGCAACGCCCGCCTTGTGGACTGCGCCCAGCGGGATCATCCGGAGCGCGCGCGCCTCCACGCCCGGTCCGGGAGCCAACCCGCCAACCGGCATGCGAAGCCCCGTCTCCTCCAACAGCGAGGCCAGGCGCATCTCCTCTCCCGTCAGGGAGGGATCCCGCAGCGGGACGACGGCGCCAAGCCCGAGGATCCATCTGTGATCGACGCGGTGGCGCGCGTTGAGCCATCCTGCGCCGACTCCGGACGACTTGGCGGATGGGCTGCCCTCCATCTCCTGATGCCTGAGATCGAAACCGAGGCTGACCTCGCCCCCGGGAAGGGGCTCTAGGCCGATCTCGATCGGGAGCCAGGCTTGACGCACGCTCTGCTCCGCTTCTCCCCCCTCGATCCTCCAGCTCGAGAATCTGGCTCCGGCGCG
>Ga0194111_10002001_pt1 | contig 24847 bp, 23 predicted proteins | sample TA2KigC300mmetaG_FD_146194 | JGI IMG/M metagenome (GOLD analysis project Ga0194111, IMG submission 146194) | Freshwater microbial communities from Lake Tanganyika, Tanzania - TA2015033 Kigoma Deep Cast 300m | ecosystem: Environmental > Aquatic > Freshwater > Lake | place: Tanzania: Lake... | reverse complement strand
CCCATCCCTCTCAGGCATGTCCCCCGTTGCCAGGACGGAACGGAGGGATTGCCATCCATAGGCCGCCCCGGCCTGCCGCCAGGCCATATCCCACCTGAGGGAGGTTTTCTCCTCTCTTTTCAAAGCGCCGTAATATGGCGACAGGAGCCAGGAAATGAGGTCCTGGCGCTGCTCCCCTCCCAGGATGAATCTCACGGGCAGGAGTGCGGCCTGCCAGAGGGGGGTCTCGGCCAGGGTGGGGCCCAGGGAAAAATTATAGCTGCCTCCCCGGGAATCGGCCGCCTGGCCTAATAACTCTTTGAATATCCGCCGCAATCCCGGCAGATAGGCTTCCAGGTTGGGAGCCGTGATGGCCAGTCGGTGGAGCGGTATGCCCTTTTCAGCGGCCAGCTCAAAAACCTGGGCGGCCACCCACTCCATCTCCTGGTGCATGTCGGGCAGGGATACGGCCCGGATGTCGCTAGTTGTTGCCCCGCGGCCCAGAAGTCGGACCTGCACAATCGGCCGACGCCGGCCCACGGCCCGCAGCCACTGATCCTCCATGGGAGCGGGGGTCTCCAGGCCCACCACCACGATCCGGTCCGGCAGACCCAGCTTTTCCTCGGCCAATGCCTGCAGCAGTAACGACGGTATCCGTGCCGGGATCACCAGACCCTGCTGCGTCAGCAGGTCAATAAATGTCCGGCCCACCTCCTGCCGCCAGATTATCAGGGGGGATTCCGCGGCCAGGTCTTGGGGCGGGGGGATCTGGTAGCGCTGGCTCAGTTCCAGGGCCTCATCCAGGGCGGCCGCCCAGGCCAGGTCAGGCGTGACCTTAGGCGGAGAAGGAGTTGCCGCCATGGCCGACTTCCAGTGAACCAGGCGTTCCAGGGACGAAGCCGGCCGCAGGGGCAGCCAGAGTTGCCCGAGGAGCTGATGCCACCAGCCCGAAAGTGTGGTCATGGCCAGGGGTTCCCAGGCGGAAATCCCAGCAGCCTGGGCCTCCAGGCGCTGCCGCCGCCAGACCTGGTGCGCCAGCCTCATATGGGGCACGATTATCAAGACTCCGGGCGGCTGGCTCAACAGATATTTCTGGAGACCGGCGCTGGATTCGAAGGGTTTGACCGCAGTGCCTGGGTTCGTCATGGCTTCTGTGACTTTAAGTATGCTGGTGTTCAACCGGCGCCAGGAGTTTAAACTGCTCGTAGGCGTTCAGCTATCAGTAATCAGCTTTCAGCACAGTTCAGCTATCTGAGTATAGGCTGGAAAAACAGCTCCGCCCTAATCAGTTATTGATAACTGCCTATGAATCACTCACTTTTTCCCATCAGCCGGTCCAGCTGCACTTGCATGGCAGGGGACACCGAAGTGAAGTGCAGGACACAGCAACCTTCCGGCTCCTCAAAGAAACGGATCACTTTGGCATACAGCTCGGGTGCATCCTGGCCGGTCCCGCCCTCCAACCGTACTATGATATTACTATACTGCTCCAGGGGGCAGGCCGTGGCCAGCACTGCCTGTCCGGGGGCCACCCCCCTCAAGGTGGCCGGATGCTCCTGGTTGTCTAACTGTTTTCCGGTCAATTTTATCATAGAACAAGGAACCGGTATGGGCAGCATCATCAACTGCGATTCCGGCACCGCCAGACTCAGCTCCGGATAAGCTTCGTGGCCCAGCAGCTCCCGGCAAAGCAGGGGCTCCGGCATCCCCTTGGCGCTTACCTTGACTTCCTCCCCCAGAATGAGGCCTGGGCCGGCGGCCTGCATCAGGCTGGGAGAGACCAGCACCTGGCCGCCCAGGGTATAGCTCTCGATGCGCCCCGTCAGGTTTACGGTGTGCAGGGCAATCCCCATGCTGATCTCGGGCCAGCCCTGGCGAGCATTGTGCGCGTTGACCTGCTGCATGGCCTGCTGCATCTGCAAGGCGGCGCGTATCGCCCGCAAAGCCGCGTCCGGCATCTGCACCGGGGCACCGAAAAGCACCAGGATGGCATCCCCGATGATCTCGTCGATGGTGCCGCCGTTGTGCTGAATGACCTCGATCATGGCCGATAAGTAGTGGTTCAGCAGGGCCACCACCGTCGTCGGCTCCAACCGTTCCACCATGGAGGTAAAGCCCCTCAGATCGGACATGAGGATCGTCACCTCCCGTTTCTCGCCCCCCAGTCTGAGTCCCTCCGGCATATCCAGGAGGACTTCGACGATATCGTCGCTGGTATAACGGCCGAAGGTCTCCCGGATGAAACGGTTCCGGGCCTCCAACTGTTCGTTCAATCTCAGCAACTGTTCCCGGGAGTCCTTCAATTGCTGGGTCATGCTGTTGAAGGCAATGGAAAAATCGCCCATGAAATCCACTTTTTGTTCCAGATCCCCCGCCGCTACCTGCTGCGTCTTCCAGGTAAGGTGGGTGAGGTTGGATTGCAGGGTTTTCAAGGACTGCACCACTTCCATACGACTGGCCACCCGGGGAATGTTCAGCTCACCCACGGCCATCTGGCCCAGAGCCTTGCTAACAGCGTTAAACTCCACTAAAAAGCGATTCACATAGGTAATGAGCTGGCGGATCTCATTATCCGGCAGGTCGGCCGGCATATCTATGGGGCCTACCGGCTTACCTACCCGCAGGTAGTGAATCGCCGCGGTAATCCGGTCGATGAGTTCCTCGGCCACCGAGATCATTTTTTCGGCTTTGCAGTAAAACGGCAGATCCGATCTCCACTGCCCCAGCAGTCAACTTCCTTAACCTCAAAATCTTGGCCCGTATAACTCTGCAGCAGCCCGGCAATGAAGCCTTCGTCGTAAATGCAGATTTCCTCATCGCAGACCGGCAGTCCCGAGCAGTCCAGGTCCTCGGCAACCGTGATCACAAAGGAACCCTCCTCAAAATTTGCCGATTCCACCCGGAAGATGCCGATCTTCAGTTCCTTCAGGTGGTGCTGGATGGCCGCCAGGAAACTGTTCAGGTCTTTTTCCTCCGCCAGAAGATTCTGGCAGAATTCCTCCCCGGCTTTTTTGCCGGCCTCATAAAAAATCCGGTCTGCGGTTTCCACCCCGAAATCGCGGATGAGAATATCCCTGAGGGTGAACTGCATGAGGCGATAAACTGATAAGTGCATCAGGGGGCCGAGATTGGGCCGTCCCGCTTCGATGTCCCCCAGCATGCTCCAGGTAAAAAGACCCTGCTCCCTTTCTTCCTTAAACATACCACCCACCTCCCGAGTTATACCTTTTTCGGTTTTTAGTGTTACCGTGAAAATCCCCCCGAGTGCCCCTTTTGTAAAGGGGGACTTTGAAATATCCTGGTAATTCGTCCACCAGGGGCACCTGGTCCATAAGACTCTAGCGGGTCCCGGCGGCTCAAGTGACCAGCACGTTTCCATCGCTGTTTGGAAGATAATTGTAGCATATAATACGGCAGTATAAGAGGGCAACTTGTTCAAAATTGACTTATTTCCTGAAAGATGTTAACTTGAAAAACAAACTCGGATAATTAATTGGCAGAGTTGAGGCTTCTTAAGCCGCAAGTGGCGGGTTCAAGTCCCATTCCCGGCTCCGAACCATCCTGCTTTCCATCTACCATTTTTATGCTCTCATTTTCACCCCTCCCCCTGGCCCTCAATGCCGTTGAATTAGGGAGAAGGCTTGATGATGGTAGTTCATAACTTATAAGTCACCCGCGAACTATGAAAATAACTCACTCTATGCCCTCACCCTAGCCCTTTCCCGGAGGGAGAGGGGACTGAAAGTTTCCGGATAGAAACGATTAATGGTGATAAAATGGCACACATTGTTTTAATCCAGGCGCCTTACAGAGATTTATACGGTCCCATCAAAAAAGCGGCTGGCTATTATTTCCCTCTGGGATTAGGCTACATCGCGGCGGTTCTCCGCCGCCAGGGTCATCGAGTCGGCTTATATGAGCCGGAAGCGCAAAAAATGAGTTTCCAGGACATTTCCAGGGTTTTTGCCACCGAGCGTCCTGATGTCATCGGCATCGGCAGCGCCACCCCCAATTTTTTTAATGCCATTGAACTGGCGAAAAGCGCCAAAAGCGTCGGCGCCACAGTGGTGCTGGGGGGTATCCATGCCTCGGTCATGCCTCACTATATTGCTGAAAATTATTCAGATTATTTTGACTATGTCGTGGTGGGCGAAGGTGAAGACACCATGCTGGATTTGGTGGCACACCTGGAAAACGGGCGCGACCCTGCGGCAGTCCCCGGAGTATTTTTAAAACAGAACAATGAGGTAGTTTCCACCCCGAGCCGGGCACGCATAACCGACCTGGATGCTTTGCCCTTCCCGGCCCGGGACCTGTTGCCCATGGAACTGTTTCCTCCCAATCTCCACAATTCCAGGTATAAGAAGAGTTTTACTATCCTCACCAGTCGTGGTTGTCCGTATAAGTGTAGTTTTTGCGCCTCTCACAATACCATGGGGAGTAAATATCGTTATCACAGCCCCGAATATGTTTTGGAAGAAATGGAATATCTGGTGAAGCAATACGGGGCCCAGCAACTTCTCATTACCGATGATACCTTTACGTTGAATACCAACAGACTGGTGAACATTTGCGAGGGTATGATCAGAAGGAAGTTAAATCTGAAATGGTTCTGTTTTTCGCAGGCAAGCAGATTGAATGCAGAGTTGTTAGAGTTGATGCAGCGGGCCGGGTGTTATAATATCGGTTTCGGGATAGAATCAGCCATCCCCCGGATTCAGAAGCTTATTGGCAAACCGGTGTCTTTGAGCCATTGCCTGGAACTGGTAAAAATCACCGAAAAATTGGGAATTAAATCCCAGGCTTTTTTTGTTTTCGGACATGAAGAAAACCTGGCCGAAATTCGAGCCACGATAGATTACGCCAATCATCTGAATGCCACCCTGGTTTTTCATAATATGCTGGTGCCATACCCGGGGACCAAAGATTTTGAGAGATTTTTCTCGGACATCCCTTTAGAGGAAATTGACTGGAAAAACTTTGTGGCCATCGGGGAGAAGTCCGTCCTGGGGCGATCCCGATTTAATTTCGAGAAGATAATTTATGAGGCTTATCGCGAGTTTTATGCCAGGCCGACGCAGCTTTGGCGCATGGCCAAACAGATCAAGACCTGGTTTGAGCTAAAAAATTATTTCCTGGGGGGGATGGGCCTCCTGAGTCAGATGCTTGTGTGGAAAAATCAGAGTTAGCAGGCTTAAATAAAGGCGTTCAGCCAAAGGTAAACAATTTTTGGGAAAGATCCGGGGATCGCTGGCATTGTGCTGACTGTGGAAAATTAACCCTTAAGCCGACGGCGGAACGTCTATCTTTAATTTTTTGCCTTACGTCCCTCAGTAAGTTATCCCCGTCAGCGATGCCTCAGCCGGGTTGACCCGGAGGGAAACGCACTTCCATTTTTAAAAATTGCCCGCAACTCCCCAGCTCTGAAAAACCGAGTTTTCGATACAGAGCGATCGCCGGGGCGTTGTCAAGATGAACCTCGAGGGAGATCCGGGTCAGAGATAACTCTTGCCTGGCCCAATCAAGAAGAACCTGAGAGGCTTCCTGGGCCAAACCTTTCCCCCGATCGTCAGCTGAAGCAATAATTAAACGCCCGAATTCAGCAGAACCTGCATTAAGATCAATATGGTATAAAGCGACTGTGCCGACAGGACGGGCTTGGGCTTGCTGCCATATTATAAACATAAGATCATTATGGCGCTGCTGATATCCCTCCCACCATACTTGCTGTTCATCTTGCGAGATGATCTCGGAATATTTAAACCATACCCGGATGTGGTCCTGATTTCGCCACTGCCTGATTAACTCGGTCTCCTGCTGACTTATCAGGCGAAGGTGAACCCTGGGGCCGGGAATTTCCAAGGATGCTTCTTTACCAATAAATTTCACGGCTTGAATGACATAACAGCCTCGATTACCCGATCCTGATCTGCCTGGGAAAGACCGGGGAACAGGGGCAAAGTCAGGATTCTTTTCCAGATGGCGTTGGCGACCGGGACTTCGGCTTTCACATACTGATAATACGGGTGCAGATTTATGGGGTAATAATGGACTCCAGGACTTATCCTATGGTCTTTAAGGTGTCTGATGAGGTCGTCACGGCAACGCTGGTTGGGAAGTTTGATCACGTAGAGATGCCATGAACTTTTGGCATAACTGTGTTCTACCGGTGTTTCGAGATATTCTAGATCGGCAAACGCCTGGTTATATCTTTCGACCAGAGCCCGGCGTTTGGCATTATGAGCCTCAAGTTTCTGCAATTGCACCAAACCGATGGCCGCGGCGATGTCCGAGAGGTGATATTTATAACCGAGCTTATCAACCCAATAACGCCAGGCATAAATCTTTTCATCGACTGTGCGGGTATAAGTATCTTTGGTGATGCCCAGCCAGCGCATCTCTCTAAAAAATCTGGCATACCAGTCTGAATTGATGGTGATCGCCCCACCTTCACCCATAGCCAGATTTTTGACAGCATGAAAACTGAAACAGGTGATTTCTGAAATACTCCCTACTTTGCGGTCCTTATAAGTTGCCCCACAAGCATGCGCGGCATCTTCGATCACCTTGATGCCCCGCGGTTCCGTCAAGTCAAGGATTGCATCCATATCGCAGGGATGACCGCCATAATGAACACAGATCAAAGCTTTGGTCTGGGGAGTAAGTTTCTCTTCGATATCCTTGGGATCGATATTTAAGGTATCCGGACAAACATCACAAAAAACCGGCACGGCATCACAGTATCGTACTACATGACAGGTAGACACAAAGGTAATGGGTGGAACAATTACTTCATCTCCCGGCTTCAATTGGAGAGATAATACTGCCAGGTGCAAGGCTGCAGTCCCTGAGTTCAGTCCCACGGCGAAATCACAGCCGATGTAATCGGCAAAGGCTTCTTCAAATTCCTGGGTTTTTGGCCCTAACCCTACCCAGCCACTTCTGATGACTTCGGATACCGCCTTAATTTCTTCTTCATCGTAACATGGCTTAAGAACCGGGATCACGGGTAAATCGTTATTCAAAGGTGCCTCACAATCTTATACCACTTTGTGTTATAGATGGTATTATTTATGTAATCTTTAATCTTTTTCCACATTGAGTGTAGTTTTGGGCATACAGAAGTATTGCTTATCGGTCACCAGTCCGCTGCGCCTCCCAGTCGGTGCAGAGCTGGGCTGCCAGATCATTATAGGTCCGGCCCGTTGAGGCCCGGTGATAGCCGTTCAGGGCGATGTGCCGGCGTTGTTCGTCATCGGCTAGCAGTTCTGCCAACTGTTGCTGCATCTCCGGCAGGTTCTGGGCACTGACAAACTCTTTGCCCGGCGTCATCAACAGCTCGGCATCCCGATTAAAATCACTCAATAAACAGACCTGACAGGCTGGAATTTCCAACAGACGGGTATTAGCCCCGGCACCGCCCCTGGTTTCATCACTCCATACCGAAATGTTAACCACCACTTTAGTCTGATTATATAATGTGACTACGTCATCCCCCCAGATGCCGGCGCCTTTGATGCGAAATAAAATACGCGGGTTCTGCCAATTATGTTTACGCCAGCGGGGCCCGTAGATTACGAAGTTTTTAGAAACTTCGGCCAGTCCTGCAACATACTGCTGCCGGCGTCCATGCCACTGCCCCACAAAGCACCAGTCATAGATCTGCCTCTGGGGCAGCGGCCGAAATCTGTTGGTATCAATCCCGGGTTGAAGGAAGCCGAGATTTTTAAGGCCCAGTTCCTGGGCCTGGGCGAGAGCAGCAGAGGAGAAGAAATAACTATGGTGATAAAATTTCAGCTCGTTTTTAATCTCGGGGAACCGGTCCTCGGATTCGCTGAACCAGTAGAACACGGTGGTCAACCGGTGTAATTGTTCCAGGACAGCTTCGGTAAACCGTTGGATTCCGGTGATAACGATCAACTCGGGTTTGAAGTCCTGGGCTAAGCGGAGTAATTCCTGGCTGCGCCATTCTTTATGGGACTTGGGATGACCTTCAAATAAATTGGTATTTTTGGGCACAAGCCGCAAAACCCGGGCATAATGGTTGACAGGATGAATAATAAAGCGGTCGTAAAGGGTATTACACAACCAGGAGTGAAAAATTCTGGTCTGGCTCCCCAAAGATGCAAAACCGGCAGCCATGGCTTCGGCTAGCGGTGGCTTGGGGCCATAGGAAACAATTAAGACTCGCTGAGGAAAATTACTTACCATGGGAGAGCACCCTCAATTGCCTCAGAGTATAACAGTGCCTCGCTATTAAGGTCAATCGGCTGATCACTTAAAAGCCCTGTCAGCCTGCAGATCCCGGTTGGCCGGTTGCTTTTCCGGCTCCGGGAGGTCTGGGAGGGGTGCCGGCCCAGGGATATTTGGCCCGATACTGTTCGAAAGTGGCGGCCTGGGGATGGAACCGGAAAAGTCGGGCATGTTGGGGATAGTTTGAATTTTCCGAATGAAATTCTGTCAGCAGTTCCAGTTCGGGATACTGCTGCCGGATGAGATCGGGGTCTCCCCAGAAAAATTGCTGAGCCTCGGTTCGGGGATAACGATTTATAAACAGCAGATAATCGGCCTTGCCGAGATAGAGCCACTCCATTATGTCAGCGGGCGAGCCTTCGGGGACCCCGATAGCTCCGCCCTGACAGCGATACACTACCTCAACCTGGCGGGAGCTGATCACCGCGCCGGGACCATGATGTTCCATGAGATATTCCCCAGCCAGCTGGTAGACATGGGGAATATGGCGGATACGCCATTTGTGCGGGGCTTCTTTAATATAATCAGGATATAGAAGCAGGAAAAGGCCTACAAGGCCTAATAACAGCACCGTCCAGGCGGGTCGTTTTTTTTGGGGGAGCCAGTGGGGCAGGCGTTCCCAGGTCCACAAAAAAGTGGCGGCTGACCCTAAAAAGAGCCAGGGAAAAAACCAGGCAATATGGCGAGCTTCTTTTACCAGGCCGATGAGGTGCAATCCCAGGAGAACCAGGCTGGCCCCCAGGGCCCACCACATCACCCTGGTGTTGGCATTGAATAAATATCCTTTCCTAAAGAGAAGCACCAGCCCGATCAGGCCCGGCAGGATGATGGGTTTAATTTCTTTGAAAGTGATGTGGAGATTTCTTTTGATTCTTGGCCACGTGCCATCACCCCAGAGGATCTGCCATTTTCCCTGGGGATAGCGGCTGTCTCCGGGCAGGGGGGCTCGGGTAAATTCCATATACTCGTAGGGTCGTAATTTTAAATAGCCGATGCCGCCCTGCTCATACGTGACCGGATGTTCCCCCTGGCCCTCCAGGGCCAGTTCGTTGAGGATAAAGTGGCGTCCCTCTCCCAGCGAGATAATCCCAAAGGTGATATAATACCAATACATCCAACATGTTAGAATTAAAGCTAAAATCCCTAAGACGGGAGCGGCTAAACGGAGGGTCCGGAGGATTTTTTCCTTAAGGGCAGCCGGCCGGACCATCTCTGCCAGGATCAGGAAAAGAAAAAAGACCAGGCCGAAAAACAGGCCGTTGTCCCGGGTAAGATAAGCTAAGCCCCAAAAGAGTCCAAAGATCAGTCCGGTGGGCCAATCAGGTTTTTGGAACAGACGGACAAATAAGATCAAGAGGCCCATAACAAGGGGAAAAAAAAGGTTTTCCGTGACAGCGAAGGGAGCGAGCTGAGTCCAGACATGGCTAAAGGCCAGGCCAAGACCCGTGAGCCAGGCCAGGGCGGGGCGTTGCGGGAAACCTTGCCGGACCAGCAGCATGGCCGATCCCACTGCCAGGGTATTACCCAAAATCCCCAGAAAGCGGGCAGACCAGATATGGTCGCCGGTCAGAAACGACAGCATTCCGATGCTTAGAGGCAAGAGGGGCTGGGTCCACAGTTGGGGAACCTTGTCCCATTCCCCGAAGGTGAGATGCTGACTTATCCAGAGATAACGGATGGCATCGTAGCCATAATGCCCCTGATAAATGAGAAGCCAGAAAAGCCGCAGACCCAGGGCCAGCATTAAAATGGCCCAGAACCAGAGGTGGCTGGTTTCGGCGACCAGCCGGGAGAAGTCCCGGCTTGTTGGGCTCATCGGGTCAGCCACCTGGCCAGATCCAGGAAGCCCCGCACAGAATTGACGAATTGCGGGAAGCTGTTAATCGTGAGCAATCTTTTCAGCACATAACGGGGCCGCAGATAAAAAGAGAGGTGGGCCCGGCGGACGATTTTCTGGAGATTACCCTGATCCCATTGCGGCGCCAGCAGAACCGGCCTTTTGGGTCCTTTGTCCAGGGGTCCGGGCGTGTCGATTTCTTGATACCAGCCCTTTTCCTGGGCCTCTCGATGGAGGGTCGTCCCATAAAAAGGGGACAGGGTGGCAAATTGGACATAGGTGGGATCGATCTCTTGGGCGAATGCAATGGTTCGCAGGCCATCGGCGTAACTTTCCACCGGGAGGCCCAGGATAAAATAAGCCATGGTTTCCAGGCCCGCCTGGTGGGTCAGGGCAAAGGCCCGGCGGATCTGTTCCACAGTGATTTTTTTATTCAGGTAATCAAGAGCATGTTGGTTGCCGGACTCCACCCCATAGGCGATCAGGGAGCAGCCGGCGCGTTTCATCAGCTTAAGGGTGGCCAGGCTTGATTGATCAACCAAATTAACCCGGCTTTCGCACTTCCAATCCAGTCTGTAGCCTCGCTGGAGTATGCCTTCACAGATTTCCGTCACCCGGTCGGTGTTCAGGGTAAAAAGATCGTCATAGATAATCAGGGAGTAGGTTTTAAAACGCTGCACTAGTTCATCGATTTCCGCCAGGATATTCTGGGCCGAACGGGCCCGCCAGCGGGAGCCGAAAATCGATTTGTCACAGAAAATACAATGATACGGGCAGCCCCGGGAGGTGAAGAGAGTCATGACCCGCCTCCCCTTGGACAAGGCATAATGGTAGTTATTCAGGGGAAGGAGGTCACGGGCCGGGAACGGCAGTTGATCGAGGTTACTGATTAGGGGGCGCTGAGGGCCGATGAAATCTTTTCCTATTACTCCGGGGATGCCCTCCGGGGAGCGTCCCGCGGCCAGGGCGGTCACCAGCTCTGTGATGGTTTCTTCACCTTCCCCCACGACCCCGAGGTCCAGCTCCGGGCATTGCTGGAATATTTCCTGGCCATAAACGGAAATATGGGGGCCTCCCATGACAATGGTGGATACATGCGGCCGGGCTAACTGGACCGCCTTGAAGGCCGAGGCGATGGTGTGGGTGACGCTGCTCAGTCCCAGGATATCAGGTGCCTCAGCTTTAAGATAAGCGGCCAAGTCGTCCCAGCTCAGCCTTTCGGCAAAGGCATCTTTAAGGGAAACTGCAAACCCCTCCTGGCGCAGGACTGCTGCCAGATAGGCCAATCCCAGGGGGGGGACCACTAAACTGTCACCTCCCGGACGGTGGCCGGGAGGATTGAGCAGGATTATTTTCATAGGATTCTTTTGATTACATACCTTGAATTAACCGCTGGATTGGGGCGACTGCAGCAACAGGTTAAAATTATCAAGGGGTTTAGTTGCCAAGGTTTTGCAATCTAACCGGCGGAGACAATATGATGTTTTGGAAAAAAGCTGATGGAACTGGCTCTTAGGGCAAAACTCGCAGATTATATACCCTTGGGGCAGAAGTTCGATTATTTCCTGTAAATCTGTGAGGGTTTTCTGAGTTGTCAGGGTGCATTCCATAAAAATATCGGGGCGATACCGGTAAATGGTTTGTTGCAGGCCCAGCAGGACATTTTTTTCAAAACCTTCCACGTCGATTTTTATCAGATCGACTGATTTTAAGTTTAATTCTGCCAGATAATCATCGCCTTTACGGATTTGCAGTTGGCCGATTAATTGATTTTTCTTTCTGTGGGAGGGGTCAAAAGACCCGGTGCCGATATTATGCCCCACAGGAGCATAGAAATTTAGAGATTCGTTTATTGCCCCCAAGCCGACCTCGTGCACTATGATATTTGAAATTCGATTTAAAGCGATTTTCTCGTTTAGGAGGGAGCGGGCCCGGTGGTAGGGTTCGAAGGCATGTACCTGGTAACAATAGTGTGACATGAATAAAGCATGCTGGCCGATACTGGCGCCGACATCAATAACTACGGGGGCCGGCTTATCTTTAAGCAGATCGCGCAAGAGAAAGAGTTCTTCTTTTTCATAGGCCCCGAAAAAGAAAACGAACCAATCCATGAGTTCGTTCAGGTTACCCCGGTATTTCATACAGAAGAAATCGGTTTCGAAGGGATAGGAACCGACCCGGTTATGGTTAACGAACTTTTTAATAAGGCGCCTTCTGAGCTCGGGGCTGAGCCAGTCCTGGCGTCCCAGGGTTTGCAGGAATCTAAGTCCTCGGGGGCGAAGCATAAGTTAGTTTTTTGCTGGTAATGAGCTGTCAGCGAAAAAATGAGTTAAGTCGATGGTGCGAGTGGGCCGGGAGTCAGCCATTTTACGGTAACTGGCTGAAAGTAATATCATTACATCATCTGAGGGCCTATACCTCATCCGCCTCCGGCAGGGTGTGGCTCATGGCCTGCCATTTTCCCCGGGAGGCAGGTTTTGATAGACCAGATATTTCTGATTTTCATAAATTATGGGGAAATGTAAACGAGTGGGCTTATCTTTGTCAACCACAATATAATCAACCTGGAGTTGCCGGGCCTGGTGGATTAAGGCGGCAGGATCATCGAGAGCCGACTTTAACCGGAGGTTGCGGTGATATGTTTCCACCATGGTTATGGTCCGGTAATTGGCGGCCTCGCCGGCGGTGGTATAAGCATGGGTGATGCTGCGTTTGGCCAGGTACCGGAAAAGGGGCGAGGAATGGTAAAACAAGGCCTGTTTGTCGGTATGGCGGCGGGCCCAGGAAGCTAATTCCTCCTCGGCCTGCAGTTCTGCCGGGCTGTATTGCCGGAAGGCCTGAACGGGTTCGAATAGTTCATCAGAACTGAGATTGAGGCGACCGGTAGAAAGCTGGGTGGCCAGCAGGAGGATCATGATGGCCGCGGCGATGGCCCCGGCCCGCATTTGGCTTCGGGAGCCTAAGAGCAGGCGTCCGGACTCAAAGAGAACTACCGAGCTCAGGGTAAGCCAGAAAAACATCTGGTTAAACATGGAGAGCATAATCAGGGCATATTCGCCGGCTGCGATCCCCTCCCGTTGTTTGAGTATGTTACTGATCCAGGGAACCAACAATACCGCGGCCTGGGCCCCCATCAGGTAGCTGAAGGGGTGGATCAGGCGGGCCACCCGCCGGTATTCCACTACCCAGGCAGTCAGCGGCACATTCTCCCCCAGCCGCCATACCGTGACCAGGGCATAATAGGGGACCAGATAAATAATCAGCGTAACATAGCCCCATCCCAGCAACCACCAATCAAATCTGCTGATTTCCCGGCGCCGAAAACAGAGGATGACATAGACTGCCAGGGTAAGATAAAGCCAACTCAGGCCGGCGCCTTTGCCGACCACCCGCCAGCAGATATAGACAATGCTCAGTCCCCCCAGGAGCCAGACATAATAAGCGGCCTGCGGTCTTCGGTCTTTGGGGCTCAAGAGGTAATTGGCCCCGGTAATGAAAAGAACGCCGAACAGTAACAAGATATAACGGAAAATCGGATTGGCCTGGTAGCTATGCCAGTGAGCCGGGACCTTGAAGATTATCTGGGTAATTTCGCGAAATTCGGCGAAAGAGATGTTGGCCGCTGCCACCCATAATTGCCGTTCTTTCAATAAACCGGGATAGATACTGATGGCAGCAAAGACCGCCAGCATCACGGCCAGCATGCCCCAATTTTCCTTATGGGACCAGCAGGCCAGGAAAACCAGCCCAGAAAGAAGTCCGATAAAAAATAACGGGGTTAAGGGGTAGATGAAGGCCGATAGACCGGTGAGAAGCCCTAACACTATCACCGAGGAATATTTGGGTTCTTCAAGCCAGGAAAAAAACAGTAAAAAGAGGTAAGGAGAGATGGCCGTCACCAGGGTCCGGCCGACGATGCCGTCAACTCCGGCAACCCCCCAGACTTCCCCCATGGGGACCGGGCGGTAGGGGAGGGCGAGAAAAGTGAACAGGAGAGTGATCCAGAGTGAGCCGGTGAGACGCCAGAGGAGGATGCTCCAGCCGAGGGCGTAGACGAACACTAAAAGGGGCACCAAGGACCATAAGCCTTTCTCAAAGGAACCGGTCAGTTGCTGCAGAAAAGTTAATACAGTCAGGAACACGGGAAGATAATGGCTGAATTGGGAATTATCATGAAAGGCGTAATCCTTTAAAAAAAGGTCAGGATCGGCATTTTTCGCCACAAACAGACCTAAATTGATCTGGTCATGATTCAAATTCCAAGGGGTATAAACTCTGTATAAGGTGAATACCAGGGCCATGAGGAGAGAAAAGACTATTATGATGATTCTTAGGCGAGCAGGCATGGCAGGAGATCGGCTTAGCATTATTCACCTTGGCTGCAGGAATAGATTTTGGGGAAATGGAGAAAGATCAACCGGTCACTATCATTAATCAATTTATCATTTTGTTTGGTTTTAGCCAACCGAAATTAAGGGATCTGGCCTTGCAAGGAAAATATTGGTTGGTTGGCAAAGGAAGGAGGTAGGCGTTCAGCTATCAGCAATCAGCTTTCAGCAAAAACAATGGGTTAGGGAAACTAAGGGAAAAACCAGTGATCCACCACCTTAGAATAACTATTTGAATTTTAAGCATTAGCTTACGGCTGTAAGCTGTTCGCTGAACGCTTACAGGAAGGAGCGGGCAGCCTGGTTAGGTCAGGCTGCCCGTGGGCGTTAGGGCCGGGTGGAGGGTTATGCCGGGCGGGAGTCGGGGGGGAAGAGGGTGAGGATGGCATCCCGGGGGATGCGCCAGGGTCTCTTGGTCAGGTCAACGCCGGGCAGGCGGCCGTCATGCATCATGCGATAGATGGTTCGCTTGGACATGAGCAGCATTTCCGCCACTTCATCGGGCCGGAAGAATCTTTTATTCAGGTTCATATCTTTGGTCTCCTTGCCAAGAATTTTCGGTTAGCCGACACGCCGGGCTTTGTTTGGGATTAAGAGCAAGAGCGAGGCCAGTTAGGGCAAGGGTGGTGCTGAGGGAGAAAGGACGGGGAAGCCGATGGGTGCAGGCACGGTGAGAGGGGTCAATTTGGGATGGGGGGAGATAAAGTGAGAATTTATAACATAACAATAATACTTATAGAATAAGATTGTTGACAGTATAGAGAGAAAAGGCCGGTTCTGGCAAGGGGCTGCTTAAAGCTTATAATTTCGATTAAGATTGCTAACAATGGCTTAAATCTCTCTAGAGATTATAGAGAATAGCTTGATTAATTATTCTAGATATTAGGCATAGCTCTAGAGATATTCTTGTGATTATTACTAATTAAAATACCTCTAAAAAGAAAAATCCTTTTGAGTTAATCCTCCCATTGTCGAGTCGGGGCGGACCAGCGTTCCGGTTAGCTACGTTTAACCTGCTGTTAATAATAAAAATAATCAAATTATTATCAATGTGGTCTGGCTGACAGAGCCGGTCCGGGACCATAATTTTGTCAGGCCGGGGGTGGTTGGAACGGGTTTTGAATTACCTGCAGGAAAAAGCGAGGGGAGGGCGAAGCGGTGTTGACGGAAAAACTCATGCGTCCCAGAGAAGTGGCCAGGCAATTGGCGGTTTCCCGTTCGACGATTTACCGCTGGTTTTGGGAGGGGAAATTAAGGGGGGTTAGATTAAGGACCGGCAGTTTGCGGATATTGGCAACGTCGGTGGAGGAGATGGTGGGAGAGGTGTGGTAGGAGGGGGAGTTTTCAGGGGTGCATTAATCAATAATTCCTTTTAATAATAGTAGTGACAAGTGTATCAGGTGTTCTGGAAAATATTAATAAAAAGGGATATATGAGTGAAGAAAACTAAGGGAACAGGGTAATTGAAATGGTAAAAAAAGAATTTATAAGGCCGAGTGAAGTTGCGGATCGATTAGGGGTGTCGAGATCGACAATTTACCGCTGGTTTTGGGAAGGAAAGCTACAAGGAGTTAAGTTTAGTGATAGGAACATTCGTATTTTAAAAAGTTCAGTGGAGAAGTTAACATCACATTGCTGGTAGTTTGATATATGGTTGTCAAGTTAAGCAGGTGTTCTGGATATTTTAAATGATTTTAGATATATCGAAAGAAAAGATTAGTTGTGAGTAATAAATAATTTATTGTGGTTTTAAATATTTTTATTACTTGAGATAAGACATATTATTTATGAAAAAATCCAAGACCCCCATTAGACAAAGCAAGCGCGATTTATATCATGATGAGGCCCGTTCACTCTATTTGGCGGGGGTGGTTTTAAAAAAAATTGCGGAAATCTTGCCGGTATCTCTCGCCACCTTGAAAAATTGGCGGGCAGCTGGGCATTGGGGGAGGAAAAAGGACCTGGTCACGGAGCATCCCAGGTTAGTGGGGGAGGCCCTGAAGGGTTTGGTGAGGTTGAAGGTGAGGCGTCTGTTGGCGGGTGGTGAGCTGGCATTTAGTGATGTGGAAGAGTTGAATAAATTATTGGGATTGATTGAGCGTTTGGCCGAACAGGTCTGGGATGAAAGAGCGGCCACGGTGGAAGTTATGGGTCTTTTCGGGGATTTTTTACGGCGACAGGTGAGGGAAAAGGAAGAATTGCGTCGGTTGGCCCAGTTGATAGAGAAATTTTTTGAGTTCATGGAAGGGCGGTAGGTTTTTTCTCGGGTGAGCTGGTGGCAGGGCTTGGGCCGGGTTAGACATCTAAAGGAGTGATGGTCATGGCAGCCGCAGACCAGAGATTGAGAGGCGGGTCGATGAATTTTCAGAAAAAGATGACCAAGAAAGACTTCCGGTCCAGGGCCGATGCGGTTCTCATGAATCTCAATTTAGAGGTGCTGCCTTTTATTGATGAGGATGAGGGGAAGCAGGGGGAGCGGAAGCGGCAGGCGGAGCGGGATCCTCTTTATTTTTGCAGGACGTATTTGCCGCATTATTTTAGTTATCCCCCGGCGGCATTTCACCATGAATTGATTCAGTTGTTGGAGCAGAGGCCGCGGCTGTCAGGGCCGTTGTCGGGGGTGGGTGAAAGTGTCAGAGAGGCCCTCAAGCCGGTAATAGTGGCGGCGCCCCGGGAGTTTGCCAAGAGCACGGTGTGTTCCTTCGGCTACGTATTGCATCAGATCTGTTTCGGGAAGCGGCGGTTCATCATTATTGGGAGTGACACGGAGGACCTGTCCAGTGATCTGACGGGCTATCTTTTCCTGGAGCTGCTCTATAACGAGCGGATCCGGCAGGATTTTGGGGAATTGGTGAAGGGCAACCGTGCCATTGATGATTTTGTTACGTGCAATGATGTGCGGGTCAAGGCCCGGGGGCGGGGTCAGCGTCTCCGGGGTTTAAAGCACCGGCAGTGGCGCCCGGATCTGGTGATATTGGATGATCTGGAAAATGACCTTAATGTCAGGAATCCGGAGATTGTGCAACAGATCATTGAGTGGATCACTTCGGCAGTTTATCCCGGCATGGATGCCGATGGCAGTCTCTTTATTATTGGAACGATCTTACGACGCGGCAGTGCTTTGGACGTGATGTTGCATTCGGAGGCGGAGCCTTTTTGCCACTTTAACCGTCGGATTTACCGGGCGATTACGGAGGATGGGAGGTCGCTGTGGGAGGCAAAGCATCCGTTGGCGAGGTTGCTGCGGCAGAAGCAGCTCATGGGGACGGTGGCCTTTAATCAGGAAAAGATGAATGAACCGGAGCAGGTGGGTGGGGTATTTCGCCAGGAATGGGTGCGCTATTATCATCCGGACGCTTTAAAAGACAAGGAGCTGGTCATTGTTGGGTTTTTTGATCCATCGCTGGAGGGTGGGGCCAGTTCGGATTACAAGGCGGTGGTGACGGTGGGGCTGGCGGTGAAGGAGATGGTTTTCTATGTTATGGACGCCTTTATTCGCAAGACCAGCCTTGAGAACACCTTAAGGACGACGGGGAATCGTTTTCAGGAATATGGGCATCATCTCATCGGGGTGGAAGACAACTTTTTTCAGCGTCTGTTGTTAGCGGAGTTTGATCGCCTGGGACAGGAGCTCGGTCTGGCATTGCCGGTTAAAGGCGTCACCAACAAGGTGTCCAAGGAGACCAGGATCAGTAGTTTATCGCCGTTGTTGGAACGGGGGAAGATCCGATTTATTCGGGGTCACTCGGACCAGGAACTGCTCATTGAACAGCTGCTCTATTTTCCGTCGAGGTCGATTCATGATGATGGTCCGGATGCTTTGGAGGGGGCAATACGTTTAGCGCAGCGCTTCCTGCAGACGGATATTGCCTACCATTCGGCTCAGACCCGGAGGTTTGGCGTTCGGGGGGCGTATTAGGGAGTGGTCAGTGGCCAGGGGTCAGTTGTCAGCGGCTTCAGGAAATTAGTATTTGGGCCAAGATTCCACTAGATATCTGGGGACAAGGTTAGGCGATGGGGTACATTAGTTAATAATTCCTCTTAGATATCAGGTTGGGGGAAACGATCAGCTCTCCGAGTGAGTTAAGCAAAGAAATTTGGCAGTTAAGATTTTTTAGGAATATATCGTTGACTGGAAGTCATCTTAGTGGCAGAGGTGGGTTGTTCATGGGACTTTTGGACATATTAAAGAGGACGGTAGCTCCTTCAAGACCGGACACGCGACAGGTTTACCGGGCCTCGGTGCAGGATCGTTACAGCAGCTATCCCAGTGCGGGTCTGACGCCCGGCAGATTGTCGGCGATATTTCAGGCAGCGGATATGGGTGACATTCGAGCCCAGATGGAGCTTTATGAGGAGATGGAGGAGAAAGACGCCCATCTGGCATCCACCCTGCAGACCCGAAAGGTGGCGGTCCAGGGGATGAATTATCGGATAGTGTCCTATAGCGACGATCCCCGGGACAGAGAAATTGCGGATTTTATAGATGAGGTAATCGCCTCGTTGGAATTTGACCGGATTATCATGGACATCCTGGATGCCTTGGGGAAAGGTTTTTCGGTTAATGAGATCATCTGGGAGGTTAAGGATGGCCGGGTGGTGGTGGAGGATATTCAGTGGATAACCCCGAAGCGGGTGAGTTTTGTGGAGGATGACAGGCCTCAGATATTAGATGCGAAGGGTATAAGCAGCATTCAGCCGCCGGAGTGGAAGCTTATTTTTCACCGCTGCAGTCTCAGGTCGGGTTCGGTATTGCGGGCCGGTCTTTTGAGGACGGTGGCTTGGGTCTACCTTTTCAAAAATTATGCTCTGAAGGACTGGAATGTTTTCAATGAAGTTTATGGGATGCCGTTGCGGGTGGGTCGTTATGAGCCGACGAGTTCCCCGGAGGATCGTGAGTCATTAAAGCGGGCCATAGCGTCTTTGGGATCGGATGCGGCGGCGATCATTTCCAAAAACACGGAAATTGAGTTTGTGGAGGCGCATGGCCGAGGGGGCGGTCAGGAAAATCCCTTTATAGCCATGGCGGAGTTTTGCAACCGGGAGATGAGCAAGGCTATTCTTGGGCAGACTTTGACCACCGATGTGAGCAATGCTACGGGGACGTATAGTGCTGCCAGGGTGCATCATCAGGTTCGCAAGGACATCATCAGATCGGATGCGGACAACCTGGCGGCTTCTCTGAGGATGCAGCTGTTCAAGCCGCTGGTGGGGTTTAATTATGGTTGGCAGGACAAGTTACCGTATTTGGAGTTTTATTTTGACGAGGAGGTGGATCTCAAGAAGACATCGGAAACATACAAGAACTTAAACGAGATGGGCATAAAGATACCGCTCGAGCACATTGCTGAGGTCTTTGCCTTGCCCAAGGTGGACAGAGTGGGGGGACAGGCGTGAAAACGTTTCTTTTTAGTCAGATCGGGCTCCAGGCGCCGGAAGTGATAAGAATCCTACCGTTGGGTGAGGTAACCCTGGGTGATGGCCGGCAGTCCTTTCGGGTTACGGCGGAATCTTTGGCCCGGATTATGGAGGCCTGGAGTTTACGGGGCAACGACATGGTGATTGATTATGAGCATCAGACAGTCACTGGGAAGGAAGCCCCGGCGGCGGGTTGGGTCAAGTCCCTGTATATGGCTGCGGATGGGCTTTGGGCCAGGGTGGAGTGGACGGACCGAGCCAAGGAATACATCAAGAAAAGGGAGTATAGGTATTTTTCGCCGGTGGTGCAGTTGGGGGAAGGGAGAGTGGTGTTGGACCTGCTGCATGTGGCCCTGACCAATTCTCCGGCCATAACCAATCTTGTGCCCCTGGTGCTATCCGGGGGAGGGAATCAGGGGCTGCGGGAAGACCGTGCCGAAGGTCAGGGTGTTGCAGATAAGAGAGGAGAGAAGGGAGAGGTGATGATCATTGAGAAATTACGGGAGATTTTTGAACTTCAGGATGAGGCGCCGGAGGATGAGGTACTGACCTTGGCGGCTGATTTAATCAGGGAAAAAAAGCAGCGGTGGCCGGGTCTGTCCACGGAAATCCTGCGGTCGTTGGGGTTGAGGGAAGGGATAGCCGAGGATGAGGTAATAGAGCGGTTAGAGTCACTGAAGGTTGAGGCGGCTCGGGCAGTCACTTTCAGAGAGGAATTAACGGCCTGCCAGAGGGAGTTAGAACATCACAGGGCTGAACGATTGATTGAAGAAGCATTAAGGAGCAGAAAAACAACTCCGGCCGAACTGAATCTGGGTAAAGGACGGCTGCGCCGCCTGGCCCAGGAGGACCCGGAATTTTTCCGGGAACTTATTCTTTCCCGTCAGGACAATTGGGCCGTACCGGGACTGATTGAAGGATCCGGGAGTTATCGGTTATTGCTGACGGAAGAGGAGCGGCAGATATGTGAGGCATTTCGGATCACCCCGGAGGAGTTCATGAAAAATAAGATAAGCATGGGAAAAGGAGAAAAGTGATGCCAGCATGTACGGCTGATCGTCAGACGGTTTACCGGGAGGGGGTGGAACTGGAGTTTCCGGTAAAGGGGGCCACGAAAATATTTGCAGGGTCCATGGTTGCGGTGGACAGCACCGGTTATGCAGTGCCGGCGGGTAATACCGCGGGTCACAGACTGTTGGGAATTGCTCTGGAGCAGGCGGACAACCTATCCGGAGGCAATGGGGGACTAGTTATCAGGGTAAGAACGGCAGGGGTGTTCGAATTTGGGGCCACATCAATTTCCCAGGCTAGTGTGGGAGCAACGATGTATGTGGTGGATGACCAGACTTTTGACGACGTGGATCCCGGGCAGGGGGTTGTATGCGGCAGGCTGATGAAATATGTTTCCGCAACCAAGGGTTGGATCAAGATTTAGGAGGGGAGGAGTAAGAAAATGATTATTAATCAAGCCAATCTGACCACAATATATCATGCTTTGAACACGGTTTTCAATGCCGCTTTTGCCGGGGCGCCGACTTTCTATGAAGAGGTTGCCATGGTGGTGCAGAGCAATGGGCGTCTTAATGACTACAAATTCATGCTCCAATTTCCCATGCTCAAGGAATGGATCGGGGACCGTCAGATTCAGAGCTTGGCTGCGTCGACTTTCCAGATCGAAAATAAGGATTACGAGGCTACGGTGGAAATTGACCGCAATGATGTAGAGGATGATCAGGTGGGTCTCTATCACCCCATAGTGGCGGAGTTGGGTCGGGCGGCGAAGCAGCATCCGGATTTTTTGTTGGCTACGCTTATGAGCGAAGGTTTCAGTACTCCCTGCTATGACGGTAAAAATTTCTTTGCCAGCGACCATCCGGTGGGGGAAGGTACTAGAAGCAATTATGGTGTCGGAAGTGACGTGGCCTGGTTCTTGCTGGATAATACGAGGGCCATCAGACCCTTTATTTTTCAGTATCGGTCGCAGCCGCAGCTTGTGCGCCAGGACCGTGACGATGATGAGCATAATTTTATGAGGAAAAAAATCCGCTATGGGGTGCAGTATCGCGGGGCGGTGGGTTTTGGCCTATGGCAACTGGCCTATGCCAGCAGAAGTACTCTTAACGCCACGAATTATGCTGCTGCCCGGGCGTCGATGATGCAATTAACCAATGATGAGGGGGTGCCGTTGGGTGTCAGGCCGAATCTGCTTGTGGTGCCGCCGTCTCTGGAAGCCCAGGCCAAAGATGTTTTGATGGCTGAGTTAGCGGGAGTAGCCGGTGAGGGCACAAAAACGAACATTTGGAGAGGGACCGCAGAGTTATTAGTCGTTCCCTGGTTGACCTAGGCGCGGGCATTTAGCAAGCAGTAATAAGCCGAAACAAGGGGTTGGGTCAATCTTGGGAAAACGTATGACATCGGTGTATTAGGTTACTATTTACAACGATCATGGCCGGAGACTCTTAGTAAAGAGGTTATGAGATGGCGAATTTAGAAAAATGGGGAGTAACATGGTTGCAGGTGGTTCTGGACGGGTCCGAAGATTGGACTGCCAGTAAGGCAGTGAGGTTAAAGAGTTTAAAATTCCAACCATCTGGGCCGGGTGATGTGTTGTTGCTGAAAGAGGTTACTCCTGGGGTGGAGGCATCGGTTTGGCCACAGATCAAATTAGTCTCCTCATCCGGGGATCCGGTGGGGTGTTTGTTCAATAGCTCAATACCCACGCAACTTATGATTCCGATTGATTTGTGTAGTTTTTCTTCACCGGCAGGGGCGGTGATCACGTTTGAGTTTGTCTGATTAAGCAGTGGAGATTTAAACATGGATTGGTTAAGCGGAAAAAAAACGTATTTGGTGGCGGTTTTTTGGGGGGCGGCGGTGTCGGCTAGTCTGGCCGGGTGGATAACCGGGGAACAGTTGTCGGTAGTGGAGGCTATCCTTCTTCCCTTGGGGTTAGCTTCGCTGCGGGCGGGAATAAAGGGAATAGGGGAGAGGAAATAGGGAATAGTGGGGAGAGGGGATGGCTCTTGATGTTATATGGCCAGTCTTTAGTTTCGTCATTGGAGGTCTGGGCGTTATTATCTGGTGGCTCGGGCGTGGTTACATTGCTCATCTTAATAAGGCTCTTGAGAAGCTCAAGGAAAGCGATAGACGAATCTATGAGCGACTTGACCAGGATAGAGCAGCGTGCAGAGACATTCACCTCAGAGTCGAGAGGGAGCTCGGAAAAATTTCGGGAAGACTCGACGGATATACCGGTGGTGTCAGGGAGTGACTGCATCTTCCAACTGGCAGAACGCAGGAAGGTGGTGAGGGTTGGCGAGTGAGCAGAAAAGGTTTTACTGTGAATCTTTCCAGATGGCATATGCCTGGGACAGGCCTGCATTGAAGTGGTGCTGAGGGAATAAGGAGGGGGCTTTTGAAGCAATACATCCGGGAATGGCAGCAGCGGATCGGCGTAACAGCGGATGGGATATTCGGTCCGGCGACGTTGAGAAAAAGTCAGGAAATATACGATATTTCCCGTTCTGTAAATGAAGAAGATGCATTGTCTGAGGAAGATAACCCTTTTTTTGTGAGAGATCATTACCTTTGGAAGGCTGGGAAAATGGTTACCCAGAAGCCATCGCCTAACTTTTCCGGCGGGGCCAATATTCCGGAGATTATTGTCATCCACTACACCGGTTCCAATAGCTCTGCTGGGGCGCTGTCTTGGCTTACTCAGGCAGGATCAGGGGTATCAGCGCATCTCTTGATCGGCAAGGGAGGTGAGGCCTGGCAGTTGCTTCCGTTTCACAGGAGAGCCTGGCACGCCGGGAAATCCGAGTATAAGGGCATATCGGGAGTGAATAATTTTTCTATCGGCATCGAGAACGTGGGGATCGGGGATGAATGGCCGGAGGCCCAGGTTGAGGCCAACCGTTTGATTATTCAGGCTCTTCGGGAGGCCTATCACATTATTGACGTGGTGGGTCATGCTGACGTAGCTATTCCAAAAGGCAGGAAGTCTGATCCGGGACCACTATATCCCTGGGAGGAAGTTTCCTGACGAAGAAAATTCCCCGTTTGGTTTGGTGGTTCATTATTTGATTCGGATGGCCAGAGATGAAGACTACTGACGGGAAATGTCCTGATTATGTCAGATATGAGTCGGTTATCGTTATGGATGAGTGTGCTCATTATGGGGTGTATTCGGGGTTGTGTTACTTCCTGGGGCCCTTTCGTGAGATTCAATGTCCTTGGAAGGGGAAAAAGACAGGGAAGAGGGATGAAAAGATAGGGAAGAGGGAAGAGGGAAGAGGGAAAAGGGAAGAGGGAATAGGCTATGAGGATAGTTGAGATAGTATCCCAGGCTTTTTTTAATTCGGCGGCGGCGGTTTCCGGGATTGCCAAGGTGGAGTTTATTTCGGCTTTTGCTCCCGAGGACCTGGACCGGATTGCCAGGACGCCTTTGCTCCTGATTTGCCCCCACATGATCTATCTGACCTATGCCCGGCACCGGCAGCGGGGGGTGCAGCTGCTCATGGACTGTTACCTGGTGACTCGGAACCAGAGAGGGGAACGGAACTATGCGGCCGCCTCCGGGGGGATGGCCCTGTTGGATGCCCTGGACCTGGCCGTGGTTGACCAGAATTTCGGGTTAGAGATTCAGCCTTTCGATGCTTACCGCCGGGAGATGGTGAAGACTGAGAAAAGCCTGTCTGTGGTTCGGTCGATCTACGTCACGGTGATTTACCCCGATTTGGCCGAGAGCAAGTTTGAGTATGTGGATGAGGCCGGAAAAACTCAGACGGTAGAGTTCACCATGGTAAGCACCACTTTTCAGACCGAGGACAACCGGGATACCAACGACTATGGCCGGGGTCTGGATGGGACTATGCGGAGCTACACCAGAACAACCAAGAAACGGTTCGACTTGAAGCTGACGCTTATTTCTACGACCATGAAAGAGCAGCTCCGGGTAATGGAGACAGCC
>Ga0194111_10001995_pt1 | contig 24862 bp, 21 predicted proteins | sample TA2KigC300mmetaG_FD_146194 | JGI IMG/M metagenome (GOLD analysis project Ga0194111, IMG submission 146194) | Freshwater microbial communities from Lake Tanganyika, Tanzania - TA2015033 Kigoma Deep Cast 300m | ecosystem: Environmental > Aquatic > Freshwater > Lake | place: Tanzania: Lake... | reverse complement strand
GTACGGACGCATAACCGCACCGTTTTGCTGGTCAGCTACGGTCATCTCAGTCTACCTTTTTGCGAGCACGATTTACCTCTATCTATCGATGCGCCGGGATTTTGCGGTAGCTGCTGACTGGGTGCCGAAGTGGGGACGTCTTTATAGACTATTGGCGCTTGGCTATACGGACACCAAGGAAGAGCGGGAGTTACATGAACGAACCCTGTGGTGGCTAGCGCTGGTACTTATTCCCATCATGGTTTCAGTACACTCCGTTTATGGTTTTGTCTTCGGACTTCATGGAGGTAGGCCAGGGTGGTTTAATCCTTTTATGGCACCCTTTTTCGTTCTCGGAGCGATCATCAATGGCTTCGCCACACTTATCATCGTCGTGGCAATCATACGCAAGGTTTTTCAGTGGGAGAGATATCTTTCCATTCAAACAATAAGAAACCTTGGTCGATTTTTGTGCTGGATGACCCTCCTATATATCTATTTCACTATAGCAGAGTACGTCACCTATTCCTACACACCACCTGCTGGTGAGGCTTATGTGGTTCAAACTGTGTTAGTGGGTGAGTTCAGCCCGATCTTCTGGCCGGCAATGGCCGCCCTTATTATTGGATTCCTCATGCTCCTTTTTAATCAAACTGTATTTAACCATCAATTTACTCTTTGGATCACTGTTGCTGGAGCTACTTTGATCAATGTAGTCTTGTTTGCCACACGGTACCTCATTGTCATCCCTTCTTTACTTCGACCTCTTCTTCCTTTTCCCAGTGGCGTCTATACACCAACTTTATACGAATGGGGAGCTTTTTTAGGGGCGATTGGTTTTGTCATCGGGGCTTACCTCGTATTTTTTAAGATATTCCCTGCGATAGAGCTTCCGCTCATCGGTGAAGTGGAGGTGAAAGGATCATGAGTGCGCTTAATCTCTTTTAATACAAGGAGGCTATAAAAGATGTTTATTCCACAGGTGTCTATTCGACAAAAGCTTCTAATTATTGCGGCCAATTTCTTGTTCAGTGTGAGCTTGGCAGGCACAGGACTTCTCGGTATGGTTCGAAGAGATCTTTTATACGGCATAGGCAATGAATGGTCTACTTTAATGTGGATTTCTGGTTTAGTGACCCTTTTCCTTATACCATTGGAAGTGTGCGTGATAAAGTCGTCGAGAAGGGAGTAACCAAGCTGGGAAACCAGTATTTCATGATAGAGAAAGTAGGTTAGTCATGAGAAGTCGTAAATTGGAAGAGGAAGCGTGTCGTAACAGAAGGAGGAGAGATTTGATGAAAAAATCCAGTCTATTAATAGGGCTACTTTTTCTTTCAGGTTTGATCTTTATGCCATCGTTGGCCATGGCTCTGTCCACTTATGTTGGCTCCAAAAAATGTATGTCTTGCCACAGTTCAATTTATGAAAATTGGAAGGATACCCTTCACAACAAATCTCAACAGATCTTAAGTCGTACTAATGATACGCTGGTAGTCGATTGGAAAGGCTTGATCAAATTAAAGACTGGAAATATCCCCGAAGTTATCGTCAAACTGGAGGATGGACCTGGAGACGTCCATCAGGCTACGTTGGTGGATGCCAAAGACCCATCTAAGGAAGTCACCTATACCGTAGTGAGGACTTATGGGGGATGGGGTTGGAAACAACGCTATCAAGTTAAGATTGGAAACAACCATTACATCCTTCCCATTCAATGGAACCAGGCCACCTCCCGATGGGTCCCCTACAATTTACAGAATTGGTATAACGAGGATGGAAGCCTCAGACAACCTGCTCCAGAAAAATCCTTTGAAATGAGCTGTGCCGGTTGTCATAATACGGGGCTTGAATTAAAAAAGGTTGATAAAGGATACGAATCTAAATATGTTGAGCTCAATACGGGATGTGAAAAATGCCATGGCCCTGGTTCCGAACACATCAAGTCTCCCAAGGCCAAAGGGAAAATCATCCATCCTCGAAAACTACCATACGAAAGAAGCTTGGAGGTCTGCGGCCAATGCCATTCAAGAGGGGTTAGCGTTCCGAATGGGAAGTTTGAATACCCATGGAATGATAAAGATAACAAACCTTATAAAATAGGAGAACCCCTATCCAACTATTACCAATTTAAGCCTGGGATCTGGGGAGATCCGCAAGCCCATTCAAAATCCCATCACCAGCAATGGCTCGACTTTCAAAAGAGTGGTCATTTCTTTGGCCGGGTCCACTGCTTTGATTGCCATAATCCACATGGAGGGCCCAGTCGATCCCAACTGACCAAGGCTGACCACAACAACAATCTCTGCCTCTCTTGCCACGGCAAAGAAAAAAAGTTTGCCAATTCTTGGGCCGTTCGGATCCATACCAAGCATAACTATGCTCCAGAGACCAGAGGGACCAGCCGCTGCTCATCCTGTCATATGGTCAAAACGGCTGCATCAGCAGAAGCTGGAGATATACACTCACACGACTTCAGGATTATCAGACCTCAATTAAGTTTGGAGATGTTCGAGAAAGACCCAAAAAATGTGGTCCCTAATTCGTGCAATGGGTGCCACACAGAATGGGGAAAAGATAAGGCAGGGTATCAGGCGGGTGTAAAAGCCTATGATTCCCTCTTCTCAAAATAAACCACTGGGAAGGGCGTCTTTGAAAAAATAGAAAATAGGTCAAAGGCCTTTCCCATTTTCATTTCCTTTTTCCTATTTTTGGTTGGCTTATTGAGAAGACCATAGCCTTAGAATCTGATCTAACAACTCCTTCTTCTTTCTCAGCATCTCCTGTTTTGACTTACATCGGATTTGTCCTGCAGCCGCTCCTGGATGGCCATCCCCGATATTGAGGGTTCGCATGATCTCACCAATATTTTTACCTGTTCCTTGCCTATTCCCGTTGATCGAAAGGGACATGGAGATGCCCAGATGGTTGCTCTTCACGCCTTGATCTAATAAATTGTAAATCTCCAGGACAGCCAGGGTTTCGGGATAAATCAGAAAGGCCAGATTTTTGATGAGATGGGGTCTTCGACGATGATGGGTGAGATCAACGACGATCACCTCTTTCCGGTCATCTTGTTCAAGAAAATAAGAAGAATCCTTAATGACTCGAAGCATCTGAACTTCTTCTTCCCGATATTGTTTTAACTGCCTTTGGACAAAAGGAAGAGAGGATACCTCCTCGATAGGGCGATCTCGGAGTTCACGAACTAAGTTCCTCATATAGGAGGTTTGATCCTCTTGGGATGGAAAGTGGCTTTTCAGGGTTAAGTCAATCGCCTTTCCTGGGGTCTCCCTTTTCCAATCTTCAATCGAAGAGTAAGAGAAGCTGTCAATGATGTCCGCCTCCTCCACGGCTTGTATAAAGTAGGGCGCAATTTCTCCATGTTCAGAGAAATATTCAAATACCACACGGCCACAACTTGGCTTTAGATCGAATCGGCCGGGGATCGTCTTGGGATCAATTCTTCGATATTCGAGCTCTTGAAAATTCCCTTCATGATGATCAAACCAGAGTCCGCATTGAAGGGGATACGGTAGATCACAGACCACATCCCTCTCCGTAATGGTAATTTGAGATTTTGTGATGGTGAGTGGACTGGCGAAGAGGATCTTGTTGATTTTTAACACCCATGAACAGATGGAGGCGCTCACGATCCCATCGAAGTCATTGTGAGTGACAATTTTTTCATGAACCCTTTGGGCTTCTGAAGAATTTCCATTCATGATTAAAATTTAACATTGATTGGAGAGAGAATCAATGGGCTGAATTCTTGACAGAAGGAGAAAATTTTATTATAATGAAATTGAAAATCAATTTCAAAAAGGAGAGGCCTGTGAAGTTAGATCAATGGAAGGCATTGATCTCCGGAGAAGGATTAAAAACCACCCGACAGCGTAAAGAAATACTCGATATCTTCCTCAATTTGCCGAGCCATCAGAACATTTCCCAGATTTATGCCCAGGTGGTGAAAAAGAATCCAAAAATCGGTTACACAACGGTCTATCGTACCCTCAAACTTCTCACCCGTTTGGGTTTGGCAGCCAAACGAAAGTTTGCCGATGGGGAGACCCGATACGAACCCACTGCAGAGGGTAGCCACCATGACCACCTGATCTGTCTCGATTGCGGGAAGATTATCGAATTTGAAGACGATGCCCTCGAATCCCTTCAGGATAAAATTGCCAAACACCACCATTTCAGGATCTTCCATCACAAAATGGAGATTTATGGTCAATGTTTGGGATGTGCCTCTAAAAAAGGCGCTTCAAAGAAAAAAGGATAAGGGATGGAATCTTGTAAAATCGGAAGAAAACAAAGAGACTCTTTTATGGAAAGGGTGGTCCTCATTGGAAATCCCAATGTGGGGAAGTCAGTCATTTTCAATTACCTCACCGGCAAATATGTCACGGTCTCAAATTATCCCGGAACCACTGTTGAAGTGGCCACAGGGATGATGGTTGCCCACGGGAAGAAATTCCAGGTGATTGATACCCCAGGGATTAACTCCCTCGTCCCCATGTCCGAGGATGAGAAGGTCACCCGGGACATCCTTCTCAAAACTTCTCCCGTCCATCTCATTCAGATCATTGATGCAAAAAATCTTCGGCGGGGACTTCTCATCTCCCTCCAGTTACTGGAGATGGGTTTCTCTTTCCTCATCATCCTAAATATGTGGGATGAGGCAAAGAGCAGGGGGATTAAAATCAACATACAAAACCTATCAAACCATTTAGGGATGAGGGTCCTCAGGGCAGTAGCCACAAGGCGAAAGGGTTTAGAAAAGATCCATGAGAACTTACGAAATCAATCCGCTACCTCTTTCTCAGTTACCTATCAAGAAATCATCGAAGAGGGCATCTCTCGTATCACCCCACTTCTGCCAATGGCTCCTGTCTCTCCGCAGGCCTTAGCCCTGATGATCCTTTCAGGAGACGATAGTCTTATCGAGTGGCTTCAGCAGAACCTTTCAGAGAATCAAATCTCACAGATCGAAGCCATCAGGCAGGAGACCCAATCCCACTTCATTGAGCCTGTCGGCTACCTCATCAATCAGGCCCGATTGCACAAGGTCGATGAACTCTTACTTGATGTAGAGGAATCAGGCGGAAGGCCTCAGAAATCAATATCCACATTTTTAGGAAACTTTACGATTCATCCTTTCTGGGGAATCCTCATCCTCCTCCTAATCCTCTTCATTACCTATGAGTTTGTCGGGGTATTCGGAGCCCAGATCAGCGTCAATTTCTTAGAAGAAACCCTCTTTGGAAAATGGCTTCTTCCCCCCTTGGCCCAACTTATCAGAGAAATGATCCCCATCCCTTTTTTTCAGGAATTCCTAATGGGCCCCTATGGAATTTTAAACATGGCTCTCACCTATGCCATTGCCATAGTACTCCCCATTGTTGGCTGCTTCTTTATCATCTTCGGCCTGATGGAGGATTCCGGGTATCTACCCAGGCTTGCAGTGATGACAAATAAAATCTTCAAAAAGATGGGCCTAAATGGTAAGGCTGTCCTGCCTATGGTATTGGGACTTGGATGTGATACCATGGCTACGATGACAGCTCGAATCCTGGATACAGAAAAGGACAGAACCATCGTAACCCTCTTATTAGCCCTCGGGGTCCCCTGCTCCGCTCAACTCGGAGTGATTCTCGGGATGTTTTCAGGTTTGCCCATTGCCTATCTTTTGATATGGGTTTTTCTCATCTTTGCCATTTTGTTGGTGGTAGGATATCTATCTGCAAGGTTGATCGCCGGTGAAACCTCGGACTTCGTTCTCGAGATCCCTCCTCTCAGAATTCCTCAATTCTCCAATATTGCGGTGAAAACCTTAGCCCGAATAGAATGGTACCTTAAAGAGGCAGTCCCTCTTTTCATCCTGGGCACCCTCCTTCTCTTCTTTCTCCATGAATCGAGGGCCCTTTCTCTCTTGGAACGGGCTACCACCCCCTTAATCGTTCACCTCTTGGGCCTCCCTGCCAAAGCCACCGAGGCTTTCATCATAGGCTTCCTTCGAAGAGATTACGGAGCTGCTGGTCTCTTTGTCCTTGCCAAAGAAGGAAACCTCAATCCCCATCAAATCCTGGTCAGTCTGGTAACGATCACCCTCTTCATCCCCTGTATTGCCCAATTCTTTATGATGATCAAAGAGAGGGGTTTGAGAAAGACCCTCTGGATATCAGCCATTATCTTTCCCATTGCCTTTGGAGTGGGAGGAATGTTAAATTTTCTTTTGAAGTGGATAGGGATCTGATCTTGAAAAAATATAATGTCAAAGATCAAAGCTCAAATTTCATGGTTCGACAAGCTCACCATGGTTCCTTCATTCAGCATTTTAAGACGCCATCCTGAGCCTGTCGAAGGATGACATTTGCCTGCCTGCCGCAGGCAGGAAGTTTGACATTTGGATTTTTTAAAAGGGCTTTTCGATATGGTGAAACCTGGTTTACAAAAGTGTCCTCTCTGTGGAAAAGAATTCTCCGAAACTGAGATGAAATGCAGGGGATGTCTTCTATCAAAAAACTGCAATCTCCTCTGTTGCCCTCATTGTGGGTATACCTATCAAGAACGATCCGCCATGGTCGATTTCATAAAATTCATTTTTAAAGGAAAGGCAAAACGATGAACCAAGAGATGGAAAAGAGGGAAGGGCCTCATCGAAAAAGATGGGGAAAGACGGATTGGGTGGATGAAGAAAGGGTTGATGAGCTCCTCGAACTCATCTGGACCTTAAGAGAAAAAGGGGTCTCCGACTTGGATCAGCTCTTAGGGGAAACAAAGGATGTGGAAGCAAAATCCATCCTGCGCCTGATGATCAAAGATGGTCTTTTCCATATGGATGGCAATCGATTGGTCCTCAAGGAGCGTGGAGAAGAGAAGGCAAGAGAGATCATCCGTCGCCATCGTTTGACTGAAAGACTCCTCTCAGAGATCTTCGAAATGTCCGAAGAAGGGGTGGAAGAAGAGGCCTGTAAACTTGAGCATATTCTAAGCCCGACCGTAACGGAGAGCGTCTGTACCTTTCTCGGCCACCCTCCCACCTGTATTCATGGAAAACCGATTCCAAGGGGAGAATGCTGTGCCAAATTTAAAATGGAAATGAAACCCCTTGTCATCCCTCTTGAAGAATTGGGATTGGGTGAAAAGGGGCGAATCGTCTTCATCATACCCAAATCGCATCAGAGGCTTGACAAACTCAGTACCCTCGGGATTGTGCCAGGGAGTATCGTCAGGATGCACCAGAAAAATCCATCCTATGTCTTACAGATGGGGGAGACGACGCTTGCTCTGGATCAGGATATTGTGAGGGATATCTATATAAAGAGAGTGTAAAAAACTTCAATGCTCAATGTTCAATGGTCATTGGTCATTGTCTATTGTTCGGTATCAAGGGTCCTCTTTTTTTGTGGGCAGTCCTCCACCCCGTTTCTCCATCTCTTTTTGAATCAAGGCTCCCAGGCTGTTGGAGGTAGTCCCTTGATTCGATATATATTTTTCGATCTCCGCTTTCTCTGTCTTCTCTTTTAGTCCTTTGATGCTTAGACCGATCCGGCGTTCATAAGGATCGATATGAATCACCAATGCAGATACTGTACTTCCAACCTTGAGTATATCCGAAGGTTTCTCCACCTTTCCCCGGCTGATCTCTGAAACGTGAACCAGTCCTTCAATTCCTTCCTCAAGTTCGACAAATGCACCGAAATCGGTTACGTTGGTCACCTTCCCTATCACCACATCTCCTTTTCGATATCGTTGTGAAAGGTCTTTCCAAGGGTCTGGGGTCAATTGTTTTATGCCGAGGGAAAAGCGTTCATTTTTACGATCAATATTTAAGACCACAGCCTCCACCTCCTGTCCCTTTTTATAAAGCTCACTGGGATGTTTGACTTTTTTTGTCCAAGACATCTCTGAGACATGGACGAGGCCGTCTACCCCCTCTTCAAATCCAATAAAGATACCAAAATCGGTAATCGTCTTCACCCTTCCCATAACTCTGGTGCCTACTGGATATTTCTCCCCGATCAGTGTCCAAGGGTTGGGCTCAATCTGTTTCATCCCTAACGAGATTCGACGTTTGACTGGATCACAATCAAGAACCATTACCTCTACTGTGTCGCCGATGTGGACGACCTTGGAAGGGTGCTTCATCTTCTTGCTCCAACTCAATTCGGAGATGTGAACAAGTCCTTCTACACCATCCTCCAATTCAACGAAGACCCCATAATCTGTGATGTTGACCACTTTCCCCTTCGTGCGAAAACCGATAGGATATTTTTCTAATATCGCATTCCATGGGTCTGGTAAAGCCTGCTTCAGCCCCAAAGAGACCTTTTCCTTCTCCCTGTCAAAGTGAAGGACTTTTACTTTTATTCGATCTCCGACAGAGAGTTTCTCTGAAGGATGTCCAATTCTTCCCCAAGCGATATCCGTAATATGGAGAAGACCGTCCACCCCGCCCAAATCGATGAAGGCACCATAATCCGTAAGGTTCTTCACCGTCCCTTCAACGATCTCCCCCTCTTTGAGAATCTTTAGGGTCTCTTCCCTCTGAAGTTTACGTTCCTCCTCAAGAAGAAAACGACGGGAGAGGACAATATTATTCCTCTTCCGATTGAATTTGATTACCTTAAACTTTAATCTCTGGCCGATTAATTCATCTAAATTTCGAACTGGTTTCAAATCGATTTGAGAACTAGGTAGAAAAGCAAAGATACCGCCAATATCTACCGAAAGTCCACCTTTAACCTTGGAAATAATTTCACCTTCCATCACCTGTCCTTCCCGACAGGATCGGCTGATCTCTCTCCAGATGTTTACTTTGTCGGCCTTCTCTTTGGATAGAATCAATAACCCTTCCTCAATATCCTTCCTCTCTAAAAGCACATCGATCTTATCTCCGATCTTCACACCTACCCTCTTACTCCTTTTTAAAAACTCTTGCATGGGTATCTGTCCTTCGGACTTATAACCCACATCGACCGTTACATGATCTGGGGTGATGTCAATGACTGTCCCCCTGAGAATCTGACCTTCCTCTATTGCCTTTAGGCTCTCTTCATAGAGCGTTTGAAAATTTTCTGGTTCATCCCTGCGTTGAAGAATCTTCGGTCCTCTCTTTTCTTCTTCCCCAGGAGGGGACTCTTTTCTCTCTTCCTCAGCAGGAATTAATTCGTTCTTAACCATTCAAAACCCCTTTCTTTTAGATATATTAAAATTTATACCACACCCTCCTAAAAATTACAAATCTTTACTTCAAGGGGTGCATCTCCAACTCCATCAAATTCGCAATCCGGAATGATCTTACAGGCCCTTGATGCGACGAACTTCCACTTCAACCTCACTGATGATCCAGGAGGGAGTAGAGGCGCCCGCTGTCAGACCAACCTTTTCCACCTTTGCCAACCATCTTGGATTGATTTCTCTGGCCGTTTCGATGTGGTAGGTGTGGGGTTGAATCTCTCTGCAAATCCCAGCTAATCTTTGCGTATTTCCACTATTGTAACCACCGACCACAATCATGCACTCCACTTTCTTGGCAATCTCCACTGCCTCTTTCTGGCGAATCGTTGTAGCATGACAGATTGTATTAAATACCCTCGTCTCCTTTGCCATCTCCAAACTGGTGGCCACGATCTCTTTAAAAAGACCAAAGGATTGGGTTGTTTGGGCGATGATCCCCAACTTTTCCCAAGGCCCCAATCGCTTTACGGCCTCGACATCCTCCACTACCTCGACTCCTTTATCGATATAACTCTGGATCGCCTCCACCTCAGGATGGTGTGGATCTCCCACAATCAACAGGCTATATCCATGTCGATGGAGGAATTTCACAAAAAAACGTGCTCTTTTCACAATCGGACAGGTCGCATCGATGATATGCAACCCCTTCTCTCTTGCCTTTTTGAAATCCCTTAGAGAAACACCATGGGATCGGAAAATTACTGTCCCTTTTAATATACTTTCAACCCGGTCCCTCACCTTTATTCCTAACTGGTCAAGGTATTCTACAGCTTGAGGGTTATGAATCAGAGGACCTAAGGTGTAGAGGTGCCCAGGAAATCTTTTAGCGGCTTCAAGGGCCATGTCCATAGCACGCTTAACGCCAAAACAAAAACCAGCCGATTTGGCCATAAAAAGTCTCACTTCATCTTTCCTTTGTGATAGCAAAGTGGAACATCTGTTCTACAACTTCTTCGATAGAGTAATATGTAGAGTCGATGAGCAAGGCATCATCAGCCTTTTTTAATGGGGAAATGGGTCGATTGGTATCATTATGATCTCGTTGTATCACTTCATCAAGAGTCTTTTTGAAATCTACTTCCACCCCCTTTTCTACCAATTCTTTATACCTTCTCCTCCCCCTTTCCTCTGCGTTGGCATCCAGATAGAACTTCACGTCTGCATCTGGAAAGACCACCGTCCCTATATCCCTCCCTTCTAAGACAACCCCTCCCCTTTTTCCCATTTCCCTCTGCAGAAAAACTAAGGCCTCCCTCACTTCTTTTCTCTTTGATATAGTTGAGGCAAGGCGGCTGATTTCTGTTGAACGGATGTCTTCAGTGACGTCTTTCCCATTGCATAAGACATGAATCTTTTCTCCCTCTGTGACGAAAGTGATGGAGAGGGACGATGCTAATCGGGAAAGTGCTGCTTCATCTTCCAGCACAATGGGGTTTTCTTTTACTCTCAGCGCAACAGCCCGATACATCGCTCCTGTGTCTATGTAAATATAGCCTAATCGTTTTGCCAAAGCCCTTCCCACCGTGCTCTTCCCAGCACCCGAAGGACCGTCAATGGCTATGATCAACCTCTTTTTCTCCGAGGTCTCCACCATTTCAATCCTTGAAAGAGTATGATGAATTTACTCCGTTTAGAAAATCTCACCCCTGAAAGCCCTACCTTTTCTAACGGTGTTTACCATATCGGAAGGGAATTTTCAAGGAAAAGGGGGAGAAAGGTTCATATTAATATTCTCTTTCCAAAGAGGTGCAAGATATGCTATGAGTATCTTGCGATCGGCATAGGGGGGAATGAAAGGAGTTTTACTCTTCGCCCTATGCAATTTTTCTTTGCTTTCGGAGGGAAAGATGGAGGGAAAAAGATTCCAGGTTGAAAGACTGGATGAAATTTCTTTAAGGAGATTAGGGGAAATGGCCAAATTGGCAAGAGGTGATATCCTGAAGATGACAACCCTCGCGGGTTCAGGACACCCAGGAGGATCCATGTCCTCTATCGATTTCTACCTTGTCCTTTATTCTTTTGCCAATGTTAATCCTCAATCTCCTTATGACCCTAACCGGGATAGGATTGTGATCAGCCATGGTCATACTTCCCCAGGGGTTTATGCCGCTTTGGGGAGAACCGGTTTTTTCCCGATGGAGGTGGCCATTGTCAATTTTAGAAAGGCAGGTTCTGCTTTTGAAGGGCATGTAGAGAAAAAAGTCCCGGGGATTGAATGGAATACTGGAAATCTTGGACAGGGACTTTCAGCAGGTTGCGGATTTGCATTGGGAGGGAAGTTATTGCGAAGAGATTTTCATGTCTTTGTCACCATGGGTTGTGGAGAACAGCAGAAGGGTCAGATTTCCGAGGCTCGTCGGTTTGCTATAAAATACGCCCTCGATAACCTCACGGTGATCATCGACTATAATCGCCGACAGATCAGCGGGGTGACTCAAGAGATCATGCCACAAAATATATCGAAAAATTTTGAATCGGATGGATGGCGGGTCACTGAAGTGGATGGCCACCATTTTCAAGAGGTCTATGGGGCCCTTCGAAAAGCTATTCTATCCAGACATCCCACTGCAATCATTGCCCACACGATCATGGGGAAAGGGGTCTCTTTTATGGAGGGAAAGGAGGAGTTTCATGGAAGAGCCCTCCATCTCGAGGAATATAAGAAGGCTATTCAAGAATTAGGGGTGGAAGATGATTTGGAGCATTACCGTCAAATTCGGGAGAAAGGTGGGCTTCCTTACGAAGGGGGAAAATATCCAAAAGAGATCCCATCCTTCCAAATTGGAAATCCGAGAAGTTATGAAAAGGATCAGAAATTAGACAATCGGACCGCCTTTGGAAATGCATTGCTCGATTTGGCCAAAACAAATATTAAAAAAGATGATTTTCTACCCATTGCGGTCTTCGATTGTGATCTGGCCTCCTCCGTAAAAACTGCAGGTTTTGCAAAAGAATTTCCTGACCATTTCTTCCAGGGAGGGATTCAGGAACATCATACCGCCACTATCTCTGGAGCCATCTCAACCGTCGGCCTTCTCTCTTTCTTTGCTGACTTCGGTGTCTTTGGTGTGGATGAGACCTATAATCAGCATCGCTTAAACGATATCAATGAGACGAACCTCAAACTCATCTGCACCCATAATGGCCTCGATGTAGGCGAAGATGGGAAGACCCATCATTGCATCGACTATATCGGGGTTATTCGGAATCTTTTTGGATATAAGATCATCATCCCAGCGGATCCGAACCAGACCGACCGTGTCATTCGATATGTTTCAAAAACCTATGGAAACTTTCTTGTTGCCATGGGCCGCTCCCCTACTCCTGTTATTCTCACAGAGGAAGGAGTTCCATTTTTCGGTTCTTCTTATGATTTCCAATATGGTCAGGCAGACCTGATCAGAAACGGCAAGGATGGAGCTATCATCACGACCGGAGGGATGGTCTATCGGGCCATCCAAGCTTGGCAGAAATTGAGAGAAAAAGCAGTGGAGGTTCAGGTTCTAAACGTCTCCTGTTTAAGCGATTTAGATATTGAGTCAATTCTAAGAGCCGCTAAGACAGGAACGGTGATCACCTATGAAGACCACCATATTCAAACAGGTTTGGGAAGCCTCATAGGTAATGTCTTGGCAGAGCATGGTTTGTCCATCCATTTCAGGAAGATGGGAATTAGTCAATACGCAAGTTCTGGAAAACCGGACGATCTTTACCGAATGCAAGGCTTAGATGTGGATAGTCTTGTCAAGACGGTGCTTGAAGAAATTCAAAAGAGATAGTATAGAAATACCCAAATTTCAAGCACCAAGCACCAAATAATGACCAATATTTCAATTACCAAAATTCAAAGTTAAGACTTACAGAAAAGTGCCTTAGATTTGGACATTGGTTATTGGAAATTTGTGATTGGTTATTATTTGTGATTTGGAATTTGGGTATTGGGATTTGAATTTCTATGGATCTTCTCATTTTTGATATGGATGGAGTATTAATCGATGTTTCAGGGTCTTACCGCAAAACGATTCAACAAACCATCCACATCTACCTTGAAACCTGTCTGGGATTCAAAAGAGGAAAGAATTGGCTTGTCACAAACGAGGAGGTTTCCCTCTTTAAATCGGTGGGCGGCTTTAATAATGACTGGGATTTAACCTCCGGGATTCTCCTCTACCTTCTTTCCATTTCAGGTATTCCACCTTCTCCAAAACGGAAAAAATTCTCTAACATTCAAGATGTTGTGTCTTACCTCATAACGAAATCCTCTAAATTCCAACTGAACACCTCCAGCCTATCCCAAAAGATGCACCTCGATCATTTCCTAAAAAAAGTCAAATCCTCAGGGGGAGGATTGAAAGGGGTCCATCTTGCTTTAAAAGCTTCTTGGGATGGATGGGTCTATCATTCTGGTGATCTCGATCGAAGTAATTTAGTAAAACGTATCTTTCAGGAAGTTTACTTAGGGAGGAAATTCCATTCTTATTACCATCTACGCCCCCTTTTTTATAAAGGAAAAGGATTATATCTTCAGGAAAGTCTTTTGATCCCAAGAAAGATCTTGTACTTACTTCGTAAGAAACTTTATTTAGGAATCGCAAGTGGTCGGCCAAGATTTGAAGCTGAACTTGCCACGAAACGATTCAACCTTACTCCTTATTTCAATAGTGTAGTAACCCTCGATGAATGTGCGGAGGAAGAAGGACGAATTTTTCATTCTACTGGAAGGAGAATGAATTTATTAAAACCTCACCCCTACTCTCTCTTTCGAGTAATTCAAGAGATCGGGATTTCCAACCCTTTATGCGGATATATCGGGGATGTAGTGGATGATATGTTGGCTGCAAAAGCAGCCAAAAAAGAATTATCAATCCTTGCCATCGGTTTTTTGAGTAGCCTCAGGAATCTTAAGGCGATGAAAAAATCCTTACTTCATGCAGGCGCCGACCTCATTATCGAAAACCCAGAGGATCTCCTCCAGTTCATCCCCTGAGCAAAAATATTTATAAGTCTTTGTAGCTGACCCATTTGCTGCCTGCCTGCGCCTGCCTGCCGCAGGCAGGGTAGGCAGGGGGGGTAGAGTAGACTAAGAAAAACCCTTGACGTTTTCGTAAAATATGTAGTATGCATAGAAGCAACGAACGAAAAAAGGGAGAATGTATGAAAGAAGAGTGGAAAGAATATTTTGAAAAAAGATTAGGAAATTTTAAAGAAGAAATCATCCAACAGTTTCATGTGATATCAGAAGATGTAATCAGTAAGGTCCAGCAAGTGGCTGAAGGTGTTACTAATTTGAACGAAAAGTTTGATCGCCGTATAGATGGTCTCGATAAAAAGATTGATGAGAAACATCAAGATGTGTTGGCCGCTATAAAATTTTCTTATGCAGAACTTGATCGGCGCATAATGTATCTTGAGACAGAATTGCAGACATTGAAGCATCGTGTCGAGCAAATCGAAAAGCGAATAACTCTCTAAGCAAGTAAACCCCGTTAGAAAGGACGGGGGTTTGATCCTGCCCTCTCATATATAACCTGACTTAACAGGTAGTTAGCTTAAAAAAGGAGGTTTATTATCGAAAATTCGATCTTGCTTTTTGCCATTATCGTCGTTGGATTAGCCCTCCTCTTCGATTACTCCAACGGGTTCCACGATGCGTCCAATGTGGTCGCAACCATTATTACCACAGGGGCACTTTCTCCCAGAAAAGCACTTCTAATGGCCGCAACCTGTGAATTTATTGGGCCCTTTCTCTTCGGCACGGCCGTGGCCCAAACGATCGGGAAAAATATTATCGATATCTCCACCTTCGACACAAAAGTGACGAGTCTTTCTATCAGCCTTATTGTTGCTGCGCTCATTGGGGCCATTGCTTGGAACCTGATCACATGGTTTTGGGGACTCCCTTCCAGCTCTTCCCATGCCTTGATAGGAGGGATGATAGGTGCAGTATCGGTCGCATACGGACCTAATAAAATCATATGGAAAGGCCTTCTCTATGTCGTCTTTGTATTGATCCTCTCCCCGATCTTAGGTTTAATCTTCGGCACACTCTTTTTCAAAGTTACACTCCGTCTATCTCAACATGCCACTCCCAAGGTAAAATTTTTCTTCAATCGGATGCAAATCCTCTCCTCCATTGCCCTTTCACTTAGTCATGGAACCAACGATGCCCAGAAATCGATGGGCTTGATTACAATATCCTTAGTCATTCTTGGACTCTCCCCTACATTCCATATCCCTGACTGGGTAATTGCGAGCTGTGCCGCAGCCATGGCTTTGGGAACGGCCAATGGTGGATGGCGGATCATAAAAACCATGGGCTCAAAAATCTATCGCATGAGGTCAGTCCACGCCTTCTGCGCTCAGGCATCTTCTGCCGTGGTGATCTTGGGGGCTGCCTTGATGGGAGGACCAGTTTCCACAACCCATGTCGTCTCCTCCAGCATCATGGGTGTTGGAGCTGGCCAGAGGATTTCCGCTGTCCGTTGGGGGGTGGCTAAAAATATTGTTGTCGCCTGGTTCATTACTATTCCGGCATCAGCGGTGATGGCTGGATTGACTTTCTTTCTGATTCGTCTAATCCATCCAAGTTTTTGATGGCCTACCCCTCACCCTATCCCTCTCCCCCCTGGGGGAGAGGGGAAAAGGCGATGGTGAAAGGAGAAAGATATGATGTTTGGTTTTAAAAAGAAAAAGCCATTTCCCGGTAATGAGAGCCGCTTCTTCGAAATACTTTCGCGCCAATCTTCAAAAACTGTGGAGGGACTGGAAGCCCTTTGGAACTTTGTAGAAACTGGGACGAGGGAAAATGCTAATCTCGTTCGAAATATCGAACGGGAAGCAGATGAGTTGAGACGGATTTTAATTGAAGAACTGGATAGCACCTTCATCACCCCTTTGGATCGAGAAGATATCTATGCCCTTTCCAGAGCCATTGATGATGTCGTTGACTATGCGAATACCACCGTGGATGAAATGGAGATTTACGAAGTCAAAGGTGACCAACATATCAAAGAGATGGTCAATATTCTCCGGAAGGCAGCCAGGGAGTTAAACGATGCAGTGAAAATCCTAAAGGACTACCCGAAGATTGCCTCAGAGCATGCGGTGAAAGCAAAATCCTATGAGAACCAGATGGAGAAGGCTTACCATTTGGCGCTGGCTGATCTTTTCAAAGGAACAGATACGGTTTACATGCTTAAGATGCGCGAGATCTATCGCCATCTCAGCAATGCCGCAGATCGAGGGGATGAAGCGGCCAACATCATCTCAAGCATCGTGATGAAACATTGGTAGTTGAAGTTTTGAGTTCGGAGTTCAGTGTTCGGAGTGTTTTTTGTCTCCGAACCCCGAACTAATTACTCCGAACTAACTGGCCACGGAGGGAATGGGGATAAGCTTTGATAATGTGAACCGGGACGAGTTTTCCTATTAAGTTTAAATCTCCTTCAAAATTGACAACCTTATTTGAGCGGGTCCTGCCAGTTATATCCCGATCGCTCTGCTTACTATGGCCTTCGACTAATATTTCTTCCCTATGGCCTTCCAATGCCTGATTCTTTTTAAGGGTGACTTCTCTCTGAAACTTTTGGAGAAGGGAGAGACGTTCCTGTTTCACCTTCTCCTCAACCTCATTCTGAAATTGGTAGGCTCTTGTCCCTTTTCTCGGAGAGTATTTAAAGGAAAAGAGGTCATCAAATTGTACCTCTTTCATCAGTTCCAGGGTTTCACTAAAATCTCCTTCTCCCTCTCCAGGAAATCCCACGATGACATCAGCCGTGATGGCAATGGTGGGACATATCTCTCTTAATCGATAAACTTTTTCGAGATAAGATTCTCTGGTATAGCCTCGATGCATGGCTTTTAAGACTTTGTTCGAACCCGACTGGAAGGGAAGGTGGATATGTTCACAGAGTTTGTTCAATTTTCCAAAGGCCTGAATTAACTCCTGAGATAAGTCTGATGGATGGGAGGTGGTGAACCGAATTCGTTCGATTCCATCGATCTCATCAATGTGCTGTAAAAGTTCAGGGAAACTTAATTCTCCTTCCAATCCCTTCCCATAACCGTTCACATTCTGTCCGAGGAGACAAACCTCCTTCACACCCATTTGAACCAGGTGCCTGACCTCTTCAATGATCTCTTTGCTCGACCGGCTTCTCTCCCTCCCTCTTACATATGGGACGATACAGAAAGAACAGAAATGATCGCATCCCTGCATAATAGTGACATAAGATTTTACCTTCGCCATATGCCTCTTGGGCAGAGGAGTTTCTAAGTAATTCCCTTCCAAATCGAAGCTTGTTTCACAAACCTTCTGTCTGGAGGCTTCTACCTTCTTCAACAACTGAGGAATCAGCGGAATGGCATATGTGCCAATAACCATATCGAGGTAGGGAATCCGGTCCAATAACTTCTCGCCTTCTTGCTGAGCCACACACCCAGCCACTCCGATGATCGTCCCCTTTTCCTCCTTAAACTTTTTGAATCTTCCCAGAGCGCTGTAGACCTTATGTTCTGGCTTCTCCCGGACACTGCAGGTATTGATGAGAATGAGGTCGGCCTCCTTGGCCTCTTTAGTCTCAAGGTAATGGGATCCCTCCAAGAGCCTTAGGATTTGCTCTGAATCGTGTTCATTCATTTGACAACCATAAGTTTCGATATAAACTCGCTTTTGCATGAGCCTCGTTAGGACAATGCTTGTTTTAAAATGTAAGTTCCCAATAACCAAGCACCAATAACCAAATCCCAAACTTTAAACATTGGTTATTGGATTCCTACATGTTTAATTTTAAGAATTTTCTTCTAACATTTTGCCCCCTCACCCCCTCCGTTCGGCTGAGCTCACGACGAAGCCCTCTCCCCCATTGGGGAGAGGGGAAGGGTGAGGGGAAATTTCAAATATTTTTGATTAGAATTTATTTAGAGCTTGGAATTTGGAATTTATCATTAAATCCTCACCTTGAACTTTTTATCCAGGATTCCCATCTTCTCCACTATGCCGCCATATTCGAGTTCACTATAAGGCAGCATCGCTGCCCCAGAGAAGCCCTGTTGTCGAATGTCTGTGGCCTTCTGTGCCACTTTATTTCTCACCCAATCCCAGTAAGGGTGGTCGAAGGCATCAGCAGGTTCGGTCAATTTCCCATTGTGGACACAGAAAGCGTGACAGGCGACCACAGGGGGGCCATCGAAATAAGAGACGCTTGAATTGATCTTAACAGGCATCAACGGACCTGTATGACTCCCTCTCATATACCCTGCAACGAAATGGCCTATGTTAAATGGAGCGAGCACTTCACCGGTTGCCGGGAATGCACCCTGAACCCTCACGAGCATTACTGGATCATCCTTCCCGGTATATTTCCCAGCGATATTATGAAGTCGGGTTGTGCTCACAGAAACAGCAATCTCTCCGTTATTACGGGAATAGATGGACTCTACAACAAAACGCTGATTGTCCCTCAATAAGGCTGCGATGTCATAGATTTCTTCGGGAGCATTTAATTCAATCACCCGATCCCCCTCTGTATAGTTGACATCCATGATGACGAAACAGAACCCTTTATTCATCGAAGGGCTGAGGATTAATCCCGCATTGTACATTGGATCTGCAAAAGCTAAGTAGAGGGGGAGGTTGTAGGCTCCAGGATCGGTCTTGTCGGCGGCGAAGAAGAGGAAGGGCTCATTAGGTCTTTCTTCAAATTCCATCTCGGCCACGGCTGGCCCCATTCCTCTTACATTTCCTGAAAAGGAGTCCTTCAATAAATCCTGGCCAGCTCCGTAGAGGCCCTGTTCCCTTGCCAATTTTGTCCCTGAAACAAAGGCGTCCCAAGCCAGCTGATGGACTTTTTCATTTCCCTTCCCCAGTGAATGCGCTGAAAGGATAGCGATATCATCTCCAGTATGGCTGATGAAGAAATCGGAGATAATCCCTTTGCCTTTTTCGGCCACATAATTTTTTACCCCCTCAATCAATTTATCGCTGGGTCGGATATGCCCTCCAATGCTTCCGATATCAGCCTTGATGATACTGAGTGTGGTTTTCATATCCCCCTCCTAAGGATGATGGAATGTTGGAAGAATGGAATAATGGGGAACAAAAGAAAAATGATTCTTCTTTACTTTTCAAACCCATCATTCCATTATTCCAATTTTTATTAATTTATGGTTTCACAGTTTCCACTTTTTTAAGTATTGGATTGAAGCATCATTTGTCAAATCGAGGTGGAGTGGCGTGATGGAGATATATGAGTTCGAGACGGCCGCAAAATCTGTATTCTTCTTTTGATCAAAAACCAACTGCCCACTCCCGATCCAATAGTACTTTCTCCCCCTCGGATCAATCTTTTCTATAACCGCATTCCCATTATGAACCCATCTACCCTGCCGGGTGATCTTATAGGATTTGATCTCGCTTTCTTCGAGGTTGGGTACATTAATATTGAGGAGAGTATCTTTTGGGAGCCCCTTCTTAATTATAAATCGCGCTACCCTCACAGCGAAACGGGCAGCGGTATGAAATTTAAAATCACCTCTGGAAACTAAGGAGATGGCAAAAGAAGGGATTCCCAACAACGTCCCTTCAAAAGCAGCAGAAACAGTCCCAGAGTAGGTGACATCATCACCTAAATTTCCTCCTTTATTAATCCCTGAAACAATTAATTGGGGTCGTTGGGAAAGGATGGCACTTACCCCTAAATGAACACAATCGGCCGGAGTCCCATCGACTGCAAAAAAATTTCTTTTAATTTTCTCTACTCGAAGAGGGCGGTGAAGGGTGAGAGAATGGGCGATGGCGCTCTCCTCCCTATCTGGGGCGACGACGCATACATCTCCCACTTCACGGAGAGCCTTTGCCAAGACGATGATACCTTCCGAATGGATTCCATCATCATTGGTAACCAAAATCTTCAGTGATTTGCCCATGTAAATATAATGGTGGTAACTAAAATTACAATAACCGTATCAATTTAGCTTTTAAAAGACTCCACCAAATAGAGCGTCTAACGGGGTTGTCATTCCTGCGGAAGCAGGAATCCAGTATCTTTCAAAGCCTTTTTGGATTCCCGCCTGCGCGGGAATGACAGTCAAAAAGATTTTTCAAAAAGCTAAAATGTTACCAATAACCAAATTCCCTGCCTGCGGCTGGCAGGCAAACTCCAAACCTTTTCCTAAGAGGTTCAGGAATAGATTCCAATTACCCAATCACCAAACAAATCAGGACTTTTAGAATTTGAATATTGAGTATTATTTGATTTTTGGTGCTTGGTCATTGGTTATTTGATAAAGAGATGGTCGGGGCGAGAGGATTTGAACCTCCGACACCTGACACCCCATGCCAGTGCGCTACCAGGCTGCGCCACGCCCCGATGAAGACAATAGAACAATGGCTTAATTGAGCATTGGAATGGCTAAACCCATCATTCCATCATTCCCATTTACATCTACTATATTCCATTTACTATATTCCATTTCAATTTAAAAGTCCACTGCCTCTCATGGTCTATAAAATGGAACTATTCCAACATTTCTCTTATTCCCTTTAGTTCCTCTCTAATGGCAACCAATAACTCATGATCTCTCCCATCCGATTTTCTCTCAACCAGCCTCAACTTCAACTGCCGGTTTTCCGCTCTCTCAAGATCCCGGATCTTCTTCTTCGCCCCGGAGATGGTAAAACCATCTTCGTAAAGGAGTTTTTTGATCTTCAGGATAAGATCTAAATCTCTCTTCCGGTAGAGTCGTTGGAGGGATACCCCTTTATGTGGTTTAATCACTTTAAACTCCGATTCCCAATAGCGAAGCACGTGGGGTTTGATGCCCGTAATTCGGCTGACCTCCCCAATCCGATAATAGAGCCTTTCGCGGGAAATGGGACTCTCAACCTCTTGTTTCTTGAGCAATCTGGGCAACTCTTCTCTCCAGCCCATCGCCTGCCTCACCTGTTGGCCCTTTCTGTGGCTGCCTGCGGTTGGCAGGGTGGGGAAACCATAGGCATTTTTAACCAAATTAGATAAGCCTTCTCTTAAGCTTGGAATGGGCAGTAAAGCTATGTTTCCTTCCGATTTAGGGCTCCCTTCAATACCGGGCTCGGTTTGAAGGTTAAAATTCTTCTCGGAGAGATCTCAATGTTATCACCTGTTTGTGGGTTGCGGCCTCGTCTTGCCCTCTTTTTTCGGACAACAAAGTTCCCAAAACCTGAGATTTTAATCTTGTCTTCATATCCCAGGTGTTCCTTGATGATATCAAATGTAGAGTCCACAATCTTGGCCACTTCTTTTTTAGAAAACCCCACCTTCTCATAAATGCTCTCAACAATATCGACCTTTGTCATGGCCTTAACCCTCCTTTCTTTGATATCTTTACCCCGTTAGAAACCCCTAACATTTATGCCGGGGATGCTATAAATATAAAGCCTCAATTCCTTATTGAGAACGGAATCAAAGCCCCGTCCTTCTCTAACGGGGTTTACCCCGTTTTGGCAAAACCAATAGTCCCTAAGATCATCAGACGCTTATCAAATATTGGCGTTTACTATTCCATTACATCCTATTACAACTACGGGGCTCATCACCTCAATTCCGCACGAAAGAATTCCTTCAATAGAGAAATAACCTTCTCATGGATATGATTCACCTCTTCGTCCGTCAAGGTCCGATCATTGGCCTGGTATCGAATTCGGTAGGAAATTCCTTTCTTTCCCTCTGGGATAGGAGCACCTCGATATACATCGAAGAGATTGACTTCGTCGATGAAAGGATGTTTAAGATCCCAGATCGCCTCTCTCAGTTTCCCTACCTCCAAGGTATCATCGACCATTACGGAAAGGTCTCGATAAATGGCAGGAAATTTTTGTAACGGCCGAAATGGTTCTCTTTCCTTTGCGTGTATTACTATCTGCTCAAAATCGATCTCAAAAAGGTAAGCCTTTCCATGAATTTCATAATGTCCTAACACCTGGGGATGAACCTCGCCTAAAAAACCAAAAACCTCCTCGCCATATGAAACCTTTGATGCCTTTCCCGGATGGAGATAGGGAATATCGTCTACCCTACTAAATTTTATACCTTTTATCTGCAAGGCTTCAAAAAGGTCTTCGATACAACCTTTGATATCATAAAAATCAATCGGCCTTGGAGAGAAGGCCCAATGGAGATCCCTTTCCATTCCAATGGCAAAACCTGCAAGATATTTTACTTCTCTCGGGAGCCTCTCCCCTTGCTGAGGGAAAAAAACCTTCCTTAATTCGAAGAACTTGAGATTAGAATTTTTTCTGGAAAGATTGTAACGGGCCGTCTCGAGTAGACCGGGAATCAAAGAAGTCCTCATGACCGATGAATCTTCTGCTAACGGGTTGAGGATTCGGAGGAACCGTCTTCTCGAATCATCTGAGGCAAGGCCAATCAAATCCAAGGAAGCAGGAGAGGTAAAACTGTAAGTGATCACCTCATGGTAACCGTGATGGATGAGAAGGTCGATAATTTTTCTTTCAAGAAGAAATTCTCTGCTTCTCTCCACGGAGGAAGGAGGACCTTTTGGGAGGGTGAGAGGAATCTTCTCATATCCATCCATGCGTGCGACTTCCTCTATCAGATCGATCTCTCGCTCCAAATCCCCTCGGAAAGGAGGAGGGGTCACTATCATGACATCCTCATTCACTTTATGAACATCTAACTCCAAATCTTCAAGATAAGTCTTCACGCTTTCGGCTGTAACCTCTATTCCTAAGACCTGGTGGACCTTTCTGACGCTCAAACGGATTGGGGTTGGTTGGATGGGCACCGGATAGGCATCCACCACCCCTTCCACAACCCTTCCCTCTGCCAACTCCTGAATCAATTGGGCTGCTCGGTCTGCCGCAGAAAGGCATCCACCATAATCAACCCCTCTCCCAAAACGAAAGGCTGCCTCTGTCTCAAGACCGAGTTTCTTTGAAGTCCTCCGATTGCTCATCGGATTAAAGTAGGCGCTCTCTAAAAGGACGACCTTCGTGTCCTCTTTGATTTCTGAATTGAGACCTCCCATTACACCAGCAATGGCAACCGGTTTCACGCCATCGCAGATCATGAGCATCTCTCCATCGAGAACCCTTTTTACCCCATCCAGGGTAACGAACCCTTCGCTCTCCTGAGCCCTTCGAACCACAATTCTTCCTTCCTCCAGCAGTTCGAAATCGAAGGCATGAAGCGGTTGACCACATTCCATCATGATGAAATTGGTCACATCGACCACATTGTTGATCGACCGGATTCCCACTTTCTCTAAACGGTTTCTCATCCAATAGGGAGAAGGACCGATCTTCACCCCTTCAATCAACCTCGCTACATAACGAGGACACAAGTCTGGATCCAGAATGGTCACAGAGGTTCTTTGATGGATCTCCTCCCCCTGTTTGGAAAGGGAAGGAAGCGGATATCGTACTCTCTGATGGGTCAAGGCAGCAATCTCTCGGGCCACACCGATCATACAGAGACAGTCAGGACGATTGGGTGTGATGCTGATGTCGAGGATGGTATCCTTCAAACCCAATGCCTCTCCCAAGTTTACTCCCACAGGGACATCAGGGTCGAGGATGAGGATTCCAGTCGCATCCTGACCCAAACCTAACTCTATCTCTGAGCAGAGCATCCCTTCAGAACTTTCTCCACGGATCTTTGATTTTTTAATTTCGACCCCATTAGGGAGTTTAGCTCCAATGAGGGCTAAGGGTACCTTTTGCCCTTCCCTGATATTTGTCGCCCCACAGACAATCGAAAATCTCTCCTGATCGGTTCTCACTTCGACCAACGAGAGACGCTCGGCATTGGGATGCCTTTGAATGGAACAGATCTCGGCCACCACGATCTTTTCAAAACCCTCGCCCGTCGATATGGCTTCCTCCACCTCCAGACCAACCATGGTGAGGAGATTGATCAACTCATTCACCCCCATCCGAATCTCAACATAATCCCTGAGCCAATTCAGACTGACCTTCATTGTTTTTCCGACATCCCAAAAATCTCCCCCCTCCCTCACCCTCCCCCTCAAGGGGGGAGGGGTGGGTGGGGGTGATGGCTAAAATTGTTTCAGGAACCTCAGATCGTTCATAAAGAAGAGTCGAATGTCATTGATCCCATACTTAAGCATGGCGATCCGTTCGACACCCATTCCAAATGCGAAACCAGTTACCTCCTCAGGATCATAATTAACAAATCCATAAACAGCGGGGTCTGTCATTCCAGATCCCAAAATTTCTAACCATCCCGTATTGGAACATACCCCGCATCCTTTTCCCCCACAGATGATACACTCAATATCAACTTCCGCACTCGGTTCAGTGAATGGGAAAAAACTGGGGCGGAATCGGAGTTTCTTCTCTTTCCCAAACATCTGATGAACAAAGACGGTAAGCACTCCTTTCAGGTCTGCAAAGGTAATCCCTTTGTCCACCAAAAGGCCTTCCACTTGATGGAACATGGGGGAATGGGTTGGATCTAAGTCGCGGCGGTAAACAGCCCCGGGAGAAATGATCCGGACAGGGGGAGGATGTTTTTCCATCGTTCTCACTTCCATCGGCGAAGTATGTGTCCTTAGAACCACTTCATCCGAGATAAAAAAGGTGGCCTGCATCTCTCGGGCAGGATGTCCTTTCGGAATATTA
>Ga0194111_10001993_pt1 | contig 24872 bp, 21 predicted proteins | sample TA2KigC300mmetaG_FD_146194 | JGI IMG/M metagenome (GOLD analysis project Ga0194111, IMG submission 146194) | Freshwater microbial communities from Lake Tanganyika, Tanzania - TA2015033 Kigoma Deep Cast 300m | ecosystem: Environmental > Aquatic > Freshwater > Lake | place: Tanzania: Lake... | reverse complement strand
TAGTACGGGAAATTTTTGAGATCATCAAGAGGATCAATGAAGAGCAGGGAACGACGATCATGCTGGTGGAACAGAATGCCAACATGGCCCTTCAGATCGCCACCTATGGGTATGTGATGGAGAATGGCAAGATTATGATGGAGGATGTAGCAGGCCATCTGCGGGAAAATCCGGATGTGAAGGAATTCTATCTCGGAACAGTAAGTTCGGGGGCATTAAAATCGTATAAGGATGTGAAATCCTACAAACGGCGCAAACGCTGGCTGTAATAAAATAGCATAGCGCAGAGGGCAGAGAGCATAGAACAAAAAGGGGGGCGACTCCGGTCGCCCATTAAAAATCCTGTTTTTGTGAAATATTGCACTGGTGAAACGCTATGCGCTTAGCGCTCTGCGCATAGCGAGATTGGGAGGGTTCCATATGGGGCAATTGGATATCCATATCGGAGAGATTCTGGCGAGAAATGCACGACTCTACCCCAATGATGTGGCTCTCATTGAGAGAGTGCCTGCTGAAGGGACGAGAAAAGAGATTACCTGGAAGCAGTTCGATGAACAGGCCAACCGGTTTGCCAATGTCCTGATGCAGAGAGGAATCAAGAAGGGCGACAAGGTCATCCATCTCATGATGAATTCTCTGGATTGGCTCATCGCCTACTTCGGCATCATCCGCACAGGGGCCTGGGCCGTTCCCCTCAACTTCCGTTTTTCGGGGAGTGATATTAAATACTGTTGCGAAGTGGCGGAACCTCAGTGTATGGTCTTTAGCGAGGAGTTCACTGAACGGGTGACCGGAATCAAGGACGAGCTCCCCACAGTGAGAGACTATATATTTGTCGGCAAGGAAGTACCCGGTTACGCGGAGTCTTTTGAACGAGTACTTGAAAAAGCTCCCTCCACTCCTTCAAATATTCGCATCAACCACGATGACCCCTGCGGCCTCTACTTCACCTCCGGCACAACAGGCCAACCCAAACCCATTCTTTTGACCCACAAGAACATGATCTGTGCCTGCATCACAGAGAATATACATCATTATCAGACCAGGAAAGACAATTTTATTCTGATCCCTCCTCTTTATCATACCGGAGCAAAGATGCACTGGTTCGGAAGTTTCATTGTGGGAGGACGGGCGGTCATCCTGAAGGGAATTTCGCCCGAATGGGTTCTTGAAGCGGTCAGCCAGGAAAAGGGCACGATCGTTTGGTTGCTTGTCCCATGGGCCCAAGACATCCTTCTAAAACTGGACGGTGGAGAGATTAAATTAAAGGATTATGATCTCAAACAGTGGAGGCTGATGCATATCGGCGCCCAGCCTGTTCCTCCTTCGCTCGTCAAACATTGGAAGGAGTATTTTCCCAATATGGCCTATGATACCACCTATGGTCTGAGCGAGTCGACCGGTCCGGGGTGCGTCCACCTCGGGATTGAGAATGAGCACAAGGTCGGGGCCATTGGTCTTCCGGGATTCAACTGGGAGACCCGTATTGTGGATGAGGAAGGGAATGATGTGAAAAAGGGAGAGGTGGGGGAGCTGGTCATCCGCGGGGAAGGCGTGATGAGGGAATATTATAAAAACCCCGAGGCCACTGCCAAGGCGCTCAGGAACGGATGGCTCTACACCGGCGATATGGGAAGGGTGGATGAGGATGGTTTTATCTATCTGGTTGACCGCAAGAAGGACCTCATCATCTGCGGAGGCGAAAATGTCTTTCCCGTGGAGGTGGAGGATTTTCTCCACACCCTGCCGGGCGTGAAGGATGTGGCAGCCATTGGTTTGCCGGATGAGCGTCTGGGAGAAACCGTTGGCGTGATTGTGGAAGCGGTTCCGGGGAAAACCCTCACCGAGGAAGAAGTTTTGAGATTTTGTGAGGCATTTCCGAAATATAAGCGGCCCCGCAAGATCTTCTTCGGTGAAGTCCCCCGCAATCCCACCGGAAAGATCGAGAAGCCGAAGCTGAGAAAGAAATATATCGGAATCGAAGAAGCATTTAAGATTAAATAGAAAGTAGATGGTGAAAAATGGAAGACAGGAGGCGAACCAGAAAGAAACACGGTTCGCCTTTTTTATTCATTTGGGAGGAGTTGGAATTTGTGTTATTTAAACGAATGGCATGAATGACACCGAATTTAGCAAATCATTCGATGAATTCACTGTGATTCGTGATACTTAAAGAGGAAGTATGTCTTTTGTATTAGGGATCGATATCGGTTCGGCCCAATCCAAAGGGGTTGCCCTCGACGATCAGGGACCTTTGGGTTCTTTTGAGTGCGCCTCCGGAGGAAATTTCAAGCTGACAGCCGAGAAGGTGAAAGAGGAGTTATTTTCTCGGGCTGGGAGGTCAGCGGATAATATCTCAAGGACGGTCGCCACAGGATATGGGGCCAAACTGGTCATCTTCGCAGATGAAATCAAATCGGATATCGTCTGTCTTGCGAAGGGCATCTCCTCTCTCCTACCTTCCGTGAGAACCGTCATTGATATAGGGGACCTCTACACAAAGGTCCTCCGCACGGACGGTCATGGAAGTGTGCACAGCTTCATATTGAGCGGTAAGTGCGCGGGAGGAAGCGGCAGGATTCTTCAGGTCATCGCCAAGGTTCTCCAGGTCAAGGTGGATGAAATTGGTGAGTTATCTTTAAAATCAAAAAAGAGAGTCGAGTTTAACACCGGATGCGCTGTTTTTGCAGAAACAGAGGCGATCTCCCGACTCTCACAAGAAGTCACAAAAGAAGACCTTCTGGCAGGCCTGCACAGAGCCCTTGGGGCCCAGATCAACAACTTGGCTGAGAGAATAGGTGTGGAACAGGATATAGCCATGACAGGAGGCGGAGCCAGAGACATAGGCTTGGTGCAAGCGTTAAAAGAAATCAGAGGACACGATATCCTTGTCCCTCCCATTCCCCATATGACCGCGGCATTGGGAGCCGCGCTCATCGCCCGTGAGGGTTTAAAGAGATAAAATTGAAACCAGAGACTGAATCAGGTATATTCCACTTGAAGTCAATGCTGAGTGTCATGTCTGAATTTATTTCATCGTCTCTCATTTTAGATAACCCATAGATCTTGGCGCGAAGTGATGAACAAATGTGAATCAACAAGTTCAAGATGACTTTCGAATAAGGAGAAACGTTATGATTGATAAAGAGAACAACATTTTCGATACAGTAAAAAATTATTATAACGATTATGGGTTCAGGGCGAAGGACCTGAAAAGAGAAGGAAAAAAATTCATAGGCTATGTCTGTTCCTTTGTGCCCCTGGAGATCATCACGGCATCAGGATCTCTCCCTTTTCGGGTGAGGGGCAATATCCATGAGCCCATTACCAAGGGAGACACGCTCCTTGAGACGATCGTCTGTCCATACTATCGCAGTGTTTTCGACCTCTCGGTAAAAGGGGAATACGACTTTCTCTCTGGCCTGGTCATCCCCCATGGTTGCGACAGCATGGTGCGAAGCTTCAGCGCCTGGAGTTATGGACTGCCTTTCTCCTATTTCCACTTTGTCAACATCCCGAGCGTCTGTGATGAATCATCCTTTGAGTTCTTCGATGCAGAGTTAGACGCCTTCAGAAAAAGTCTGGGAAAGTTTACCGGAAAGGCAATTACCGAAGAGCATCTTAGGCAAGCCATCCGGGCGTATAATGAAAACAGGGATAAGGTAAGAGCCCTCTATGAATTGAGAAAGGCTGACCCGCCCCTCATCTCCGGAACCGAATTGACGATGACCCTCACTGCCGGATCGAGCCTGCCCATCGAAGAATCCAATGACCTGTTCGATCAGGTTCTAACAGAGGTAAAGGGAAGAGGAAAATCTCCCCTCAAGAAAGGGCCAAGGATTTTTATTGATGGCGCCTGTCTCGACAATATCGAATTGATCAAACTCGTGGAAGAACTGGGAGGCAATGTAGTGGCTGACACCATCTGTAACGGAGCCAGGGATCATTTTCCGAAGACGGACGTGGGTGGGGATCCCATCCATGCGCTAGCCCATCGTTATCTGGATAAGATCAATTGCCCCAAAACCTACAGGGCGAACAGGGCGGGCACTTTTGAGGGAGATATTGCAAACCGGTTTGGCGATGTTGGAACCTATGCGAGAGAGTTCAGGGTGGATGGAGCGATCCTCTATGTCTATAAGTATTGTGATCCCTTCGGCTTTGAGGTTCCCGCAAGAAAGGCCTACTATCAATCGCTCAATCTTCCCCTTCTCCATCTGGAGGACATCTATTCTGCGGGAACAATAAGCCAACTCAGAACAAGGGTCCAGGCCTTTCTGGAGATGATCGGCCAATAGGAATTCATAAATTAGGAGGTTTCAATCATGGCTGAGGAGCAGAAAGAGGCGAAACCGAAGAAGAGGATGACCGCCACCAAGGCAGCCGCTTCCATCGGCCCCATGGTGAAGGAGTTTATCACAGGGACCCTGCAGGCAAAGGCTGAGGGAAAACAGAAGGTGGCCTATACCTTCATCGTCTGCCATCACGAGGAGATTTTCAGGGCCCTCGATGTGATCCCAGTGTGGACAGAGAACTTTGCCGGCATCTGCGGCGCGAAGAGGGATGCAGAGAGGTTTCTTCAACGAGCGGAATCACTCGGTCTCTCCCGTTCATTATGCACGTATGCCCTCTGCGGGATTGGTTTTGATCAGTGGAGGGAAGAACTGGGACAGATGCCTCCGGAAGCTCCCTGGGGTGGGCAGGTTAGGCCTGATTTCATGATCTCAAGCGGTCAGATCCTCTGTGATCCGCGATCGAAGTGGTATCAGGCCTCCCAGCAATTTATGCCGGATGTCCCCATCTATAATATCGATCTTCCCTATCCCCTTTTCCAGGAGAATCGTGACCACAGGGAAGCCCTGGGCTATTACCATCAATATATCGTCAAGCAGTTGCGCGGGTTGGTGGCATTCCTCGAAGAGCAGACAAAGAAGAAGATGAATTATGATCGGCTGAGGGAGCTGGTGGATCTGAGCGATCGGACCTGGAATTTGATTGACGAAACCTATAAACTCCGGCGGGCCGCGCCCTGCCCCATGGGAACAGGCGACGCCATGAATACCATGGTGCCGATCAACTTTATGATGGCAACCCAGAAGGCTTACGATTTCTTTGTCGACCTTAAGAAGGAATTGGAGGAGAAAATCGCCAAAGGAGAAGGGGAGGTTGAAAACGAGAAGTACAGGTTGATGTGGGGAGGCGGATTGCCTGCCTGGTATGCCCTGAATGATTTCAATTATTTCAATAGCAAGGGAGCATCCTTCCCCGTAGAGACCACCTACCGGATGGTTGCGCCTCTCCATGAGATGGATATTCCCGAAACGAAGGATCCGATCGAACACCTGGCATGGAGGTGGCTTGGTTACTGGACGTTCTGGTATGATAAAGCGAAGAAACGACCCGGATCCGAACCCGATGTGGAACGATTGATCAACTGGATCGAAGAATATAAGATTGACGGAGTGGTCATGCATGAGGCATTTTCATGCCGAACCTGGCATGTGGGGCTCATCTGGCAGTTGCATCAATTGGCAAAAATTTATAAACCCATTCCTGTCTATATGATCGGTAAAGACGGCCAGAAGGGGAAGGTTTACAGGGAACTACCTTCCTTGATTCTGGAAAGCGATATCATTGATATCACCTCATATTCCGAGGTCGATACGAGAAACAAAATTGACGCTTTTGTTGAAACCCTCGAATCCATTCGGGCAAACAGGGCAACCTAAACGGAAGGTTAAGGTTGAGATTCAGGTTAAGATTTTGAAGTGAATTTTTTCTTTCCTTAACCTTAGCCTCAACCTTTATGGAATACTATTGACCTCCTACTTTGCCGGCATTGATATCGGTTCAACGATGACGAAGGCGGTGATCCTGAACAAAGGGGGCATCGCCTCTATCATCGGACCCACGGGTCCGGAGCAACGCCGGTTGGCCAATAAGGTCATGGAAGAAGCGCTAAAGAAGGCTTCCCTTTCCTTCCCCCAAATCACCTATATTGTCGCGACAGGCTACGGTAGAATTAACGTTCCTTTTTCTGACAAACAGTTCACGGAAATCACCTGCCATGCAAAGGGGATCGTCCATCTCTTCCCCCAGGCCAGGACGATCATCGATATCGGCGGTCAGGATGTCAAAGGGATCAAAATCGATGCGACGGGGAAGATCATCGATTTTGTGATGAATGATAAGTGTGCGGCCGGAAGCGGCCGATTCATCGAGGTGATTGCCGATACCCTTGAAGTCCCTCTGGATCAGGTGGGTGAGCGTTCTCTTCAAAGCAAGAATCCTTCGAAGATCAGCAATATCTGTACGATATGGGCACAACAGGAGGTGGCATCGAGTCTGTCAGAAGGAGTAGCTATCGCCGATCTTCTTGCAGGTGTTCATCAATCGCTTGCGGACAGGATTATCCGAATGGTCAATCGGCTGAGGGTGGAAGATTCTGTCATTGTGACTGGTGGGGGTGCTAAAAATAGAGGATTGATTAAAGCCCTTTCAGAACAGTTGGGGCATAAAGTTCTTGTGCCCGAAGACCCTCTGATCACCGGAGCCCTCGGTGCAGCCTTAATGGGAAAGGAGATCGTGGAAAAGGCCAGACAGAATAACACTCCACTCGAAACAAAAGAACGCATCTTAGAAGAAATAGAAATTCTGTAACAGCGTAAATCTATTTATTGGGCCCCGGATGCCCCCCCCTTGAAAAAGGGGTAAATATTTCACCTCCCTTTGAGACTGTGTCGTAATATGAAAAAACCCCATTTTTGAAAAGGGGGAGAGGCGGTCGGGGATTTTGGGCGGCTTGCCGGGAAGCGGCCTGTCAAAGGATAAATAAGACGCTTCCCAAAGGTTTAGGGCGGTTACCTTTAGCCGTTCGGATTCAGGCGTGCCAAGCATATGAAAACATTTGATTTTATACAAGTGACAATTTCCCATCATCTAAAAGACCCGCATCCTAAAACTTTGGAACCTGACTGCCTCTCCCCCTTTGCTTGCGATTGCGACACAGTCTCTTGGGGGAGAGATGTGTTTGTTTTCCTTTGTTTTTCAACGTAGTTTTTCATAGCTTTTTTGACAATATCAAAACCACTAAGTCTCCTACAAACCTCTTGCTCTTCTCTGTCTGGGCATTCATTTCCTCTGCAGGGGTCGTGATTTTTCTGACCAGTTCACGATCGATATGCCATCTCCTACGGGACCCCCATATCCGATGTTTGCCTGGCCAAGGTGGCTATCCCCTGAGGATCGAGAATCAGCCCGACCCGACCATCACCGAGGATGGCTCCACCGGAAATCCCTTGGACTTTGCCGATTCCATCTCCTAAAGATTTTGCAACCACTTGCTGCTGTTCCACTAATTCGTCAACAAGCAGCGCGCAGCGCTGATTCCCGTCACCGATAATGACCAGAAGACCCCTGGTCGGATCCTCGACAGCCTTCTCGATCTCAAAAAGACGGTGGAGCCGAAAGATTGGCATTATCTTTCCTTTGAAGATCACGGTCTCGCCCCGGCCGGCGACTGTGGACAACGCCTCCGCATCTGGACGAAAACTCATATCGATGTTGATGGTTGGCAGGATGTACCGCTGGTTACCCACTTTAACTAACATGCCGTCGGTGATAGCCATGGTGAGGGGCAAGCAAACCGAAAAGGTAGATCCTTTTCCGAACTCTGATGAAACATCTACACGGCCCCTGAGGGTTTCGACGGCTTTTTTTACCACATCCAGTCCGACGCCCCTGCCTGAAATGTCCGTGACCTTATCTACCGTGGAAAAGCCTGGCTGGAATATTAGGTCGACGATCTCGCCGTCAGACATACCCTTTCCAGACTGGATCAATCCTTTTGCAATTGCTTTCTCTATGATCTTGCCACGGTCCAGCCCCCTTCCATCATCAGATATCTCAACCACCACGTTTCCACCGGAATGAAATGCCTTCAACAACAGCGTTCCTTCTCTTGGTTTTCCATTCCTTTCCCGCTCTGCGGGGGGCTCGATGCCGTGGTCTACAGCATTACGGATGAGATGAACGAGGGGATCATTGATAAGATCGACCATATTGCGGTCGATCTCGGTATCCTCCCCGACTGGAATAAAGTTGATCATGATCTCCCGCCTGCGAGCCAGGTCACGGACCAGCCGGGCGACCCTATAAACAGTGGCCTTGAGCGGAACCATCCGTATGGACATGCACAAGTCTTGCACCTGGCGAACGATCTTACCCGTATGGTTAACCTTCCGTTGAAGCTCAAGATAGTTTCCTGAGTTAATTGTTTTATCCTGCGCGACCATAGAGTGTCCGATCACTAACTCTCCGACTATCTCTATAAGGTGATCCAGACGGTCCGTACGCACCCGGACCGATGATTCGGCTGCGGGTGGGGTACCTACCATGCTGCGTTGTTTTCTTAGCGCACGGCCAACTTCTGTAAGGGATGCAGTCCCTGACCTCACAATGGCCAAGCCAATGGGTTGATCGCCCCGATCAATGGCAGCCCCCTCGATCTCTTCGCGATCAGCCTTGCCCTGAGCTACGAGAATATCGCCCAAACGGAGTGGTGTCTCTGCCGGTTCGGTTTCGCCAACTTCATCGAAAATATCTGCTACTTCTGGCTCGACAAGCAACGCAATCAAATCATCGAGCCCATCAGGTGCGACCATGGGTTCCCCGCCCAAAGCATCCTGGACGATTTTTATGAGGTCCTTGAGCATGTCCACGGAGCGGAATGCCAGATCAGCGTATCCTCTGGTACAGCGTATTTCTTTGTCGCGGACGCGACTGAGAAAAGACTCCGCCCTATGGGATAGCTCTGATATTTGGTCAAGCCCAAGGAAAGCAGATGTGCCTTTGATGGTGTGAAAAGCGCGAAAAACAGTGTTGACTGCCTCAGTGTTGTCCGGGTTGTTTTCAAGTTCCAGGAGAGCCACCTCGGCGCTTGCAATCAAATCTTGGCTCTCGGTGATGAACTCTCCCAAGAGGGTCGGATCAGCTTCGGACGGCAGGGTATTGGATCGCCCAACCTTATGGCTCGGCCCATCGATCTGCACTCGCTCGAGATCAGGGCCTAAAAAGGAGGCTTCCTCCTCGCTGAATTTCTCCATCGCATCAATGGCCTCCTCTATGAGAGCGCCTATATCGACAAGAAGAGCGGAGGGGTCAGAGGCCTTTCCCTCTGTCATCTGGTCGATTTTTTTCACCGCTTCCGCAATAGGCTTTTGGACAGAGGCTGGGGAGGACTCTGAGATGATACTGAGCGCACTTCGCACACGGCCTAAATCGGCCAGGTCGTTCGGTTCGATTTGAACAATAAGTGCGGCGATGTCATTGAGAGTGAGTTTTTCCTGGTTCATATCCTTTTCCATGGTTTGGGATGCCTTTGCTTATAGGAATTCGAGCCAAAGGAACATATCCTATCAATCACTTTTTTCCTCTATACCCTCTTTTCCAATACCTTCTCTACGCTTATGAGAGCAGTTAACTTATTGTCCACTTTTCACTGCCCCTCTATATGCTTTATACTTTGCCCCTTTCAGATGGAGGTACTTCAGGGAGGTGTGCTTTGAGATTCGAATATAGTGGCAAGCCCCTTCCGTTGTTATCACACCGTTCTCTTTTAATATCTCTTTTCACCTTTTAAGCAGAATTTGACAACAGTTGACTGCATTTTCCATACCAAATCTCTTCATATCGTTGTTCTTATCGATATTTAAAGAGATTATTAAAGTTCCCACTCCATCAAAAAGGGGAAAGTGACGTTTCTTGCCCACTCGTTGTTCAACTTTTTCCACCCACCTCTTATCCATTGTGACCTTACAAGGACATCAGTTAAAATTCGTATATCCATGAGATTATGCCTATGTTCAAAGTTCATTGTTCATCGTTCATAGTTGCATAAGAGGTCGTCATGAAAAATCAATCCAACCGAAACAGAGTCGCCAATATCATAAAGGTTCTTTCGAAAGATATTCCGGATTCGAAGATCGCTCTGAAATTTTCAACCCCCTTTGAACTCCTTATCGCAACGATCCTCTCCGCCCAGTGCACTGATGTCAAAGTCAATGAGGTGACAAAAGGCTTGTTCAAAAAATATCGCTCTCCGAAGGACTATGCAGAAGTGGAATCGAAAGAACTGGAGGAGGATATCCGGCCCACTGGATTCTACCGGAATAAGGCAAAGTCAATCCAGAGGTCTTGCCAGGAGCTGATGAACCGATTCGGAGGAAAGGTTCCGAAAACGCTGCAGGCTCTGGTGACCCTCCCGGGTGTGGGACGAAAAACCGCCAATGTCATCCTCGGAAATGCTTTTGGAATTCCGGGAATTGTAGTGGATACCCACGTCCGCAGGGTGAGCCAGAGGATCGGCCTGACGAAAAATGATGATCTCGTTAAGATTGAGTTTGACCTGATGGAGATCGTGCCCCAAGGAGAATGGACCCACTTCTCCAATCTCATTGTCTGGCATGGCCGGAAGACCTGCGCGGCCAGAAAGCCTCTCTGCGGTCAGTGTGTGATTTGGAAATGGTGCGATTACGGATCTAAAAAATAAATCCGAAGCACCTGCCTGCAAGCAGGAGCATTCCGTGGATGGGATTGAATTCAAGGATTACATGACGGTGATCGAGCGAATCAAGGAAATCGCTTTTGAATAAAATTCCGCGATCCGCATTCCGAAATCCGCAATTAGACAACCGCTCCCTTTATCCTCCTTTTTTGCAAAAAATAGACCAGGGCTACGCCAACAAGGCCAAGTACGTCCGTATAGAGGCCGGGCTTGACCAAGGCAACTGCAGAGCCAAGAAGAATGATTCTATCATACCATTTGTCTTCAGTTATGAAGAAACCCTGCATGCCTCCAGCCAAGGCATACATGCCAATGGAGGCCGTAATAAAAATCCATGTGGCTTCAAAAACATTGGTGCTGATCAGAAGCATCTGAGGAGCAGTGATAAACATGTAGGGCAGGAGAAACGTCCTCATATCCAATTTGAATGCATTGACTCCTGTCTTAAACGGATCGGCGCCTGCAATTCCCGCTGCCGCATAGGCGGCCAGGCACACCGGAGGGGTTCCGTCAGCAAGAATTCCGAAATAAAAGACAAAAAGATGAATGGCGATGATCGGCACCTCGGGAGCCATGGCCTTGAGGGCCGGGGCCATGATCGTTGCCATGATGACATAATTGGGAGTCGTAGGAACGCCCATTCCGAGAATGAGGCAGGCGATCATCGTAACGAACAACCCTAAATAGAGATTCCCTGCCGAAAGGGTCACGACCACATTGGTCATGTTCAATCCGGCCCCGGTCAATGTCACCATCCCTACGACAATCCCGGCACAGGCACAGGTCACCCCGATCCCTGCCATCGTCCTGGATGCATTAAACATAGCATCAACCATCTTCCGGAAGGAAGAGACCAACGGCTCCCATGAAACCGTCTCCATTGCACCTGAACTCTTCTCGGTCTGATCGGTCTGACGACCCCACCCCAGGCTTGCCACTAATCCCTGGAGGATAAAAATCGAAGCGGCGACACCGATCGCCATCGCCGCTGCGGTGAGTGGTGTCAGCCTCTTGAAAACCAGGGCATAGAAGAGAACGGCAATCGGAATCAGGAAATGGGCGCCGCTTACAAGGGTTGGGATAAACTTGGGAAGCTCCTTTCGGGGGATGCCTTTTAGATCATACTTGACCGAAAGAAGATGTACGGCTCCGAGAAGGGCAAGCTGGTCAATCACCGCAGGCATTGCTGCCGCAACACAAACCTGAAGATATGGAATACCTAAAAACTCCGCCATGACAAAGGCGGCCGCTCCCATGACGGGTGGCATGATCTGACCATTTCCGCCAGCTGCCGTGTCAATGCCTCCCGCCAGTTCCGGGCTGAACCCAACCTTTTTCATCATCGGAATCGTCATCGTCCCTATCGTCGCTGTATTGGCTACGCCGCTTCCTGATATCGTCCCGAAAAAAGCGCTGGCAATCACCGAAACCTTGGCTGGTCCCCCGCGGGTGTGACCTACCAGGGACATGGCCAATTTAAGCAGGTACGTTCCCGCTCCCGACCTTTCAAAAATGGCCCCGAAAAGCACAAAGGCAAAGACGAACGTGGAAGAGACCCAGAGGGGAATACCAAAAATTCCCTCCATCGTCAGATAGAGATGATCAACCACTCTTCGAAATCCGTATCCGCGATGGGCGATCAGATCCGGCAAATACGGTCCAATAAAGCCGTAAAGGATGAAGAGCCCTGAAATCAGAACGAGAGGCAGCCCCACCGCCCTCCGGGTCGCCTCTAAAATCAGAAGGACGGTCAGGCAACCCATCACCAGATCCACTTGCGTCGGGGACCCGATTCTTGTGACAAGAACCTGGTAATAAACAGCCACATAGATGGCCGAACACCCCGCGATCATTGCCAGAATAAAGTCATAGAATGGAATGGTTTTAATTTTAGATTTTTTGGAGCGGGGGTAAAAGAGAAAACAGAGCGTCATCGCAAAACTTAAATGGACAGAGCGCTGAAGCGTCGCGGTTAGGGTCCCGAAGAAAGCCGTATAGAGCTGAAAGCAGGCCATGCCCAGGGCAATGATATAAGTGATTTTATAAGGAATTCCCGAAAGCCGGCGCTCGCCGAACTCCTGGGTCTGTATCATCTCTTCAGCCTTTTTCAAGAGCTCTTGGTCAACGACCAGTTTTGTTTCTTCCATGGTCAATCTTTTCCTTTCTTTAGCGGCTTAATAAGGGGTTACCCTATGGATCAAACGGAAGGCGATAAAGTTCTTTAAAGACATGGAGTATGAATGGGTGACGCCTTACGGAGATTTCCAGCAATCCTCCCTCCCCTTTCTTGGTTCCCAATGCCGTTTCCTTATCCTTGAATTTGAGAACAGGCCGATTGATAGGGGAAAAAAAGAAGATTAGCTTGTCCAGCCGCTCTCCTCCTTCCGTAACAAACCATCCGTTTTTTCGAAGGGTTTTTTCTGAGACATTCGGAAGCCCGGCTCCATGAGAAGAAAATCGCGTTTCTACGATTCGGAGAACGCCGCCCCTTTCGACCAGAAACGTTCCTTCAACAGGAGTCTTTTCCACCGAATGGATGTAACCAAACAGAAAAACATCCCCTTCAACCGCTCTCTTATGGAAGAGGATCTCCCCGCTCTTCCCATCCTTAACCTCAAGCACGGAAACGGGAATCATCCCTCCCGCAAGTAAGGCAGCGACTGTTATTGAAATAAGTAAGAACCCTCTCTTGCGCATCAGGGAAGGCAAGGCCCCTCCTCTTCAAGGAGAGGAAGGGCCTTGATGAACTTCTACTATTTCATGCCTTTCTCTTTGAAAAATTTCTCCGCCCCCGGATGAAGAGGAATGGGCATGCCGATAAGAGCCTTCTCCAGCTTCACTTCTTTGCCTTTGGCATGAGCCCCTTCGATGGTCCTTATGTTCTCAAACATGGCCTTGGTGATCCGATAAACGATATCCTCTGCCAGCTCGGCTTTGACGACAAGGATGGCGAGCACAGCCACGGTCGGGACATCCTTATCCACTCCCTTATAAATCCCGGCAGGCACTTTATCTTTTGAATAGAAAGGATACTTCTTAACCAGTGCATCAGCCTGGGCTCCGTCAATGGGAACGATCATGCTATCCACCGTTATGGCGGGATCGACAATTGCAGAGGCTCCAACACCTGTTGTATAGAACGCGGCATCAATTCGTCCATCTTTAAGATAATCACCAGATTCCGCAGCTGTTAATCGCTCAACCTTCCCCAGATCTTCAAACTTCAATCCATAAGCCTCAAGGATCTGAATCGCATTCTGTTCTGTTCCGCTGCCCAATGGTCCAACCGCCACTCTTTTCCCTTTAAGATCTCTGACCGATGCGATCTTAGCATCTTTCCGTGCATGAATCTGGCAATGCTCCGGATAGAGAGCTGCCATCCCCCGGATATTTGGAACGGGTTTGTCAAACATGGGTTTCGTTCCCTGGAGAGCGTAAAAGGCAATATCGTTCTGAAGAATTGCCAGATCCGCATCGCCGGAAGCAATCAACTTGGCATTGGCAACCGAAGCCCCTGATGACTCCACGGTTATCTTGATATCGGGGAGCTTCTCGTGTGCAATCCTTGAAATAGCCCCTGCGAGAGGAAAATAGACTCCCACAACCCAGCCCGAAGCAATGGACACGTACTTCCTCTGGGCATGGGCCAGATCCGAACGCATGGCCGAAAAGAATACCACCAGACATAAAACCATCATTCCAACAAACAACTTCTTTTTCATCACACTTCCTCCTTTTTATTTAAAATAGTTTTAAAAAACCAAAACTTAACAGCCTCCGAATTTCCTTCTCACCCCCCTTCTTTAATGATACCATTATTTATATGAATTTGGCCCTCTTGTCAAATATTTTTCCTTGCCATTCTCCTCTCCCCTGGGAGACTGTGTCGTACTTAGCCATTCGCCCTTCGACACACTCAGGACGAACGGCTAAGTGATTGATTTTTAACATACCGTAGTCCGTTCGTGGTGAGGTTCTCGAACCATGAACGGAATTGCGACACAGTCTCTGGTGGGAGAGGGCGGGGATGAGGGGGACAACTATTTTTCTAACCAAACCATTTCCAATCTAAAATAAATATGCTATTAAAAACCAAACTCAACTGGAGGTTTAACTGATGAAATCCTTTTTCGACCTCTATCAACAAAAAACACCCCTCTCAAAAAAACTCTTTGAAAGATCGAAAAGGGTGATGCCTGGAGGGATTTCCCATAACGTGCATTACTTTCCACCCTACCCTTTCTATCTTAAAGAGGCAAAAGGTTCAAAAGTCATTGACGTGGATGGAAATGAATATATTGACCTGTGGATGGGCCACTACACCCATCTCCTCGGTCATCACCCGGATATTATAAAGGAGGCCATTGATAACCAATTAAAAGAGGGCTTCCACTGGGGCATCGTTTTTGAAAGACAGATTGAATGGGCAGAACTAATCCGGCGGCTGATTCCTTCGGCAGAAATGGTTCGTTTCTGTTGCTCTGGAACAGAAGCCACCATGTACGCGGTTCGTCTTGCCCGCGCCTACACGGGAAAGAAAATCATCCTGAAAGTTGCAGGTGGCTGGCATGGAGCAAACCCTGATCTCTCTGTGGGAATCAAAATCCCTTACGAGAGAGAAGAGAGCCTCGGCCTCTTGCCCGAACTAATTCAATATACAAAGGTTATCCTCTTGAATGATATTCCTCAAACACTTCAAACCATCCATGAGAATCGCCAGGACATAGCCGCCATTATTCTCGAACCGGCTTTGGGCGAAGGGGGATTCGTTCCGGCGACGGAAGACTATTTAAAAATGCTCCGCTCAGAGACCGAACGGCTCGGCGCTCTTCTCATCCTTGACGAAGTCATCACGGGATTTCGTCTTTCCCTGGGGGGTGCCCAGAAAAGGTTTGGGATCATGCCGGATCTGACCACATTAGGAAAAGTAATGGGTGGCGGTTTCCCGGTTGGAGCATTGGCGGGTAAAAGAGAGATTCTTGACGCTACCTCACCCGAGAGAAAAGGAAACAAGTGGGAAAAAATACTGATTGGCGGAGGGACTTTTTCTTCTCATCCCTTCACCGTGGCCGCAGGGTTGGCCATGCTTCATTATCTGCACGATTATGAGGAAGAAGTTTATCCCCTTTTGGAGTCGAGGGGAGAAAAGGTTCGTAAGGAACTTCAGGAGATGTTTTACGTTGAAGGAATCAATGCCCGCGTCACAGGCATTGGCTCTCTCTTTCAGATCCATTTTCCTTTTGAGAAACAAGTGGTCCTTGATTCCCCCCAGGCGATCAATCAGAAAACGGATATCGAGAAGAGGGAGGGGGAGTTTCGCATCCGAATGCTTAACCATGGAGTTCACGTGATGCATGGCGGAGGAAGCCTTTCGATGTCCCATTCGGACGAGGATATTGAAAGGATCATCCAGGCCGCAAGAGAAGTCGCCAAAGAAATGGCTACTTCTTGAGACAATGGACATTAGACAATGTACCATGAACAGTATAATATTTTTGTTCATTGTCCATTGTTCATCGTACATGACGGGCTTAGAAACATAACCTTCAACCATATTTGATTAGGAAACCTAAGCCATGGCTCAAGAAACAATGAAGGCAGGCGTCATTGTCGTGGATGTCCAGGGCGATTTTACGAGGCTCAAAAATGGTTCGTTAGCTGTGGAGGGAACGGATGAGGCCTATCTTAAGGCGGTTGAGGAAAACACGAAGAAACTCAAAGCTGCCGGTTTCCCAATCTATGCGACACAAGACTGGCATCCCAAGAATCATATCTCCTTCTTCACCAACCATTCGGGAAAGAAAGCCTTTGATGTGATCAAACTGAATAACAGGGATCAGGTCCTCTGGCCTCCCCACTGCGTCCAGAAGACTTCCGGTGCTGAAATTTTGTTGGATAAGAAATTATTTAACGCGGTCATCAAAAAGGGAATGGATGCGCAATATGACAGCTATTCAGGTTTTCAGGACGATGGCGGGGAAAAGACCGAATTGGATGGCATTCTCAAACAAGATGGAATCAAGAAGGTGGTCATCTATGGCATTGCCACAGATTACTGTGTCAGGGCAACCGCACTTGATGCAGTAGCCGCAGGCTACAAAGTTATCATGATCAAAAATTTGAGCAGAGGAGTCGCCCCGGATACCTCTCAGAAAGCCATCGACGAAATGAAGGCGAAAGGGGTTGTTATTCTCGACGATCTGGACTTAGAAAAAATCAAAACCAACTAAACTCAATATCCGCCCTCCCCTCTACCGGCATCCAGCATAGTAATGCCATCCAATGTCCCATCTAATTGACATCCACCCCTTATTTTGTTAGCTTTAAACATCCCAAAGAGAGGATCGATCGATTCGATGGCCTGGTTTAAGAAGGGAGAAGAGGAAGAGAAGAAAGAGAGGCGTGAAGACCCGAAGCTCTTCGATGAGCTCTGGTTAAAGTGTAAGTCCTGCAATGAGATGATCTACCGGAAGGTCGTCGAACGGAATCTTCAGGTTTGTCCGAAGTGCAACTATCACTTTCAGATACCGGCCCGGAAGCGAATTGAGTGTCTGGTTGATCCGGGAACCTTCCTTGATTACGACTCAGATCTTACTTCCCTCGATCCCCTGGAATTCAAAGATTCGAAGAAGTATCCGCATCGGGTCAAAGAGTCTCAAGAAACGACCGGGCAGAAAGATGCGGTCATCTGCGGAGAGGCAAGGTTCGAAGGCGAACCGGCCATGGTCGGCGTCTTTGAATTCAATTTTATGGGTGGAAGCATGGGGTCGGTCGTAGGGGAAAAGATCACCCGTCTGATTGAGAAGGCGATCGAGAAGAAAGTCGGCTTGATCATCTTTTGCGCCTCGGGAGGAGCCAGAATGCAAGAAGGAATTCTCTCTCTGATGCAGATGGCCAAAACCAGCGCAGCCCTTGCCAGGCTCCAGGAAGCAAGGCTTCCCTACATCTCGGTCCTGACCGATCCGACCACAGGGGGGGTGTCAGCCAGCATTGCCATGCTGGGTGATATCATCATTGCTGAGCCAAAAGCGATGATCGGATTTGCAGGGCCAAGGGTGATCAAGGATACGATTCGGGCGGAGCTTCCGGAGGGATTTCAACGGGCGGAATATCTTCTCCAGCATGGGATGGTCGATCTCATTGCTGAACGGAAAGATCTCCGGCACACACTTGCCTCCCTCCTCAAAATGCTCAAGGTCGATCAGTAAACCCCGTTAGAAAGGTTTGGTCTTTCTAACAAAATAGCCTATGCAGAGTTTTCAACGCCGAGTCGATCACACTCGGCCACGGGATGAGGGGCTTTCTAACGGGGTAAAGGAATAGATTCGGAATGAACAAGAACGGCTACCAACGATCGCTCGACTATCTCTATGGTCTTGAAAAGTTCGGGATGATTTTCGGGTTGACGAAGATCGAGGAGATTCTCGATGCTGTTGGAAATCCGCATCGGGACATTCAGGCCATCCATATAGGAGGGACGAACGGAAAAGGTAGCACCGCGGCCATCGTTGCTTCGATCTTGCGAAAAGAGGGTTACGGGGTTGGCCTCTATACGTCTCCCCATCTCATCCGGTTCACGGAACGAATGATGGTGAATGAAAAGGAGATCGAGAAAGAGGAAGTGGCAGAACTGACGGAGTGGATGCGGGAGAAGATTGAGAAGGCTGGTGTCGCCCCTCCCTTCACCTTCTTCGATTTTACCACTGCAATGGTTTTCCTTTACTTCAAACAGAAGATGGTCGATCTGGCCATCCTGGAGGTGGGTCTGGGTGGAAGGCTCGATTCGACCAATGTGGTCGATCCTCTTATCTCCATCATCACGAATATTGGCAAAGACCATGAAGATGTTCTCGGCAAGGGCATCATGAGGATTGCGAGGGAAAAGGCAGGGATCATCAAAGAAGGCCGCCCCCTCGTCACGGCGGCGACACAGCCCCAGGCGCTCCGCCTTTTTTCAAAAATATGCCGTGAGAAGAAAGCCCCCTTTTTTAGGGTTGGGAAGGAATTCCGTTATGTGTCAGGAGGGGAAGGGAGTTTCCATTACGAAGGCCTCCATCGAAAACTGTGGGACCTTTCTCTTAACCTCCGCGGATCGCATCAGATGATCAATGCCACCACCGCCCTCGGAGCCATGGAAATCCTGGATGATCTGGGATATCGCGTTTCGAACGACGCCATCGTCGAAGGGTTGAAGGCGGTTGAATGGCCCGGAAGATTGGAAATGGTAAGCTCCTCCCCTCGAGTTATTCTCGATGGCGCCCATAATCCCGAAGGAGCTCTCTCTTTGAGAGAGTCTCTAAAGGAGGGTTTTCAATATCGCCATCTCGTCCTTCTGATTGGAATCATGAAAGACAAGGATGTCCATTCCATTCTTCACTGTCTGTCTCCGCTTGCAGATCACATCGTTCTTACGCGGCCTGGCACGGACCGCGCCGCCTCTCCTGATTCGCTCAGGAAGGCCCTGGGACGGAATGGGAAAAAGGCAGAGGTTATCGAAGATTTTAGGAAGGCGATTGACAGGGGTCTCTCTCTTACAGGCGAAGAAGATATTTTCTGTATTACCGGATCGCTCTATACGGTTGGAGAAGCCAGATCCTACTTTCTTCCCAGGGGAGGATTATGAGATATCGCTGGTTCGTCCTGAGCTCTTTCTCCATCCTTCTGACCCTCTTTCATCCCCCTCTCTCTGATGGAAAGATCACCGATGTGAAAGTGGAGAAGGGGGAAGGGGCTGTGGAGATTGAGGCGGATGAGCTCTCCTATGAACGGGACAGTCAGGTTTATGAGGCCCACGGAAGAGTGGAAGTAAAAAGAGGAGATCTCTTTCTTAAGGGAGATCATGCTCAACTGAATATGGCGACGAAGGATCTCGTGGCCTGGGGGAATATTGTGCTCAGGGAAGGAGAGGATGTTCTCGAGTGCGAACGATTGGAAATCAACATCGATACCCGGCTGGGGAAGATCTACCAGGCCAGGCTCTTTCTCAAGGATCAGAATTTTCATATCACAAGCAAGGAGGGCGAGAAATTAGGAGAGAACCGGTATCGAATCCGGGAGGGTTCTTTCACCACCTGCGATGCGGCGCGGCCTCCGTGGAAATTTACGGTCAAAGAATTGGAGGTCACGGTCGAAGGATACGGGATTGCCAAGGGTCCGACCTTTTATCTCGAAGGCATTCCATCCTTCTATCTTCCCTGGGGGATCTTTCCTGTAAAAAGAGAGAGGCAGACAGGCTTTCTCCTCCCCCGGGTGGGGTATTCGAAAAAGTATGGCCCCGAGATTAAGAACGCCTTCTTCTGGGCCATTGCGAAAGACATGGATGCCACTCTTTATCTCGATTATTTAGGGAAGAGGGGTTTTAAAGAAGGCTTGGAATACCGCTATGCCTTTACTCCGGAGACAAGGGGACAGGCCAGCTTCCATTTCATCGATGATCAGGTTTTTAATAAAAATCGTTATGCCTTCCTCGTCCAGCATCAACAAAAATTTCCACACGATTTTTATTTAAAGGCCAATATCAATCGCGTGAGCGACATCCACTACCACCGCGATTTTGACGAAGACCTTCCGAGAGAGGCGAAGATCGACTCAAGGAGCAGGGGACAGTTAAGGTCCACCATCTTTGGAGGCAAAAACTGGGACCGGTTCAGTTTCCTGACAGAGGCCTCCGTCTTTCAGGATCTCACCAAAAAGAGCAATGATGAGACGGTTCAGAGGCTGCCGCAAATAAGTTTTTCTGCCCACCCCCAATCCCTTTTCAATACGCCGCTCTTCTTCGATGGCGGCGCTTCTTACACTTATTTCTGGCGAGAGAAGGGGGTGGAAGCGCACCGGGGAGACTTCTTCCCAAGACTTTCCTATCCAGTGAGGCTCTTCAATGTCGTGAAGGTGGAATCGAGTGTGGGGCCAAGAGAAACCCTGTATAAGTCTCTTGATGATCCGGCCCGGCAATATAAAGGATGGGAGTCGCGGGAGACGGTTGTGGCCAACACGGAGGTCTCCACCGAATTTTACCGGGTTTACAATCCGGGGGCAGTTTCGAAAATGTTCGGATTTCATAAGATGGCGAAATGGATGCATACCATCGAACCCATGATCGGCTATCATTATAGCCCGAGGGTTAACCAGAAAGAACATCCCGTCTTCGACGATCTGGATCGAATCCCGTATTCGAGTCAGATCACTTATGGCTTCACCCAAAGGCTTGTGGGAAAACCTGAGAAGGAAGGGGTGAGCTCCGGACCTTCGGAATACGCAAAGCTGAAGGTCTTCCAGTCCTATAGTCTCGGAGACCCCTTCACGCGGGATTCAAAGGGCAAGGGGAGATACTTTTCCAATATCCAGGGAGAACTCTGGTGGAATGTCAGCCCTTACCTTTCTGCAAAATTAGACGGAGAGTTCAGCCCCTATCATGGAAATCTGGAGGTTGGGAATGCCTCCATCAACATCAAGGATAAGCGAGATGATGCGCTTCAGGTTCAATACCGATATGCCCAGCGCAACATTAAAGAGATCAATGCGGGCGCCCGGGTCAAGACGATCCCTCCTCTCTATCTCTATGGCTCAACGCGCTATAATTTAAAAGATCACTGGAAGGTAGAGAATATCTATGGGGCGGAGTATCAGGCGCAGTGCTGGACATTAGGACTGACGGTCGAGGATAAGGGTAGATCTCCTGATGGGGTCCAGAAAAAGGAGTTGAAGTTCCAGGTCTATCTCAATCTGTTAGGCCTGGGTTCATTGGGGAAGAAGCCTTTTTATATGGGTTTGTAAAGAACGGGCGGATAAAAAGGAGGGAGTAATGAAGGGAGTGATTTTGGCAGGGGGGTTGGGAACGCGGCTCTATCCATTGACAAAGGTTACGAATAAACATTTGCTTCCGGTCTATGATAAACCGATGATCTATTACCCAATCCAGACCCTGATCAATGCGGGCATTGATGACATCCTGATCGTCACCGGTGGAAATAATGCCGGTGATTTTCTGAGGCTGCTCGGAAACGGAAAGGAGTTCGGGCTGAAGCATATCAACTACACCTATCAACAGGGAGAGGGGGGGATTGCCGAGGCCCTCGGCCTTGCAGAATTTTTTGCCGCCGGAGATGGAGTCTGCGTTGTGTTGGGAGATAATATCATCGAGAGGAATATTCGAAGTGCGGCAGAGGCTTTCCGAAGACAGAAGGAGGGGGCGAAGATTCTCCTCAAAGAGGTTCCTGACCCGCATCGGTTCGGCGTTGCGGAGTTGAAAGGAGACAGGATTGTCGGGATCGAGGAAAAGCCCAAACAGCCAAAATCAAAATATGCGGTGATCGGAATCTATTTTTATGATTCCACAGTCTTTGATTTCATCAAGTCCCTGAAACCTTCTGACCGGGGAGAGCTGGAGATTACCGATGTGAATAATCGATATATTGGAAAAGGGACGATGACCTATGGTATTTTGGATGGGTGGTGGACGGATGCAGGAACCTTCGAATCTCTGCTTCGGGCTAATCAGTTAGTGGCTCAGACTGGAGCGAATAACCTATAAAAAAATTTTAAATTTCAGATTCCAGATTGCAAATTGAAATAAATCTGAAATCTTAAATTTGAAATCTGAAATTGGGTTCAAATGGGGGGGGAAGCGATGATCCACGGCGTGAGAACGAAATTATTGAAGGTGATTCCGGATGAGCGGGGGAGGGTGATGGAGATCCTCCGGGCGGATGACGATCTCTTCTTGAAATTCGGCCAGGCCTACGTGACGACGACCTACCCGCAGGTGGTGAAGGCATGGCACTATCACAAAATCCAGACCGACAACATTGTCTCGGTCCAGGGGATGATCAAACTCGTCCTTTACGATCCAAGGGAGAAGTCACCCACCCAGGGTGAGATCAATGAATTTTACATCGGAATCCATAACCCGATGCTGGTCCAGGTGCCCAATATGATCTATCATGGATGGAAGTGCGTCAGCGAGGAAGAGGCGATCATCATCAACATTCCGACGGAAGTTTATGCTTACAGCGCGCCGGATGAATACCGTCTTCCTCCCTACGGCAAGGATATTCCCTATGATTGGTCGAGGAAAGATGGCTAACTCAATTGAAATTGCAGATTGCATAAGGAGGTTATAGATTTAAATCTTCGATCTGCGATCTGCAATCTACAATGTAAAACGGGACTTAATATGAGACTACTGGTGACAGGCGGATGTGGATTTATCGGCAGCAATTTCGTTCGATATTATTTGAAGAACTATCCTGAGGTCTCGATCATCAATGTCGATAAACTAACCTATGCCGGAAACCTCGAAAACCTTTCCGACCTCTCCCATTTTTCTCGTTACCATTTCATCCGGGGAGATATTGCCGATGCGGCACGCATGGAGGAGCTGATCCGGAAAGGGGTGGATGCCATTGTCAACTTTGCGGCAGAATCGCATGTGGACCGCTCCATCGAAAATCCGGGCGCCTTTATGAGGACGAACATCTTCGGGACTTTTGCCCTGCTGGAGGCGATAAGAAAGGTTTCCCCCGGACAGAAGATCCGTTTTCTTCATATCTCTACCGATGAGGTCTATGGCTCCCTGGGAGAGACCGGCGCCTTTACCGAAGAAACCCCTCTGGCTCCCAACAGCCCCTATTCAGCGAGCAAGACAGCGGCGGATTTAATGGTCCGGGCCTATTGCCATACTTATGGCCTTCCTGCCGTCATCACGCGATGTTCGAATAATTATGGTCCCTACCAGTTTCCCGAAAAATTGGTTCCGCTAATGGTTTCCAATGCCATGGAAGATAAGGAGCTTCCCATGTATGGGGACGGGATGTATATCCGGGACTGGATCTATGTAGAAGATCATTGCAGGGCTCTGGACAGGGTTCTCCAACAGGGCAAGGAGGGCGAGGTTTACAACATAGGGGGTGGAAGTGAGAGGACCAATCTCTATGTGGCGAAGAGCATCCTGGATCGACTGGGAAAACCCCATTCTCTGATCCGATTTGTTGTAGACCGTCCCGGTCACGACCGGCGGTATGCCATTGATTTTTCCAAGATCGAGAGGGAACTGGGGTGGACGCCCACGGTCTCTTTTGAAGAAGGGATCGATCAGACGGTTGAATGGTATCAAACCCACCGGGAATGGTGGAAAAAGATCAAGACAGGGGAGTATCTGGACTACTACAAACGGATGTATCAGGATCGGTAAGAAATATAGGATATCAGAGTATCAGGGTATCAGGATGCAGGATATCCGGACATCAGGCAATCAAGGGAGTTCAACCAAAGAGTCTGTTTATTCTGGTATCCTGATAACCTTTATTCACCAGAGGATCCTAAATCAATAAAGAGATGAACCGAATATTGGTCATTGGCGCCAAGGGAATGTTAGGAAGGGATCTTGTCCCTAAACTTCTGTCTTCTTTTCCAGGTGACGAAGTCCTGGGATGGGACATCGATGAGATCGATATCCGGAAGGAGCAAGAGACCATTGCCAAGATCGAGGGGGTTCGACCAGCCATCGTAATCAATTTAGCCGGCTACACGGATGTGGATGGCTGTGAGTTAAATGAGCAGGAGGCGTTTGCCGTCAATGCGGATGGAATGAGACATATCGCCATGGGTGTCAGGCAATGCGGGGCGAAAGCGATCTATCTGAGCACCGATTATGTTTTCAATGGAGAGAAAGGGTCGCCCTATCTCGAAGATGATCCCCCCCATCCACTCAACATCTACGGCCGATCGAAATGGAAGGGGGAACAATATGCCATGGAATTGGCTGGGGATGGATTGGTGATCCGGACCCAGTGGCTCTATGGCAGACATGGAAAGAATTTCGTCACAGCCATTCTCCGCCAGGCAAATGAGAAAAAGGTCCTCTCAATTGTGAATGACCAGATCGGTGCTCCCACTTATACGGTCGATCTTTCCAGGGCTATCTTACTGCTGATCCAAAATAGAGCAAGCGGAATCTTTCATGTGACCAACAATGATTTTTGTTCCTGGTATGAATTTGGCCAGACCATTCTTAGATTATCAGGAGCGAAAGAAGTGGAAGTCCTTCCTATTTCCTCAAGGGAGCTGAACCGGAAAGCGGCCCGACCCTCCTATTCAGTCCTCCGCACGAAGAAATTTAGCCGGGAAACCGGAATCGAACTGCGCCCCTGGACCGAAGCCCTGAAAGATTTTTTATCTGAGTTTAAGGGACTTGAGCAGTCATAAAAGAAGGAGTCAGCCATGAATATCTGCGTGATCGGAACAGGTTATGTAGGGCTGGTGAGCGGAGCCTGCCTGGGAGAGTTCGGAATGAATCTGATCTGTGTGGATA
>Ga0194111_10001989_pt1 | contig 24881 bp, 22 predicted proteins | sample TA2KigC300mmetaG_FD_146194 | JGI IMG/M metagenome (GOLD analysis project Ga0194111, IMG submission 146194) | Freshwater microbial communities from Lake Tanganyika, Tanzania - TA2015033 Kigoma Deep Cast 300m | ecosystem: Environmental > Aquatic > Freshwater > Lake | place: Tanzania: Lake... | reverse complement strand
GTCGAGGTGGGACAAGGGTTTTCTGCTTCCTACGCCTTCCTCCCTGGAAAGGAAATCTCTCCGCCCGTCACCCAGGTGGGTCACTTCTCATGAGCACACCCGGGTCAGTTCTCGTGAGCGCTAACGCCCCGAGCCAGGCACACTCCAGCCATCTCGAAAAAGCAAATGCCTATGAGTTTATATGCCGTGAATGTGAAGATGTTCCAAGTATTCTTTCGGTTCGCGCCGCTGGCGGCGACGGGGTTGGTCCTTATTCAACCGCCGCCTGCTTGCGGGCAAGGCGGCGCCCCGGGCCCGCAGGCTTTCCTGGACCGCCCCCAACTGGTGGCCGCGTCTGTCACCAACTGGACTCCCCGCTTTGTCACCAACCTGATCGAAGTCCGCATGCCTCAAAATCTGTACGTGGACGAGTACCGCACGAATTGGTTCACCCAACGTGTCACCAATATCAACTGGTTCACGCTCTACGCCACCAACGTCTTCGAGGTTTTTCAGACCAACCGGATCGTCCGCACCCAGACAAACGAGGTCGTCTTCGAGCGCATAACGACCAATCAGGTGCTCGTTTATCACACGAACTTCATTCCGGCCTACCAGACAAACTTTATCTCGGCGTACCAGACCAACTTTACCCCGGCCTACCAAACCAACTTGAAAACGCTCACCCTGACCAACTGGGAAACCGTGTTGGTGATGAAAACCAACTGGGTGAAGCAGCTCGTCACCAACGTCGTGGAGATCGAAATGCCCGTTCCGGTCGCGGCTGCGCCCATCGCCGCCGCCGCCTCGCCGCCGGCCCAACGAGAAACCAAACCCGAAGCCATCCCCGCTACGGTGACGCCGGCTGCGGCATTGCCCGGTTTGACCTTTGAATTGATGAACACCGCCGGCACGTCCCGCAACAACCAGGTGGAAGTTCAAATGAGCTTGCGGGCCGACGGCAACCCCGCCGCGCCGCTGCCGGTCGAAGAGTGGCGGGTGGAACGGGTGGACCGCGCCGTGCTGGTTTTTGGCCAACGGCCGGAATTCAAGGGCCTCCTGCCGCCCGGGACCTACAAGATCACCGCCAAAGTCCGGCCCGACGAGAAAGGCCCGCTCCTCACCGCGCGCAGCCAGACGGAAATCAGCCTCACCGGGGTCAGTCAAAAAATCCCCGCCAGCGTAACGGCCCCGCGATAGCTCACTTTCCGGCGTCGCGCGGCCGAGCATCACGACCGAAAATCATCCCAGGCTGTCCAGGTAGCTTTGCAGCAGTATCGCCGCCGCCGTTTTGTCCACCTTCTCTTTGCGCTTCTCCCGGCGGACGTTGCCTTGAATCAAGCACCGCTGCGCCTGAACCGTGGTGAGCCGTTCGTCCAGCGTTTTGATGGGGATTGTGATTGCGTCTTTCAACACGGCCACGAACTCCTGCACCTTGAGCGCCGCCGGCCCGCAACTGCCGTCCATGTTCCGCGGCATCCCGATGACGATGAGTTCGATCTCCTTCTCACGGATGATCTCCTTGAGCCGCGCCAAGAAATCCGCGAACGGCTCGGCGGGAATGTATTCGAGCGGCGACGCGATCATTTTCATTTCGTCGCTCACCGCGACGCCGATGCGTTTCGTTCCGTGGTCGAGGGCAAGGATTCTCATGTTTGCCTGCGTTGACGGTCCCGTGCCAGCACGGCGACGAGAAGTTCATCGGCAACGAAGAAGTTCGTATTTCGCAACTTGGCAAGAGCGACGGGAAGTTCAAACAAGCCTTTTTCTGCCGCGCGCTCAAGGAGACCAATCGTGCCAATGACCGCCAGGCCGCGCTTGCGAGCTTCGGCACGTCCGTCCAAGTCGTCCATCAGGACGCCCGCGGCCTTGATCTGCAACGCGAGATGCAGCGCTTCCGCTTCGCCACGATTCAAGCCCGGGATCGGCTGAGGCTGATTTACGTGTTCGACCTGCAACCATGGCTTTGCCACGGCCATCCAGTCTTTCATCTTCAGCGGAGTGTCGGTGTGCTGTAATTCATTGCGCACCCCGATGGGTATCACGACCCGCTCAAACAACCCGGGCAGAATCTCCACGCAATCAATGAGGATCAAATAATGAAGCGGGCCGGCATCGGCAACGACGACGCTGCTCATTTCTTCTCGACGCGACGGAGCGCGGCCAGATCAGCGGCAAACTCCTCTGCGGCTGACGGTCGGAAAGCCTGAGCCGTCTTGAGAAACGCGTCGGTCTGCCACCGGTCCAATTGCAAAATTTCACCCGCTTGCGCGTGGGTAATCCTCCCCGCGCGATACGCCTGCGCCACCAGCGCCTCCAAAGTCCGGCGCGGCAGCTCGGCGGGTTCGTCGCCCAATGCCTTGAGCAGCGGGTCGGGCAGTGAAATTTCAATCGTAGCGGACATTGCAATTGCTGTGGGAATCTGCCACTGGAACTGAGTCGAAACAAGCGCACAATTTGTTGCTTACCGCAACGCCGATGCGTTTCGTTCCGTGATCAAGGGCGAGGATGCGCCTGCTTTTCAAAATTGATTCCCAGCTTTTTGGCCGCCTCGGGGTCAATTTGCCATAGCGACACAGAAGCGCGATACGCGGTCATGCGCTCCGAATGATGCAATAACTCCACCAAATTGCTCCAGGCAGGTTTGGCATCCCTCCCGAAACGGCCCAACGCCGAGATGGCGCTTTCGCGCAGCCTCCAGTCGGATGACGCTGCACACTCCATCAACGGTTCGATGCAAAGAGCCGGCTGGCTATGGATTCCCGACAGAGCGATCACAATATCGTTTCTTACCCGCTCATTTCGATTCGTTCTCAAAGTCTCTACAAGTCGCGGCACCGCCGCCGCAGCGTTGGTGCCCAGAAAAGCCAGGACTAATCCATGGTCCTGCCAGGTTTCTTCGTCGGCATTGCCGTTCAGTGGCTCCATGAAAGACTCCACGGATTCGCCACGGATTTTGACCAGAGCGGCTCGAGCGTGCCAACGACACTCGTCGGTGCTCCAGGACTGATACTCGGATTTCCAAATGTTTTCCAAATGTGGCACGGCGGGGAGCGCGTCCGAGCCCAATTCCCCGAGTAGTCGGGCCGCGCTGATTCGCACTTGTTCGATGGATTCGTCGGTGGACAGGCGAAATCGTTCGGCGACCTTGGGAAAACGCTCCCGAACGAGGCGCTGCAGTGGGGAAGGTTCGAATGACAGTCGCTGGATCAGCAGTGGAACGGCTTGCGCCTTCCTCGCCCGAAGAGCAGCGACGCGCTCGCTATGATTGACGCGGCGGGATTCGATCCAGTCGTTAAGCGACCTCCCTTGATAGCGCGGTTCCAGCGCCCAAGGCAGCACGATCACGATCAGGAGGACAACGCCAATCAACAACAGCCCGATCACTACTGGTTTGGTCAAATGAATTGGTGTTCTTCGCATGGCTAAAAAGTCTTCATCACGCCGGCTGCGGCCTTTAGTGTCCACTCGAGGTCCGCTTCGCTGTGCGCCGTGGAAATGAAACCCGCTTCAAATTGCGACGGCGCGAGATACACGCCCGCGTCCAACATGCCGTGGAAGAATTTCTTAAAGCGTTCGCGGTCGGATTTCATCGCGTCGGCGAGATTCCAGACCGGTTCGCCGGTGAAGTAGCCACAGAACATCGAGCCGCAACGGTTGAACGTCACCGGCACGCCGGCGGATTTGGCGGCGTCTTTCATTCCCGCTTCCAGTCGCGCGCCGAGGAGTTCGAGGCGTCGGTAGGGCGGGCAGTCCTCTGCCCGCCGCGGCGCGATGAGGACATTGCGCCCTACCAGTTCTTGCATATTCGCAATCCCCGCTGCCATTGCCAGCGGATTGCCGCTCAATGTTCCCGCCTGATACACCGGACCGAGCGGCGCGAGATGATCCATGATGTCCGCGCGTCCGCCGAACGCGCCCACTGGCAGCCCGCCGCCGATGATTTTGCCAAACGTCGAAATATCCGGCGTGATGCCGAAGCGTTCCTGCGCTCCGCCCGGCGCGAGCCGGAAGCCAGTCATCACTTCATCGAAAATGAGCAGCGCGCCGTTTTCCTGAGTGATCTTGCGGAGAAATTCCAGATAGCCCGGCTTGGGCAGATACAAACCCGCGTTGCCCGGCACCGGCTCGACAATGATGCACGCAATTTCGTTCTTGTTCGCGGCAAAGGCGGCTTTCACCGGCTCGGTTTCATTGAAGGGAAGGACGATGGTGTGCTTGGCAAAATCCGCGGGCACGCCGGCGCTGTCGGGATTGCCGAAGGTGAGCGCGCCGCTGCCGGCTTTGACGAGCAGCGAATCGCCATGGCCGTGGTAGCAGCCGTCGAACTTGATGATCTTGTCGCGTTTCGTGAAACCGCGCGCGAGGCGGATGGCGCTCATGCACGCTTCCGTGCCGGAATTGGTCATGCGCACTTTCGCCACGCTGGGCACGAGCGAACAGATGAGCTTCGCCATCGTGACCTCGAATGGATTCGGGATGCCAAAGCTCGTCCCGTGGTCGGCGGCGGTTTTGACGGCGGCGATGATTTTCGGATGCGCGTGGCCGAGAATCGCCGGCCCCCACGTGCCGACGTAATCAATGTAATCGTTGCCGTCCACATCCCACACGCGGCAGCCCTTGGCTTTGTTGACGAAAAATGGCTTCCCGCCCACGGCGCGAAACGCCCGCACGGGCGAATTCACCCCGCCCGGAATATAATCGAGCGCCTCGGCAAACAGCGCCTCAGACTTGGCCCGCAAAATCATTGGCTCAGGATAGCGAGACGCGCTGAAACGTTAAATCGTTAAATCGTTCGCTGCCGGTTCGAAAGTTGCCGTTCGTATGAGTTTATATGCCGCCTGGGGGCAAAGAACGGTGGTCCGACATTCCCAACGGACACGAGCTCTACAACGTCGGGCACCTTTATGAAGCCGCGATTGCCTACTACGAGGCGACCGGCAAACGGCGACTGCTCGACGTCGCCCTCAAGAACGCAAACCTCATCTGCGCGACGTTCGGCCCCGGCCAACGCACCGACCCGCCCGGCCACCAGCAGATCGAGATCGGCCTGGCCCGGCTTTATCGCGTTACGGGCGAGGAGAAGTACCTGCGCCAGGCGAAGTTCTTCCTCGATGCACGCGGCCGGCGCGAAGGGCGCGCGCATTTGTACGGCGAGTATTCCCAAGACCACAAACCCGTGGTCGAACAGGAGGAAGCCGTCGGCCATGCCGTGCGGGCGGCGTATATGTACACCGGCATGGCGGATGTGGCGGCGCTCACAGGGGCGCCAGCCTACGTGCAGGCGATCCGCCGCATTTGGGACGACGTGGTCAATCGCAAGCTCTATGTGACGGGCGGCTTGGGCGCGGCCGGTGGGCACGAGGGTTTCGGCGCCGAGTACTTCCTCCCTAACCGGACCGCTTACTGCGAGACCTGCGCCTCGGTGGCCAGCGCCATGTGGAACCACCGCATGTTTCTCTGGACCGGCGAGAGCCGGTTCATGGACTTGGTCGAGCAAGTGCTTTACAACGCCTTTTTGTCGGGCATCTCGATGGCCGGCGAGAGCTTCTTTTACCCGAATCGGCTCGAGTCCTTCCGCGGCGAACGCCGGCAGCCGTGGTTTGCCTGCGCGTGTTGCCCGGCGAACATCGTGCGGTTTGTCCCCTCGATTCCTGGCTACGCTTACGCCAACACAGCCGACACGGTGTTCGTGAACTTGTTCATCGGCAGCGAAGCCAAACTCGACCTCGGTGGCACCGCGGTGCTCATTCGCCAGCGGACCCGCTACCCGTGGGATGGTCGGATCCAGCTCACCCTCCAACCAGCGAGCGCCAAGGAGTTCACCCTCAAGGTGCGCTTGCCCGCCTGGCTGGGCGATCGGCCGGTGCCAGGGACCCTGTATGCCTACCTGGGTGCCCAGCCGGACGCAGCCTCGACCATCGGCGCCGTCACCCTCAACGGCCAGGCTTTCCCAGGCGGAACCGCGGTTGACGGCTACCTGACCCTGCAGCGTCCGTGGAAGGCTGGCGACACGGTCGAACTGGAACTGCCCATGCCGGTGCGCCGCGTGGTGGCCAGCGAGCGGGTCGAGGCCAACCGCGGTCGCGTCGCGGTCCAACGCGGGCCACTGGTCTACTGTGCGGAGGGGTTAGACCAGCCGGACCCGCGGGTCCAGTACCTTCGGCTCCCGGATACGGCCGCGCTCGCCGCGCAGGCACGGCCAGAGTTGCTCGGCGGCGTGACGGTGGTTCGGGGCCAAGCCGGTCTCGTCGCCCGAGAGCGGGACGGCGGCAAACAGTCGGAACCGCTGCAGGACTTGACGCTGATTCCCTATTACGCCCAGGCGCATCGGGAACGGACTCCCATGACGGTGTGGTTGGCGCGCGAATTTGAGCGCGCGCGGGCGTTGCCGGCCCCGACGCTAGCCTACACCAGCCAGGTCAAGGCCTCGCGCGGCACGGATCTCGAAGCGCTCAACGATCAGCTCTCCGCCAACTCCTCCGACGACCATACCAACCCCTTCTTCCACTGGTGGCCGCGGCGGGCCAACCAGGAATGGGTCGAGTACCACTTCCCCCAACCGGCGCGGGTGTTCGCCGTCGAGGTATACTGGCTTGATGACCGCGGCGGCTGTCGTTTGCCGAAGGGGTGGCGATTGCTTGCCCGCGTGGGCGGCGAGTGGGTGGCGGTCTCGAACCCTAGTGGCTACGGCGTCGTGGGCGACCGATTCAACGTCTGCAATTTCGACCCGGTCGAGACCGTGGCCCTGCGGCTCGAGGTCGACATGCCCGAGCGTGCAGCCGCGGGTATCCACGAGTGGGTAGTTCGCGGCGAGACCCTCAACGGGGCCCGGCCGGACTGAGGTTTGGCCTCAGGCCCCAGGACCGCGCGCCGACAGCCGTTCTGCGCATGCGCACCTCGAGAGGCGCGGGTTCTCAGCTAATCTCCCAGCCTTGCCGGTATTGCCCCTTTAGATACTGAGCGGCTGCGGGTGCGTTGGTGGCCTGCATTCGGTCGGCGTCCCAGTCGAGCTTCTTGCCGGTGCGCAACGCCACCGGGCCGAGCAGGACCAGTTCGGTGAGGCGCGCGCCATACTCGAAGTTGCTGCTGGCGGGTGGGCCACCTTTGCAGGCGTCCAGCCAGTCGCGGTGGTGGCCTTTGACGCGCGGGAGGGTCTTGGGCGGGTGCTGGTACGAATCCATGAGGCTTAAAGGCAGCAGGGTGGGATCACCGGCCCAACCCGGGCACATGATCTTGCCCTTATCTCCGACGAACAAGATGCCGTTGCCGCCGCCGCCGAAGGTGAGGTTCTCCTCGACCTCGGCCGGGCGGGGCGGTTGCAGGCCGCCATCGTACCACTTGAGCGTCAAGGCGGGGTGGCGTCCCCGCGGGCCGAACGTGTAGGTGTAGAGGGTGCCGAGGGGCGCCATCTCCGGGTCCAGGCCGCCGGCGCAGGTGGCCTCGATGGTGGCCGGCCGAGCGAGGTCCAGCGCCATGAACGCGGGATCGAGGTTGTGGCAGGCCATGTCGCCAATGGGCGCGGTGCCGAACGCCCAGAAATCGCGCCAGGTGACCGGCGTGTAGGCTGGGTGGTACGGGCGCGGCTCGCGAGGCCCCAGCCAGAGATCCCAATGGACTTCCGGGGGCACCGGCGGCGTGTCGGAGGGACGGCCCGAGAGGTGTTTGCCCCAGCGGCCGGCTCCACTCCAGGCGTGCACCTCGCGCACTGCCCCGATGGCACCGTCCCAGATCCATTCGCAGGTGCTACGGATGGCGTCGCCCGAGTGACCTTGATTGCCCATTTGGGTGGCCACGCCGGTTTCTTTGGCGACCTGGGCGACCTGACGAGCTTCCCAGACACTGTGAGTTAAGGGCTTTTCACAGTAGACATGTTTGCCCAGCCGCATGGCGGCAATTGCGATGAGGGCGTGCAGGTGATCGGGCGTGGCGCACACGATGGCGTCGATGTCGCGTTCGCGCTCGAACATCGCGCGAAAATCTTCGTACTCGCGACAGCGATAGTTGGGGGTCTGGGCGGCGTAGCGCTGCTCGATTTCCGCTCGCACGGGTTTGCGGCCGGCCACACCCCGGTAGTAGAACGCCTCGAGGTTGTGGTGCTCGATCGGGTCGGCCACCGCAACGATCTGGGCGTCCGGTTCGTTGAACAGCGCCCGCACATTGGTCCGGCCTTGGCCGCCAGCCCCCACCAAGGCCAGGTTCACTTTCGCGCTCGGGGCGACGAACTTCGGTCCGCCCAGGACATGCCGGGGGACCAGCGTGAGGGCTGTAATCGCGGTGGCGGTCGCGCGCAGGAAATGGCGGCGTTTGACGGGTGGAATCGAGGGTCGGGTCTTCATGTTGGTTCGCGCTCGAACAGTGCGCCAGAGCGCCGCAGGCCGCAAGGCTGAACCCGGCGTCGATCCCTCGCGCGTCAATCTGCCGATAGAATCCGACCTGCGGCCATGCGGATCACCCGCGTCGCAAAGGCGTCCGCCGCCGCGCCATGCGTGACCACGACCACCGTCCCGCCGGTCTGCTGGAACGACTGCAGATGACGGAAGACCTCGTGGCTATTGTCCGGATCGAGGTTGCCCGTGGGTTCGTCGGCCAAGATCAACTCGGGTTCGTTGAGCAGCGCGCGCGCGACGGCGGTGCGTTGGCGTTCACCGGCGCTGAGCGCGGCGGGCCGATGTTCGAGGCGATCGCCTAGGCCGAGCCGGGTGAGCAGGTCCCGCGCCCGCGTGCGCGCGGCCGGCGACGGCGGCGCTGGCCGAGCGAGCAAGACATTCTCGAGCACGTTCAGGTAGGGGACCAGGTGGAACATCTGAAAGACAAAGCCGAGGTGCCGCGCGCGAAACTGGGCGCGCTCGGCCGAGCTCAGAGCGTAGAGGTCTTGGCCGCGGACCACCACCGAACCGTTGACCGGGCGGAGCATGGCGCCCAAGGTGAGGAGCAGCGTGGTCTTGCCACAACCGCTCGGTCCGCGCACGACGAGGAAATCGCCGGCGGCCACGCTCAACTCGAGGTTGTCCAGGGCGCGAACTTCGCGGTCCTTAACGCGGAAACGTTGGGTGAGATGGGTGCAGCGTATCACGGGTCCTAGTTGTCTCGCAGGACCACCGCGGGGTCCAGACTCACGGCGCGCATGGCGGGGAGGAAGCTGGCCAGGGCGGCAAAGGCCGGGGCCGCCACGCAAGCGTAGAAGAGCCAACGCGGCTCAGCCACGATCGCAGGGGCGGTGATTTGGAAGATACGCGGGCCGAACTCGAGCGCCAGGGTCGTCCCCGCCGCCCAGCCCAGCGCGCCGCCGGCCAGACCGACCAGGACAGCTTTGCCGAGGAACAGGCCGCCGATGCGGCCCGGGCTATGGCCAAGAGCGCGGAGCAAACCGATCTCCGTCCGGCGCTCCTGGACGTTGAGCACGGCCAGCACCGCCAGCCAGGCGCCCCCCAACACCAGGATCAGGGGCGACATGACTGCGAAATACCGGTCGACAGTCTGCCGCTGGCGGGCGCGCGCGTCGGCGATGGTCCGCAACTGGATGGCTTTAGTGTCGGGCAAGGCCCGATCGAGCTCCGCGCGGATCACCTTCAGCGGGTCTTGGTCCGCGGTGAGGCATAGGCAGTCGATTGCCTGGATCTCGTTGATCAGGCCCGCGCGCCCGAGGATGGCTTGGGCATCGGGCAGCGCGGTGTACACGCGCATGTCTTCCTCGGTGCCAGTCTCGGCCAGGCAGCGCGTCACCTGGTACGGCCGTTGGGCCAGGGTGAATGTGCCGCCCGGCTTGAGATTGAAGGCCCGGGCCACCTCGAACCCGACCACCACCGTGCCGGGTTTGACCTGGTAGCCCATGGGGCGTTGGCGTTGCTCGGGCGCGGTGATCGCCGCCGCGAGCCCTGTCAGCAGGACTTCCCGGTCGGCTACCGGGTACCATTGCTGCAGGGTCGCCACCAGGTGGTTAAAGGTGATGAAGACCCGCTCGTACTGGGCCAGGCGCTGCACCCATGCCTCCGGCATGGTCAGGTCCGAATAACCGAGCGCCCAAAAACGCTCCATGTTTGTCGCCTTCGGTATGATCCGGAGGTTGAACCCGAGATTGCGCGTGATCCGGGTCGTCTCGCGCTTCGAGGCGTTCGCCGAGGTCAAAAAGGCCACAAACAACGCCACCGCCGCCGTCACCCCCACGACACTCAACCCGGCGTTCACCTTGCGGTGGACGATCTCTCTTAGGATCAGACGTAACCACATGGCTGTGTCAGGCGCCGGCCCGCTCCGGGCGCATCGCCGCGTCCGCAGCCGTCCGTGACGCGGGCGGCCACCCCGCGCAGTCCGCGCACTGGGGATCGCGTCGCAGCGTATAGCAGCGAAAGCTCGGTTCGCGCAAATCGAACGTGAGCAGTCTGCCCGCCAACGGCCGGCCGAAGCCAGCCAATACCTTGATGGCTTCGAGGGCGGCCAGGCTGCCCGCCATGCCCGAGACGGCCCCAAAGACCGGAAAGCGCCGCGTCCACGCCGTCGAGGGCTCGGGGTATTGACAGCGCAGGCAACCCGTCTGGCCGGGCAGGAACGTGGTCAGGTGGGCTTCCAGTTCGTACACGGCGCACTCGACCATCGGCCGGCCTAACCGGACCGCGGCGCGGTTCAACGCATAGCGTTCCTCGAAGAGCGGTGCGCAATCGACCACCAAGTCAGCCTCTGCCACCAACCGCTCCGCATTCGCCGCCGAGACATTCTCGGCCACCGGCACCACCACGAGCCGGGAGTTGAGCTCGCGCAACCGCCGCGCGGCCGACTCGATTCGTGACTGGCCCAGACCCGCCTCGGTCATGAGCAGTTGCCGGTTTAAGTCGCTGGGCTTGATGCGGCCGGCATGGGCCAGGATGAGCCGGCCAATACCGGCGGCCGCCAACTCGTAGGCCACCATCCCGCCGAGACCGCCGCAGCGCGAGATCAGGACCGAGGCGCGCTTAAGGCGCTCCTGGCCGGCCTCGCCGAACCCGGCGACCGGCAGTTGCCAGCCGTACACCTCGCGTTCGGTGTCGGTCAGCGAGTTGGATTCAGGTTCCCAGGGCATCTTTGGCAACCGGCACCACCTGGGCGCCGCGCAGGACCAGGATTTGGTCGGCCAGGTCGCGGGCATCGGCGAGGTTGTGCGTGACGTGGAGGATGGTGACGCGGGCGTGGTGCCGGACGCTGCGCAGCACCTCGCGAACCTCGGCGCGCATGTCGTCGTCTAGCGCGCTGAGGGGTTCGTCCAGGCAAAGGATGGTGGGCCGGAACGCCAAGGCCCGGCCCAGAGCCACCCGTTGCGCTTCGCCCCCGCTGAGTCCAGCGGGGCGCCGATCCAACAAGTGATCGAGCTGCAGCCAGTGCGCCAACTCCTCGACCCGTTCGCGCACCGCCGGCGCGCTCCAACGGCGCACCGCCAGGGCGAACGCGAGGTGCTCGCGCACCGTCAGGTGCTCGAATAAGGCGCGGTCCTGCGGCACCAATCCAATGCCGCGGTCGCCAGGGGCCAGATGAACCACCTCGCGCCCGTCCAGGCGCACCTGGCCACCCGTCACGGCGCGCAGCCCGCAGATGGCCTCGAGCAGCGTGGTCTTGCCCGACCCGGTCCGGCCCATGAGACAGGCGTGTTGGCCGGCCGGTACCGCGAAGCTCACGCCGGCGAGCTCGAATCGGCCTGCCCGCACCCCGAGACGGTCGACCTGAATCACGGGCGGACTCCTTGGGTTAGAGTGGGCTCCGAGCCATACGCGCGGATGAGGAGCAGCACCGCCACGGCGGCCGCCACCATGAGCAACGACACCGCCACGGCGGCTTCGATGTTCCCAACACTCAACTCGAGGAAGACCGTCGTGGGCAAAACCTCCGTTCTCAGGCGCGTGGCGCCCGAGAAGACCAGGATGGGGCCAAACTCGCCCAAGGACCGCGCCCACGCCAACGTGACTGCGGTCAACACCCCGCGGCGGGCTTGCGGCAGAACCACCCACCAAAACGCTTGGCTGCGCCGGCAACCCAAGGTCAAGGCCACCTGTTCCTGGCGCGGGCTGATCTGCTCGAAGGTGGCGCGCATGGTCCGCACCGCAAAGGCGCACGCGACCATAAACTGGGCCAGGATCACGCTCGGCACCGCGTAGGTGACCGGAACCACGCGCTCGAGCAGCCGGCCCGGCACGGTCTGAAACAGGATGAGCAAACTGAGCCCGATGACCAGGGGCGGCAGGACGATCGGGATGTCCAGCAGCGCATCCAGCACCGACTTGCCCCGGAAATCCTGGCGCGCCATCACGTAGCCGATCGGGATGGCGACCCACAGCGAGAGGATAGCCGTCAGGCTGCAGGACAGCAGACTGAGGCGGATGGCGTAGCGAATCTCGCGGCTCTGCAGCGACTGCCACAGGTGCCACGGTGACGTGTAGGCCGCATCCGCCGCCAGCATCGCCACCACCAACACCAAATACAGGCTCCCGATCACCCAAAGAGCCGCGAGGAAGCCGCGATCCGACCCGCCGCGCGCCCGCGGCGGCCGGGGCGCCGGCGGCGCGCTTCCCTGGCTCAAGGCCCGGCCGCCTCCCCACGGCAGCGGAAGCCCAGGGCTGCGTAGCGTTGGCGCGAGGCCTCCTTCTGGATCGCCGCCCGCAACCGGCTCATCAACTGCGGGTGGGCGGAGTGGGTCCCCACGGCGTAGGGCTGCACGGCCACCGCTCCGGGCACTCCCAGATGGACCACGTCTAGGAAGTCGCGCACCTGGCTCGTATTGGCCTCATACACCACCACAACGTCCAGTGAGCCGGTCCGGATCTGATTCACCAACAGATCGGCGGTGGGAGTCTGGGAGCGGACATTTGCCAGCACACCGTCCGCCACCCCGCTTCGTTCGAGGAGTTGAACCGTCAAATCCCCTAACGTGCTCTGGCGCGGATTCGCCATGCCCACCCGCAAGCCGGGCCGCGCCAAGTCCGCCAAAGCGCGCAACCCGAGCGGGTTTCCCTTGGCCACGAGCAGGACAATGTCGGTCTCGGAGACCTCGATCCCCGGGTTGAACAGGTTTTGCACGGGGGTCAAGTACGAGACATCGCACGCTAAGTACGCGTCGGGTTGCTGGCCCAGTTTCATCTGGGCCACCAGAATCCCGCAGCCGTTGTACACGCGCGTGACTTGGGCGCCTTCGCGTTGTTCGAACTGCTGGATCGTCTCCTCGATGGCCAGGCGATTGACGCCGCCGCTGTAGAGCAGCACCTCGGGCCGCTCCGCCCAGGCGTCCCCGGCCACCGGTTCGTAGCCCGCCCGCGCGAAGGCCAACTGGCCCCGGTCCCGCGCACCCACGTAGCGGGCGAAGTGCAGGGCGGCTGTCGGTTGCGCGCTAAAACGCAGCACGCCCAGGCTGACCTCCTGCCCCGCGGAGGCCAACTCCGGCACTGCCACGGCCTCGAGCTCGGGGTACTGGCGGACGACCGCATCCCATAGGATGCCCGCGTCCACGGTCCCCAGCTTGAGGTCGTTGGCCACGTCGTTCACGGTCGGCTTGAGCACCTTGGCACGCTCGATCAACTCGGCCCAGTGCCCCGAGCGCTCGAACGATTCCCGCGCAACCTTGCCAATGGCGGCCGCATCCGGATTGGCCAAGGCGACGGCGACATCGGCACGCAGCAGGTCGCTGGTGAGGCGGACCTGTTTGGGATTGCCGCGGCGCACGGCAATCACGGGCTTCATGCGAGCCAGTGGGATGACTTCCGCAACCAAGTGGTTGCTCCGCGCCAGCTCGAGATACGTCGAGTCGGCCGCCAGAAACAAATCGCCCCGCCGCGCGATCCGCAGGTTGCTCAAGAGCGTGCCGGAACCGCCGTACTGCAGTTGGACGGTGGTCCCGTAGGCCTGCTCGTAGTCGCGTGCGACGACCTCCATGGGCGGTTTGAGGCCCGCCGCACAATAAACGATCAACGGCTCCTTGGCCTTGGGCCGCGGGCGGTCTGCGGCTTGCCAGACCAGTAAGCCCACCAGCACGGCCGCCACCAGGATCGTCGCTACGAACGGTGTCTTGGCTGAGCGCACGCCAGCAGACTGTAGGGAGTGTGGCCTGCCCCCGGAAGCCTTAATTCGTCCGCTGGGATGCTGCCCGAATCCTTAGCGAGGCGGAGCGCGGCGGGCCCAAGGGCCCGAGCCAGAACGAGGCGCCCCGGTTGCCCCCGCGCCGCCGCCGGACCCGAGGGATGGTGAGAAGGTCTCCTTCGCCGCCGAGCGGACCGCCCGCGAGGCAGCGGGGCCGTCAGTGGAACAACAGCTCGTAAGGGATGGGCTGCTTGGACAGGCCGGGGCCCTCGATGTGGACCTCGAGCGCCTTGCCCGCGCCGGCCTGGAAGTACTCGAGGCGCAGGGCGTGATAGCCCACCTCTAAAGCCATCTGTCCGCTGCGCAGTCGAGCCGTGTGCGGACTGTCGTTATCGACGGCGAGTTCTCCGCCGAGATAGAGCATGCTGCCGTCGTTGGAAATGGTATGGAGGGTGTAGACGCCTCGGGCAGGCACACGGAGATAGCCCGTGAAGATCATGCCGAACTGGTCCGGCAGGGCGGTTCGCGGCAGCGACAACGACTGCGCAATACCCGCCTCGTCGGGTTCCCGACTCGGCAACCCCCGGGTGGTCTCCAGGGCCTCGGACAATCGGAAGAACTGAAAGGCCACGCCCGGCTGGACCGGACCTGGCGACACGGCCGCTCGAGGCTCGGCCGCAACGAATTGGCCACGCAGGATCGGCGTGACACTGCGGCCTTGGGCATAGCCGCGGGCTTTGACGGTGGCGCTCTCGCGCAGGGTGAACGGACCGGTGTAGAGCTGGGAAGCGCCGGTGGGGTCGGCGCCGTCGGTCGTGTAACGAATCTCGTCCACGTTCATCTGCCCCTGAAGTCTGACCTCCGCCTGGTCCAGAAAGAGGTTGTGCGCACCGTACCCCAGCAGCGGGTATTCGTCATGGATCAGCAGCGCATCCTTGGCGGGCAACCGAGGAAAGGGGCGATGCGGTTCCAACTGGTACCAGTAGGCGACCGCGGCAAGGTCGTCTTCCAGCGGGAGGTAGCGTCCTTCGGTTTGCCAACCCAGACTCTGTATGGTCACGCGCAGGTCGGTCTCGAAGCGGATCGGGTCGGTCACGTGCCAGCGGTACTGGCCGAACCGCCGTTGCACACCGTCGTAAGGCACATGGTAAAAACCGCTGTAAGGACTGGTGAAGTTGTCGTAGGTCACGCGTCCCTCGACCAGGCGCTCGTTGTAGCCGTAGGAGCCGCAGAAGTAGTCCTCTTCCCCAGTGCCGCAAATGGTGGGGAACTCCTCGTCGCCGTCGATGAAGAACTTGATCTCGCCTTCACCCCACCAACCCTCGCTGTTGGCGCCGTGGGCGAGGTACGTTCCCACAAAGTGGCCGCGGCCACGAATCCCGTCCACGATGGTGAAGGTTTCCCGGTAGGGCAGCGGATTAACCCGGCGAAATTGGGCGTGGAAATAGGGCGTCTTGGGCGCCACGGGCTCGAGCGAATAATCGATTTGATAATAGAGCGTCGCCCGCGAGTCGCCCAGGTTCTCCATCGTCAAGCGGCCGCTCTTTCGGAAGGGCATCTGCCAATAAGCGTTGAAGCCGCTCCGCGGATTGACGCACACCGCCAGCGAGGCGATGCGCGGTTCGTGGCCCATGCCCCAACCCGCCGCGAAAAAGTCGCCCACCGGGACCTCGACCGAAGGCTCCCGTTCGCCGTCCCAATAACAGCGCAGGATCAGAAGCCGATAATCGCCGACCGGTGTCATCCAGATATGGTTGATGACCGCGGCCTCATGAATCTCGCCCAAGACCGCCGTCGCACCCGGCTCGAGGTAGATGTACGGGTTGACTTTCCAGCCCTGGCCGAGCTCCCGCGCCGCGCGCGCGGCCGTCCCTTCGGCCAGGGTCGCTCGTCCGCCTTGACCCTTCTCGCCCGTGAAGTTCTCGGGGCTGATCGAGCGGGTCTTGGCGTCCTTCAGTCGATAAAGCTGGTCCATGGCGGCGGACTGGCTTTGGGCGGTGGAACTTAGCAGGCAGAGAACGGCGCAACACCAGGAAGTCCTCATGAGTCTCATTGTCGTGGCGGATTTCATGTTGGCGGGTTTCCTCGAGGGTGTTGGCCTCGCGCGGTCACCCAGCGCCTCTAGGGTAGCCTCGGCGCCAGGCGCCGGGCAAGGGGTTCCGCAACCAAGGTTGGGAGGGTCGGCTCACCCCCCTCCTGGCTGGGGCGCCAGGACCCTAGACGGGGCGCGGTAGCGGTGGCGGACGGCGGAGGTTGACCTGGAGACGGGGCGATGTTAACCAGCGGGTGGTTGCGCGACATTCGCTGCTCGAGAGCGGTGCGGCCTCGCGCCGAGATCATGCAAATACGAAGGAAAGGCAAGACGACTATGATTCCATGCGAAGGACACCGGATCTCCCGACGTAACTTCGTGCGTGCGGCCGGCGTGTTGGCGGGAGCGGCGGCGTTCGAGGGTTCTGTCGGTCCACACTCCGCTTTGGCCGCCGCGTCGAGCGCCCAACTGCCGCGCCGGGTGTTGGGGCGTACCCAGCTCGAGGTGACGTGCATGACGCTCGGGGCCGCCCCCTGTGGCATCGCGAGCGATGTGCCGCTCGATGAGGTGACCCAGATCGTCAACCTGGCCATCGACCTGGGCATCAACTTCATCGATACCTCGCCCATGTACGGCAAATCGGAGCAGGGCATCGGCCAGGCCCTGGGGTCCCGGCGCAAGGACATCGTCCTGGCGACCAAGGTCTGGGCGGACACGATCGACGCAGCAGAGGCATCGTTCAGCAAGTCGCTCAAGACGCTCCAGACCGACTACGTGGACATCCTCTACTTCCATCATTTGGGCGGCCGTTCGGTGGAGCAGGCGCGAACCGAAGCGGGGGTCTTCACTTGGATGCTGAAGCAGAAGCAAGCGGGCAAATGCCGGTTCGTGGGTGTCTCGGGCCACAATTTGCCCGGCCGTTTCCTCCCGTTTCTCGAGCACGGCGACGTGGATGTCGTCCTGGTCGCCATCAATTTTGTCGACCGTTACACCTACGGTTTCGAGGAGACCGTGGTGCCGGTTGCCATCAAGCACAACACAGGCGTGGTGGCCATGAAGGTCTTTGGGGCGCCGGATCCGGCGACCGGCAGTTGGAACACCCGAAAGGCCAAGCCTCGGGTGGGCGAACCGAACATCGAACTGGCGATTCGCTATGCCCTAAGTGTGCCAGGGGTGGCGACCGCCAATTTGGGCGTGCACACCGCCGAGCAGTTGCGCAAGAACGTGGCGATCGTGAAACGGTTCACGCCGCTCGACGCCGAGGAGAAGCAGGCCTTGGCCCAACAAGGCCGAGCCCTGGCAGCCCAGTGGGGTGCGCACTTCGGACCGGCGACCTAACCAGGTTCACTCGGGCAAGGGTTTGTCCTTGGTCTCGGGCGCGAGCCAGATGAGCGTCATGCCTACGAGGTAGACCAACGTCACAATGGCTCCAGCCCGGGCGTAGCTGCCGTCGAACTGCGCCATCAGTCGGCCCTGCAGCAAGGCGCCTCCCGCAGCGAAGACGCGGCCGAAGTTGTAGCTCAATCCTTGGCCCGTGGCACGCACTCGGGTGGGGAACAACTCCGGGAAGTAAAGCGGGAACCAGCCGTAGAAGGCAGCGGTGGTCAGGCTCATCCCAAGCGCGAGGAGGAGGAACGCGGTGGTGTGCTCGGTGATGACCCGGAAGGTCACACCGCAGAACAGCAGAGACGCCAAGCAGAGGAGAAAATACGCTGGGCGCCGGCCCAGCAGTGCGCCCAGGAGCGGCGCGAGCAGCGTCCCCACAATCGCGCCCAGGCCCTGGATCATCTGCATGTTCGCGGTGGCTTGACCCGCGCGGATCTTGACCTCGGTCTCGGCTGCCGTCTTGGCCGCCGCCGTGTCCGCTTCGAGCGAACTCGAGTCGGCGGCGTACCACTCCGGGTGTTGGGCGCGGACTTGGGCGAAGCCTTCCTCGGAGACCATTTGGTTGGCCCAAAGCGGTAACCACTGGACCGAGCCCCAGGTGCCGATGAGCGCGACCGAAGCGAACGCGATGGCCAACAGACTCCGCCAGCGCAGCGTGGGCGCAGCCAGGATTTCGCGCACAGGCCGACTTTGACCCGATTGAACCGAGCGCTTCCAGCGTTCCGATTCCGGCACGGCGATGATAATGAACACCACCAGGAAGGCCGGCAGGGCCGCCACGAGCAACATCCAACGCCACGACTCGGGGGTCACCTGGTGCAACCGCGCGGTGACTCCCACGAGCAAAAACCCCACGTTCGCCGCCGCGCCGATCGCCCCGGCCAAGGCCGGGCGCCATTTCTCGGGCCAACATTCCATCACCAGGGCCACCCCGAGCGACCATTGGCCGCCCATGCCCAGCGCGGAGATGAACCGGACCAGGGCCAGGTGGGTGGGGTGTTCCGCGAAGTAGCCAAGGCCCGTGACCAGGGAGTAGGTCAGGATGCTCAGGGCCATGGCCTTGACCCGGCCGATCCGGTCGCCTAACCAACCGAACACCAGTCCGCCACAGGCCGCTCCGATCAAGAAACAGGCCGTGATCACGCCCATCCAGTACCCCACCTGGTCATCCCCCACGGCGCCGAGCAACCCCTTGATGGCGGGACGGGCGATGACCGGGAAGAGCCCGATCTCGTAGCCGTCGAAGAGCCAGCCTAGGAAGGCGGCGAGTAAAACCATCCATTGACCGCGGGTCAGTGGGGTGTGGGGGTGCACGGCTTGCATCGGGATGCGACGAGGTTAGGGGAGACAGAATTGATCGGCGAGAAGGTCGGTGATGAAGCCATGGCCGGGGCAGTGGGTCATCATGCCGTCGATCTGGGCTTGCAGAGCGACGCGTTGCGGAGTCACGCCGGCGCGGGATAACGCCGCGTCGAAGGTCAAGCTCGACCCAAGCAGGAAGGCCACGCTGTCCTCGCGCCAGAGATGGCGGATGTCGGTCGGTTCTTCGACGCATTGGCCTTGGCGGTAGACGGCATAGCGGGGCAGGTCGGTGCGCAGATCGGCGCCGGGGGCGCAGCGTCGCGGCTCCGGGTCGCCCGGGTCGGTGACTTCGAGCACGGGGCAGGGTTCAGGGTTCCGCTGGCAGAAGAGCAGGAAGTCGTACGCCTCAGCTCGCGGCAAGACGACCAGGTTGCATTGCACATAGCCGGGCAGCTTGTACGTGGTTGGGCCGGTCCAGTCGCCGCGGCGCATCGCCAACCGCGCCGCCGCCGGGGTCGTGATCGGCTCGAGGTGGGCTGGCTCCGCGGTTGGCATGGCGTGCGAGTCGATCATGGGTAGAACCTGCCCGGTTGGCAAGGCCTGGCCGAGCCGCGTGCCCACTCGGGGCTCAGGCTTGTGGCAGGGCGGCAGCCCGGTGCCTCGGGTCAAGGGCCGCCGGTTCGAACGACTTCGTAGGTCCGCTGGACCGGGCGACGGAGCTGCGCGATCGTCTGTTCGAGCTCGGCAATTCGCGCCTGGTAAGACGCGGCTTCGGCCGGTTGGGCGAGATCGGCGCGTCGGGCCAGGTCGTTCTTCTCGACGATGGCTCGGCGCAGGGCTTCGGCTTGGTCCCAGGACGGGCCCTGGGCGATGATTTCGTACCGAGCCCACTCGGCCTCGGTGCCTTCGAGGATCGGCTGGCTGTCGACACGCAGGGCGTAGGTGCCGGTGCGCAGGCCGGGCAATTGGATGTAGCAATGCGGTTTGGCACCAGACAACCTCTCGACGGGGCCAGGGGGATTAGGGGTGGGCAGGCGATCCTCGATCAGGACGACCCGCGCTTGGGTGTCGGTTCGGCTCCGGTCCAGGAGCCGAGCGCCGAAGCCGCCGTCGCGCAGGGACTGATCGGGCATCAGGCCGAAGCGCCAGGTGTTGTAGGGCCAGCGGAGGGCTTGCTCGACCACGAGGGTCATCCGCCAGTAACCATAGGGATTCAGGTCGAGGTCCGCATCGGCGAGGATTCGGAGGGGCTCCCCGTGCTTCTCGGCGCGTTCGCGAGCGAATCGGCCTTCCGCCAACGACCACCCATACAGGTTCACGAACTCAGCGTTCCGTTGGGTAGCCAGGTCGAGCAGGGCGCGGGCGTAGGGTTCTGCCGCGGAGGATTCCTGCTGTTGCGGTGGAGGCGCGGCGTGGAGGTCTTCAGCGCTGATCGGGCTGAGGAGGACCCAGCGCAGCGTCACCCCGGCATCCAACGCCGCCAAACCATCGAGCAGGCGCGCGTACGCGGTGGTGAATCGAGCCAGGCCAGCCTCGCCGGCCTGGCTGGCCTCGGTGCCGTAACCGACCACCACCACAGTGGGCTTGAACGCCGCGGCTCGGGCGAGGACCGGCTCGAGCCAATCCGCGCCTGCCCCGTCCCCGTCGATGACCGTCCCAGGTTGAACGAGGGGCGAGTCGCCAGTCTCGAACAGGTGACGGAAGACCACGTCACACTCGGGGAATTGGCAGGTTAAACGGGTCTCGAGATAGCCCCAGACGGCCTCACCTGCCATGAGCCGGTCCCCCACGAACAGAACGCGGTCGCCCTGTCGGAATTCCAAGGGGGCTGGGGGGGGAGGGCGTCGGTCGCGGGGTGGCCGCAACAGGATCGCCCCTTGGTCGGGGGTCGGTGTGGGGGTCGAACTTGGGGCCTCGCCTCCCGCGGGGTGGGGCGCCAGCGGGGTGGGGCGGGGCGGGCCCGTTTGGGGGCTGACGCCCGGCGGCAGAGGTGGGATGGGGGCGAAGATGTCGTCGAGCGGATTCAGCGGGGCCTGCGCATAGCCCCAAAGCGCCATCAGCAGGCCGCCGCTCAGGGTTCTGAGTCGATGCATAGTCATGCGAGCGGGCACGATTTAAGGAGAAGTGCGTGCCTGACCGCAAGAGCGCAAGGTGAGAAAGCGGGCGGAGGGACGGAACCGCAACCGCAGGGCAGAGGGGCAGGCCAGGGGCGCGCGACCCCGATGAGGGGTGCGGTCGTCGGCGCCGCCGGCGGCGAGCGAAGCGGACCGCGCGGTACCGGCGGGGGCGTGCTGGGGAGGCCGTTTTCGCGGTTGAATTCGCGCAGGCGCTGTGGTGAGCTCTGGGCCGAGCAACGCGATGAAGGCCCCGGCCACCAACCTCCCGACGACCCGACTGACCGAGCGACAGAAGGTTGCCTTGGTCAAGTTGCTGGGCGACGAAGACGCCAGCGTCTACCAGGCGGTGCGGCTCAAGATTCTTTCCTGTGGGCCGGAGGCGATCGGGTGGTTGCGTCCTCACTTGCTCAGCAGCGAGGCGGCCTTGCGGCGGCGGGCGCAAGAGATTGTGCAGTACTTCGAGCGGCAGGAGGCGGACAACCGTTTTTTGGCTTTCTGCCTCAACCACGGGGAGGACCTCAGCCTCGAGGAGGGGGTATGGCTGCTGGCGCAGACGCAGTATCCGGAGATCAACGTCGAGGCTTACCAGGCACTGCTCGATAGTTATGCCGCGGAGCTGCGGGAGGAGCTCAGCCACGTAGAAGCTCCCACGGCCATCCTCGCCACGATCAACGAACACCTGTTCAAGCGGCTCGGCTTCCGGGGCAACCAAGACAACTATTACGACCCGGACAACAGCTTTTTCAACCGGGTCGTCGACCGGCGGACGGGCAACCCGATCAGCTTGTGCACGCTGTACTGGTTGATCGCCCGGCGGTTGCGTCTGCCGGTGGTGGGGATTGGGATGCCGGGACATTTCCTCTGCCGCTACCAATCCTCGAAGGAGGCCTACTACATTGACGCGTTCAATCGGGGCCGGCTCCTGACGCGCGCGGACTGCATCCGTTACCTGCAGCAGACCACGCACGGCTTTCAAGAGAGCTTTCTGGCGCCGCTGAGCCCGGGGCGCACCCTACTGCGGATCTGCTCGAACTTGCACCAGATCTTCTCGCACTTGGAACTTAAGGAAGAGACTGCCCGGGTGCAGCGCTACCTGGTCGCGTTGGCCAAGTAACCCGCGCGGCCGCGCGGCGGCGCGAGCCTGCGCCTGCGACCCTGCGCGGCCTGGTTTTGCTGCTTGCCAGCGGCGCGCGCCACTAGGCAGCATGGTCCGCTCGTGGTGACGCATGGCAACGAGCGCAATTGACAGTCGCATTCAGTTTCACCTGTACGCCTGGTACGGGATCGTCGCGCTGGGCGCGTTGATCTTGGGGATTTGCCTGGCGGCCAGCCAGTTCTTGATCGCTTTCTTGGTGGCGGGGTTGGGTTGGCTGGTCCTGCTGCCGTACCACGCGCGGCTTTCGATTCTGCTCGCCACCGCCACGTTCAGTTCGGCGTTGATTCTCCCCATCCCCGGCCGTTTGACGTGGTGGGAGTTCGCGGCGTTGTTGGCCTGGACGGGTGTGCCCATCGTGATCTTCCTGCGCCGGTACCCGCCGGACTTCGGCCGCACGCTGCGCGAGAACAAGTGGCTGTTTGTCGGGGCCGCTCTCTACTGTGTGACGTTGCTGGTGATCATGGGCGTGCGCGGCGTGGGTCTGCGCATCTTGGGCTCGGGCCAGGTCGGCGGTCGCTTTTACTTTCAACAGTTATTGTGCGCCATCTTCCCGCTGTTGTTTATCGCGGTCCGGTTGGACGAGAAGACCTTCGTCAAGCTCTACACCATGCAATGGCTCTTGACCGGCACCTATCTGGTGTCCGATTTCGCCTTCTCGGTCGCTCCCGGCCAACTGATCCAACTGCTCAATTTCTTCGAGCTGGCCAACGACGCCATCAATTTCGAGGTCCAAAGCCTTCGCTTCGGCGTGCGCAGGTTCCAGTCGCTGGCCTTCGTGGGGCAGGGCCTGATCTTCCTGTTGTTGATCCGGTATAACCTGCGCGATTTCTTCGGGCGCCGAGCGGTGTGGCTCTTACCGTTGACGCTGACGATTCTGGCCTTGAGCTTGTTGAGCGGCCACCGCTGGATCATCACCATTCTGGGCACCACGCTGTTGGTGTTGGCCTTCGCCCAGAGGTTTCTGACCGTGCGCAACTTGCTGATTGCCGCGACGGTCTTGCTGCTGAACGTGGCCTTCATCTACGCCACCGTGGATCACCTCCCGCGCGCCTTCCAGCGGTCGGTGTCGTTCCTCCCCGGGTTGCGCATCGACAATAAAGCGGCCGCCGACGCCGCGGCGACCTGGTGGGTGCGCAAGACCCTCTTCGGCGTGGGCATGCGGTTGATCCCGGAATACCTGCTGATCGGCCGCGGGTTCGAGCGGTACATGGACGATTACTCGTTCCATTGGGACCGCACCACCATCACCTTTCACGTCATTCAAGGGAAGTTCTACAACGGGCTGATCGGCCTGCTGATCAATACCGGGTTCACCGGCGCATTGGCCATGGTGATCTTCATGGCCGCCGGCACGCGGTTGGCCTGGAACATCATCAAGTACCTCCGTAAGTATGGAGCTGCCGACAACCTCGAACGCACCTGCGGTCTGATCGCCAGCTCGTGGGTGGCCAACGTCCTCGGCTTCCTCCTCCTCCATGGGGATAGCGAGTGGGCGATGAAGACCTTTTCCATGCAGGCCGGCATGTTGTTGGCCTGCGATTACTTCCTGGCCAAGCGCGTAGCCGCCGCTCAACCGGAAGCGGAGCTGCCCGCCGCCGCCGCCGCGGCATGAGGATCCTGCACCTGCTGGGCGCCCGCGAGGACGACGGCGGGATCCTGACCGTCCTCCGCAACCTCCACGCCCTCGAGTTGCCCGGCCAGGATCGGCACGTGGTCTGGGTGCACCGCGCTTACCGAGAGAGCCGACGCCCCGCCCTCGAGTACCGCCGCTCCCGTTTTCTCGTCGCCCAGTCGCCCAACCATCTCGCGCTCCTTTTGCGCGCGCCATTGGCCCTGCTCGAATTGCGCGCGCTGTTGGCACGGGAGCCGTTTGACGTGCTGCACGCCCACACCCGGGGCGCCCTCCTCGTCGCGGTGGGAGCCGCGCGTTGGCTTGGCCGGACGGTCTGGTTCACCAACCACGCCTATGCGCGCCGCCGCAGCCTGTACCGCTGGGCCGCTCGCCAGCCGCGGGTGCGGACCTCCGTGCTGACGCCGAACATGGCGCGCCATTACGGCTTGCCTTGGGGTGCCGCGGGGGTGCGCGTGATTTCGGAATGCTGCTCCGACCGGCTGTTTGCCGAGCCACTGGTCGAGCGCAGCCCCCGAACCGACGGCCGCCCGTTGCGTTGCGTTGGTCTGGGCAACATCGTGCGTTGGAAGAATTGGCACTTGCTCCTCGAAGCCCTTGGGCAACTCGATGCCGGCCGGCGCGCACGCTGCGAGTTTCATCATTGGGGCCCGGTGCCAGCCGACGCCGACTGCGCAGCCTACGACCGCGAACTGCGCGCTCTGGTGGCGCGCCACGGCCTGGAAGGGACTTGCCACTTCCACGGCCTGTCGCTGGATGCGCCAGCCGTCCTGCGAGGGGCCGACTTGTTCGTGTTGCCCTCGACGCAGGAACCTTGCTCGGTGGCGCTCATCGAGGCCCTCGCGCTGGGTATCCCCGGCCTGGTCTCGGCCAGTGGCGGTAACGTGGACATCGTCGAGGCGGGCCGAACGGGTCTGCTCTTCGAGCCCGAGAGTGCCGCCAGCCTTCGCACCCAACTCGAGCGCGTCCTCGCCGCTGAGCCGCCTTTTGCGGCCCCAGCCGAGATTCGGGCCAGCGTCAGTCGCCGCAGCTCGGCGGCCGTTGCAGCCCAATACGCCGAGTGGTACCTGTCTGGGCGCTGAGCCCTGGTCCGCTGGGTGCTGAGAAGCCCGCTCAATCGACGACCGTTTGGCGGTAGGGTGCGACCGCTGGGCGCGCCGAACGATGACGGTCGCCGTGGGGTGAACCTCGAGGCGGACGGTTCCGTCGGCCGGAGATGCGGTTCGGCAGGAGCCTCGCCCTACC
>Ga0194111_10001987_pt1 | contig 24887 bp, 17 predicted proteins | sample TA2KigC300mmetaG_FD_146194 | JGI IMG/M metagenome (GOLD analysis project Ga0194111, IMG submission 146194) | Freshwater microbial communities from Lake Tanganyika, Tanzania - TA2015033 Kigoma Deep Cast 300m | ecosystem: Environmental > Aquatic > Freshwater > Lake | place: Tanzania: Lake... | reverse complement strand
CTACCTTGACTTCTCTCCACAGTATTACTCCCTCCTATCGATCATTATACTTCCCCAGGAGGGCCTAACATTTTTCCTCAAAGCTGATTGTCCGACTTCCATTGAAGCACAACACCATCACTAGCCTAGTTGGTTTTACTCCATATATTCCTTGGATAGCTGGGGTAGTAGCCCTACTGTTCTTTCTTCTTCTGGCTGCATTTCTTGCTTATCATGACTTATACATACATCACATGGAATTGATGAGGCGAACTCCCGCATACCCCACATACATATACCTACCTAAGCCACGACGTCTTACCAATAAAGATGTGGCCGTTATTATAGATTTAGAGCGACAAATGAAGCATCTGCATGGGCATAGCGATTATGATGGCATAGAAGCAGCCATACGTTATGGTGTAATGTGGAATGACGTAATGAAACAAGATTGCACAAAATGTGGTAAACCTAGAAATCAGAAGGGAGATGATCTCTATGAATGAGGTTGTGAGTGAAGCAAGGTGTAAACACTGTAATTCACCGAACGTAGTCAGATTTGGTACACGCAAAGGCACGCAGTATTACTTCTGCAAGGACTGTAGGCGTAAGTTTGTGCCTAACACCCTTCCTAAAATGAAGACGCCTACCAGGATAGTAGCCTCGGCTCTCGGTCAGTATTATGGCGGTATGCCTCTTGACTCCATCCAGAGACAGCTTCAACAGGACTACAACCTCTATATGTCAGAGGCAGGCATCTACAAGTGGGTGATACGCTTCTCCAAAGATGCAGTAGAAAATGCAAAGGCGTTTACTCCCAAAGTAGGCGATGTATGGGTTGCCGACGAGACTATGATAGATGCCGAAGGTAGGAAGTTATGGTTTTGGGACATCATAGACCGAGACACACGCTATCTATTGGCTTCACACCTTACGGAAACCAGGGGTACAAAGGATGCCAGAGTCCTGATGGAGAAGGCGTATAAGGTAGCGGGCAAAGCACCAAAGGCCATAATTACAGATAGGCTTCGTTCCTATATTGATGCGATTGAGCTAACCTTCGGGGCAGACACAGAGCATATTCAGACGAGGCCGTTTGTTGAGGGCGACAGCACCAATCTGATAGAACGCTTTCACGGCACGCTCAAAGACCGCATGAATGTCGTCAGAGGTTTTCAGAATCCGACTACGGCAAAGCTGCTGACTGACGCCTGGCTGGTGCATTACAACTTCTTCAAAGAGCACACGGCATTGGGAGATGTACCACCAGCACAGAAGATGGGAATAGCAGTGCCCTTTGAGGACTGGAACGGTGTGCTCAAGGCTGTTCAAGACACCACAGTAAGGCCTATCTCCATAGGGAGAGCTACAGAGCCTAAGCCTTGTCCAAAACGTAGGCGTTCAAGGTCGCTAAAGGGTAAACATAAACCTATCACACAAGCGGTAGTTAAGGGTAGGTAAAATGAGCCAACAACCTATAGTTAACTTAACCGTGTGCGAGGTATCTCTTTGATCACTGGATCATGGCAGGCATGAGCCAACCCTGATACGAAGCGATCCTTCGACGACCAGCGTAGGCGAAACCTCTCCAGAGAAGACAATTTGCTCTGGCACGCCTCAAACACACCACTGCATTCCCTTCGGCGTAAGCACAACCTTCTCAGCACCCAGTGAAAACAGCCTTGAAGGAAGAGGTGGCCCAAGTAGGCCTGTAAGCCGGGTTCTGTCATCCTTCCTGTACAGGAAGGACCGGTGACCATCTATCTAGCCCTAATGTTGCCATCAGGGTCAAGCAACCAACCCGAGGACATCGGTCGGGCCTCCTCAGCGTCCTCCTATTTGGTCTTGCTCCAGGTGGGGTTTGCCCAGCCGGCTGATCGCTCAGCCGCTGGTGAGCTCTTACCTCACCATTTCACCCTTGGCCCGCCGGAGGCGGGCCGGTATGGTTTCTGTGGCACTTTCCGTAGGGTCGCCCCTCCTGGGTGTTACCCAGCACCCTGCCCGATGGAGCCCGGACTTTCCTCCCTTCTAAAGGATTCCTCCTCTAAAACGGCGGCCACCCGGCCTGCTTGGTCCACCTAGGGTCTAGTTTACTACTTTTTGCAGCGAATTCAATGGCATAGTCGAAAACAGCAGACTTACAAGTCTTTCCTTAAGGGGTTAGGCTTTTTCGCTCCCGCCAGAATGTCTTCTCGAGTCGAATTCAACTGTGAAGCTGGCGGTCGAGCGCCTGATTGGCCAAAGCATCGGCAGCTCTATTCTGGTGGCGCGGGATGTAGGATATGGCAGAGGACCTGAAACTCGCCAGAAGTTGCTTCACCTCTTCGAAGAGAGCCCTCAGCATAGCATTCCGTATCTTGTATCTACCACAAACCTGTTTTACCAATAGCTCTGAATCCGACTTTATCTCCACGTGCTCAGCTTCTAACCTCACCGCCTCCCTCAGGCCCACGATCAACGCCCGGTACTCGGCCTGGTTGTTGGTAGCCCGCCCGATATAGCTGGAAATCTTCACTTTGGTTACGCCGTCTCCGTCTTCTATGACAATGCCTACCCCAGACGGTCCCGGGTTACCCCTTGAGGCGCCATCCACATAAATAGCCAGGCGTCGTTTGTTGTCTGGTTTATCCACTTCCGTAGACTGAAGGTTGAAGCACAAAGACTGGGTAAGTTGACCTCGCCGTTTTACGGCTAGCCCAGGTAAAGAACACGGCTACAACTATCACATTGCACAATCGCGCCCGCTCTTGCCCGCGTCATCTCGCTGGTAGACAGAGTAATGCGGCACCCCTGACATCTGCCCTGCTCTATTCGGGCTACGGCATATCCCTGCCTTTTTACTCGCAGTGCCTCATACAGTTCGAGGTGGACAAGCTCTACAGTGGCTGCTATCTCATTTCTTCTTTTTCCCAGGGCATCAATAGCTGATGTCAACTCAGACTGCTCTGCCAGAAGCCGCTCTCGCTTTTTCTGCCATTCCTCTTCCAGTTTCTTAACCTCAGCTAACAGTCCCACTATCTCTCTCTGCACTGCCTCCACCTGGCTCATTATCTCCAAGGCCTTGTCTTCCTCTTGGCTTACCTGTCCCTTTAACTGCTCAAACTGTTGCTGGAGACTGCTCAGTTCCTTGGGATTCTTGACCGAGCCAGCGTAGAGCTTCTCTCTTAGAGGCTTAATCTTAGACAAGAGGTCTTCCATAGCCCATTCTTTTTCTCTTTCCTTCGTTTGTAGCTCAGCTAGCTGCTTCTGCTTGCTCTCTAATCGTGCTCTTACCTCTGCCAGCAGTTGGTTGTGACTTAGTTGGCTCTCCACATGCAACAGCGCCGCGCCCTTCTTGTCGAGTTCCAGGTCTATCTCCTGCAAATTATGTAGCTGCTTACCTGGATTCACCTTGTACCCTCATTAGTCCCGACTTTCTCTCAAACAACTCACCCCCATACCACGGCTGTGCAAGAGCTTGGCGTGGACATCTCCGATTGAAAAGCCTTGCCTTCTCTATTATAATCTTTTTGTTACCAAAGGAAAAAACTTTGCTTCGGACACACACCTGTGGACAGTTGACAGCAAGAGACATCGGCAGGGCAGTAACCCTCGCCGGCTGGGTGCATCGTCGCAGGGATCACGGGGGACTGATTTTCATTGACCTCAGGGACAGAGAGGGGTTGGTTCAGGTGGTATTCAATCCTGAGGTATCTGCCACAGGGCATAAACTGGCTGACAGCCTGCGCAGCGAGCACGTAGTCAGAGTGTGGGGCGAGGTGGCTCGCCGCCCCGCGGGCACAGAGAACCCAAAGCTATCGAGCGGTGAAATCGAACTGATCGCCACAAAGTGTGACATCCTCAATACTTCGAAAAATCCCCCCTTCTATATCAACGAGGAGACCGAGGTGGACGAGAACATCAGGCTGAAATATCGCTACCTGGACCTGCGCCGACAGCGGATGAAGGATAACGTCGTCCTTCGTCACCGGGTAATAAAGTTCCTCCGCGATTTCCTTGATGCCAGGGGATTCATTGAGATTGAGACACCCATCCTCATCAAGAGCACCCCCGAGGGAGCCAGAGATTTCCTGGTGCCCAGCCGTCTCCACAGCGGCAAGTTCTATGCTCTTCCTCAGTCACCTCAGCAACTGAAACAACTACTCATGGTGGCTGGGTTTGAGAAATACTTCCAGGTGGCGCGATGCTTCCGTGATGAAGACTTGCGTGCCGATCGCCAGCCAGAGTTCACCCAGCTTGACCTGGAGATGAGTTTCGTTGACGAAGAGGACATACTCAACCTGCTGGAGGACATGCTTATCTCCCTGGTGGAGACAGTCAAGCCTTCTATGAGGGTCATCAAGCCTTTCCCTCGTTTCTCCTATGCTGAGATAATGGAGCACTATGGGACCGACAAGCCCGACGTTCGCTTCGGCCTGGAATTTCGTGACCTGACGGATATCGCTGCTGCATCGGACTTCGCTATCTTTCGAGACGTGGCAAGGCGGGGAGGCAAAGTAAAAGGCATCTGCGCTCCCGGTTGTGCCGGATATACCCGGCACCAGCTTGAGGAACTGACGAATCTGAGCAAGACGTTCGGGGCTAAAGGGCTGGCCACTCTGGCCTTGAAGGGAGGGGACAGCGGCCTGTCAGCAGACACAGCCAGCTCTGTCGTTGGCCGATTCTTGAGTACGGAGCAGATAGCGGAAATGGCCAACCGCTTCGGAGCCAAGGGTGGGGATCTTCTCCTCATAGTCGCTGACACACCGGAGGTGGTCAACAGAGTTCTGGGGCAGATAAGGCTGGAGATGGGACGCAAGCTCAGGCTTATTGATCCCAATATGCTTGCCTTTGCCTTCGTCCTTGATTTCCCCTTGTTACAGCGTAGCGAAGCCGAGAGTCGCTGGGAGCCGACGCACCACCCTTTCACTGCCCCCAAGGAGGAAGACATCCCACTGCTAGATATCGCACCGGAAAAGGTAAGAGCTAGACACTATGACATCGTCTGTAACGGCTACGAAATCTCCAGCGGCAGCATCCGTATTCACCGGCGGCAGTTGCAGGAGAAGATATTTCAATTACTTGGCTACAGTCAGGAAGATGCCCAGCATCGCTTTGGACAATTGCTTGAGGCGCTGGAGTATGGCGCACCTCCTCATGGCGGTATTGCGCCAGGCATTGACCGTCTGGTAATGTTACTAGCCGGTGAAGACAATATCCGGGAAGTGATCCCTTTCCCCAAGACTCAAAGCGCCTATGACCCGCTATTCGACGCCCCTTCGGAGGTATCCGAAGAACAATTGAAGGAACTACACCTTATAGTGGATAGGGAAGTCTAGACTACTATGGAGATGGGATGATGAAAATCAAAACACAGGAGTTCGAAAATGGCCAGGCAGTCCTCCACATTGAAGTGGAACCATCTGAGATGGACAAATCTCTGGATGAGACCTATCGCCGCCTGGCAAAGAAAGTGAACATTCCCGGCTTTCGCAAAGGGAAGGCCCCTCGTCCGATACTGGAGAGGTTCGTCGGCAAAGAAGCATTGCAGGAGGAGGCCCTAGAACACTTGATACCTCAACTGTGTGATAAGGCCGCCCAGGAACAGAATCTGGAGGTTATCGCTCAACCTGAGACGGAGGTTCTCGATCTCGATCCCGTAGTAGTGTTTAAGGCTACCTTCCCTCTTCGTCCCAAGGTCGAGATCGGCGACTACCATACTATCAGACTCGCCCCAGAGCCTGTCGAGGTTACCGAGCAAGACACCAACAGGGTCATGGAGCAAATCCGCGACCAGCATGCGCTGTGGATTCCAGTAGAGCGCCCTCTAGAGTATGGAGACATGGCCACCCTGGACATAGAGCAGAAAAGGGAGGAAGCTGCTCCCACCACCTACAAAGGCCAACAGATACCGATAATCGAGGGTTCCAAGCTCCCCATGCCGGGTTTTGCCGAAAACCTGGTAGGCATGCGAAAGAATGAAGAGAAGGAGTTCTCTCTCTCTTTCCCCGAAGACTATGAAGTGCCGCGCTTTGCCGGTGAGAAGTTCGATTTCAAGGTGAAGGTGACCGAGATCAAGGAGAAGCAGCTCCCTGAGTTGAATGACGAATTTGCGAAGAGCGTTGGCCAGGACATTGAGACCCTTGATGTCCTCCGCGACAAGCTCACTGCCAGCCTGAAAGCAGGAGCAGAACGTAGTGTCAGGAGAGATTTTGAGCAAAAGGTGATCGATGCAGTAGTCGCCTTGGCTAAGGTGGAGTTCCCGCCTGTCATGGTGGAGCAAGAAATTGACAACCTCCTCCGTGAGAGAGATATTATGTTGAGATCGCAGGGAGGCCTGGAGAACTATCTTCGAAACATCAAGAAGACCGAAGAGGAGATGAGGGAGGAGCTACGGCCTAAAGCTACCCAGCGGCTCACTCAGTCCCTGGTCCTGGGCAAGGTAGTTGAAGAAGAGAAGATCGAGGTCAGTGACGCCGAGATAGATGCCGAAGCTGAAAAGATGATCAGCGAGGCCAACGAGTACAACGTTGAAACGCTGAGAAATCTACTTAACACGCCTCAAGGACGCCGATCGGTCCAGGAAAGCCTGATGGCACAGAAGGTTGTGCAGCGCCTTACGGAGATAGCCATTGGCAGCTTAACCGAGGTAGAAGCTAAGGAGGAAGGTGCCGGGGAGGAGAGTGGCGCTCCGGCTGAAACAGAACAGGCTGGAGAGCAGTCCCCGCAAGAGGGTGGGGCCGATGGTGAGGTAAAGGGAGAGCAAAGCTAGCCATTGTTGCTGTAATGATGATTCGGGTAGCAGGTATCAGGACTTTTCGCGACGGTGACATGACCTCAAACCGGTAGCTCAGATGCCAGGTGGCGGAACGCTTTCGGGAGGGGAGATAAGCACTGACCCTTAGAAAGGAGACGAAGATGGAATTTATGCCGAGTGGGGTAATTCCCATGGTGATCGAATCTGGTGCCCGGGGCGAGCGCGCCTTTGATATATACTCGCTACTCCTGCGCGAGCGCATCGTCTTCCTGGGTATGCCTATCAACGACCAGATGGCCAACCTCATTATTGCCCAGCTCCTGTACCTGGAGCGCGAAGACCCTGATAAGGACATCAATCTCTATATCAATTGCCCCGGTGGCGTCATCAGCTCCGGTCTGGCTATTTACGATACCATGCAGATTATCAGACCCGCTGTGTCCACCATCTGTGTGGGCATGGCCGCCAGCATGGGCACCCTCCTCCTGGCCGCTGGGACCAAAGGGAAGCGCTATGCCCTGCCCAATGCTACCATCCACATGCACCAGGCCGTGGGTGGTGCTCAAGGCCAGGCCGCAGACATAGAGATTGCTGCCAGGGAGATTATGCGACTGCAGGATATAATTCGCACCATACTGGCGAAGCACACTGGTCAGCCGGTAGAGAAGATTATCCACGATACCGACCGTGACTTCTACCTTAGCCCTGAGCAGGCAATAGAATACGGCCTTATAGACGAGATCCTGAAGAAACCCCAGGCATAAGCAGACCTAAATTAGTCCTCCCTGAAAAAAGTGGATCTGCGTCTTTGGTGAAAGATGCTCGGTCTCCCGCCGACGAGTCTGGGGCCCCCTGAAAGACAGAGTTTTTCAAGGGAAGACGAATCAAGCAGACGCACCAAACAAGAAGTGGGGGAAAATGATAAAGAGACTACTACTTATTCCGGCGGTGCTAGTGCTGGTGACCAGCCTGATCGCCTGTGCAGACCATGCAACAGAACCATCTCCAATTAAACTTGACTTCGATTTCCGTGACGGCGCGCAAGGCTGGGAAGCTGGCTTTGCTGAATACTCACCTGAGAATATGGAAATGGAGCTTGAGGCAGGGATAAGGCCCTTGCCATCTGAACTTGAAATTGAGGGCACCGGCTACTACTTGCAGGGCATGAATCGCTCAGATGACCTCTTCATGTTCCTTAAGCGCCGGTTAGGGATAAATGATGGCGTGGTAGCCGGTCAGAAGTACCGTATAAAGTTCACCATTGTCTTCGCCTCCAACGCACCGACTGGTGCCGTTGGTATAGGCGGCCCCCCTGGCGAGGCTGTGTTTCTTAAAGCCGGTGCCTCGGCGACTGAGCCCGAGGTATACCTTGATCCAGATACCAACCATTACATGATCAATGTAGACAAGGGGGGATCGGGTGCCACTGGTGAGGGGCCAGCGGGATCAATGGTCGGGCATATAGCCAATGGTCTTCTGGCTGAGGAGATTGACCTGCAGAATCCGCCTTATGTGTCCCTGGAGCGACAGCACGAACATAAGTACACGGTCACCGCCAGCCCCGATGGCGAACTCTGGTTGCTGATAGGCACGGACTCAGGGTTTGAGGGTCTTACCGGCATCTACTATCAGAGCATAGCCGTAACTTTGGAACCCTTGAAGTAGAAGTCCTTGTCGTTAATTGTATTGAATGATTTAGAGGCTGCTTAGAAAAGGTTAGTTATTTTTGAGCACTTTCAGGACTTGTGTGAAGCCAAGAAGACTTCAGAACCCCGAAAAAGTTGGGGGTGAAGGAGCTTGGAAGTGCTCAAGATCAAGGCTAGATTGAAAATTAGACAGCCTCAGCTCATGTCCAGGCAGCCGCGCAACCAGGCACTAGCCACGCAGAGAGGCCCCAAGCTCCTGGGAAAGCTTGGCCAGGATTTCCTTCTCGACTGCTTCCACCTTTTCGTCGCTGAGGGTATGGGCGGGCGATTGGTACGCTACCCTGAAAGCCAGCGATTTTTTACCCCGTGGTATCTGCTCACCGACATACACATCAAAGAGCGCCACCCGGACCACCAAGGGATAGCTGGAAATAATGTCCTTCACCCTTTTAGCCGGTATGCCCATATCCAGCACCAGAGCAATATCCCTGACGGATTCGGGGAAGCGAGAAAGAGGTCGATACTTAGCGCCCGAAGTCATACGGGGGACTAACTTCTCTATATCAAACTCAAACAAGGCTACTGGTTGGGAAAGAAGTTCCAGGCTCTCCGCCACCCCGGGGTGTACCTCGCCTATGACCCCTACCACTTCGTCACCCACCACTATCTCTGCCGCCCTGCCAGGATGTAGACCTTCTCTGCTGACAGCCCGAAAATCCGCTTCAATCCCCAATGCCCCTAGAAGAGCATCTAGGGCTCCCTTGGCATCGAAGAAGTCGAGCCAGCCTTTTTCACCTAACCACGACAGCCCGCCCCGAGTCCCACTGATCACTCCGGCCAGCGTCTCCCTCTCTTCGGGCAGATCCCTCTGCCTGGGCAGATATACCTTGCCAATTTCGAAAAGCTTGATGCCCCCTTCCTCATATCTCTGATTAGAGCGAAGCAGAGTAAGAAGGGAAGGGCGCAAGCTAGTGCGCAGATACTCCTGCTCCACAGACAACGGATTAGCCACTCGCAAAGTGCGCTCCATTGGAATCGCTGTGCCCAGCCTCTGTTGACTCACCAGCGAGTAACTGATCACTTCCTGGAAGCCACAGCCCACCATGAGGTCCCGCAACTTCTCCCGCAGAGTGACCACCGGATCAACATGCTGACCAGGCAATTGGCCAGTAAGCATAGTGGCGGGGATACGATCATAACCGACAATGCGGGCTAGTTCCTCCACCAAATCAGCAGTCCCCATTATGTCCATACGCCAGTAAGGAACAGTGACGTTCACCTCCAAAGAGTTGCTCGGCTGGCATTCAAAGCCCAGTGAAGTCAATATTTCGATAATTTGCTCCCTTTTCATTTCAACACCCAGCAAACGTTTCACCTGGACAGCAGAAAGCTGGATTTGCCGGGCGTCTTTCCTGCCTGGGTAAACGTCAACAATGCCCCTGGCGGCTTTGCCTCCAGCCAGTTGTAATATCAACTGCGTGGCCCGCTTAAGCGCGGGCATAGTGAGCTCCGGGCTGATCCCCCTTTCAAAGCGTAGGGAAGCCTCACTACGAAGCTTCAGATTCCTGGAAGTGCGTCGGATGCTTACCGGATTGAAGTTGGCCGACTCCAGCAATACTGATGTAGTGATATCAATAACTTCGCTGTCGGCACCCCCCATCACCCCGGCGATGGCTATAGGAATCTCGTTATCCGCAATCACCAGCATTTCTGGGCTAAGGATCCGCTCCACACCATCAAGCGAGGTAATACGCTCTTCGGATGAGGCTCGTCGAACGATGATCTCTCCGCCTCCAATCTGACGAAAATCGAAGGCGTGGAGAGGCTGCCCATACTCCAGCATGACATAATTAGTCACGTCAACAATGTTGTTTATGGGCCTCATACTACAAGCCAGCAACCTTTGCTGCATCCAGGAGGGAGAAGGCGCTACCTTGACGCCTTCGACTAAACTAGCACAGTAGCGACTGCACAGGTCAACGTCAGAAATGCTCACCGTCACCTTTTGCTCTATGGCTGGCCCCTCCTCCGCGTAGAGAGATGGTGACAATCTAATTCCCTGTCTGGTCAAGGCCGCAACCTCTCTGGCTATCCCTATTACGGAGAGGCAATCGGGGCGGTTAGGAGTCACCTCAATGTCAAGAATTGCGTCGCCAAGGTAATCAGCCAGAGGAACGCCTATCGGCGCCTCCGGCGGCAAGACCATTAGCCCCTCGTGGCTGTCAGAGATACCCAATTCCTTCTCAGAACAGGCCATCCCTTCGGAGATTACGCCTCTGATCTTTTCCCGTTTGAGTCGAACGGCTTCCCCGCTATGGCTATCAATCAGTTGCGCACCCACTCTGGCAAGGGGAACTTTGTCACCCATGCGGACGTTAGGAGCTCCACAAATCACGGTGCAACGCTCCAGACCCAAATCTACGGTAACCAGCTTGAGCCGATCTGCGTTCGGGTGGGGCTTCACAGCCGCTACCTTACCGACTACTATGTTATCCCAAGCTCGGCCGATGGTCTGGGCACTTCTCACCTCGCTGCCAGACATAGTCAACCTGCCTGCCAGTTCCTTGACGGGCACGGCAATGTCAACATACTCTCGGAGCCAATTAAGAGAGACCTTCATTTCTGATAAGCGAAAATCAGCAAAAACCGCCTTAGATTAGAACTGCCTGAGAAAGCGCAAGTCATTGCCATAAAAAAGGCGAATGTCCTCAATGCCGTAGCGGAGCATAGGTACTCGCTCCACTCCCATGCCAAAAGCAAAACCAGTGTAGACCTCAGGGTCGTAGTTCACCCTTCTCAGAACCTCGGGGTGAACCATTCCCGCGCCCAGGATCTCGATCCAGCCAGTCTCACTGCAGAGACGACAACCGCTACCCTGGCACATGAGACAGTCGATGGCCATTTCCACACCTGGTTCAACGAAGGGGAAATAGTCGCAGCGGAAGCGGGCTTTCCGCTGTTCCCCGAAGAGGCGACGAACAAACTCAAACAACGTCCCTTTGAGATCACCCATGGTAATGCCACGGTCTACTGCCAATCCCTCAATCTGATGAAACATAGACTCGTGAGTAGCATCAGTGGCCTCATAGCGATAGACCTTGCCCGGAATCACGGCTCTGACAGGAGGCCGCGTCTTCTCCATCAGCCTTATCTGCATTGGTGAAGTATGAGTGCGGAGCAGCATGGGCTTCTCATCAGACGGAGTGTCTATCCACAAAGTATCCCACATGTCGCGGGCTGGATGGTCCTTGGGGATGTTCAAGGCTTCAAAGTTGTAATAGTCCCACTCCACTTCAGGGCCCTCCACCACTTGGAAACCGAGGGATACAAAGACAGCACATATCTCCCGCATCGTTTGGGTAGTGGGGTGAAGGCGACCGAGGTGAGTGGGATAGCCAGGTAGGGTTACATCAATGCGACTTTGATCCAGGGCAGCCACCAGCGCTTGTTCTTTGAGCCGTTCTTCTTTTTCCTTCAGGCTGGTCCCTAATGCTGCCTTGATCTCGTTAGCCGCGGCTCCCACCACTTGCCTCTCCTCCACCGGGATAGCCCCCAACCCTCTCAGAATAGAGGTCAGGGAGCCTTTCCTACCCAGGAAACGGACTCGCCATTCCTCTAGTCCTTTAAGGTTGCGTATGCTGTCGAGTTCGGTGAGGGCTCTGGCTTTGAGCTGTTGAAGCTCTTCGAGCATTGGTTATGTGCCTACGGTTTCCCCTTTGGCCACTGCCACCAAGCGCGAGAAGGCAAGAGGTTCTTTTACAGCCATTTCGGCAATCATCTTGCGATCTATTCCTACCTGGGCTTTCCTCAAGCCATTCATGAACTGAGAGTATGACATCCCCTCCAGCCGGGCAGCAGCGTTGATACGACAAATCCAGAGGCGGCGCATATCTCCCTTACGCTCTCGCCGATGGCGGTAAGCGTAGCTCAGCGCATGAAGCATCGATTCATGGGCTCGCCGGTAGAGACTGCGGTTTGTCGCCCGATGTCCCTTGGTCAGCTTCAATACCTTCTTGTGCCGACGATGAGTAACTATTCCACCTTTGACCCGCGGCAATTGACCTCCCTTATCCGTAAGGCAAAAGCCGTCTTATACGCTTCTCATTCGCAGGATCAAGTACTACATCCCGCGAATACTGACGTTTAACACGCGGCGCTTTCTTGCGTCGCAGATGGCTTTTCCCTATCTTGCTATGCATAATCTTCCCGCTGCCAGTGACGCGCAAACGCCGCTTGGCCGCCTTATGTGTTTTCATCTTAGGCATCGGAAGCCTCGGCAACAGCCTTTTTGGCCGCCGTCACCTTAAGTGGAGCAAAGAACAAGCTCAAACTCTTCTCCTCTACAGCTAATGGCTGATCGACAACAGCCTTACCTTTCAGTCCTTTCAGTACTTCCTGTAATACCTTCTTGCCTAACTCAGGGCGAGTAACCTCTCTGCCTCTGAAAACCACCGTTACCTTAACCTTGTCTCCCTCGGTAACCAGTCGCTCGATCAATCGAATCTTGCAATCCAGATCCTGGCCTCCAATCCTCGGTCTGAGACGAACCTCCCGCACAGCAGAAGCCTTCCGTCCCTTCCTGGACTCCCGCTCCTTCTTGGCCTGCTCATACTTGTATCTTCCATAATCCAGTAGGCGACACACAGGGGGAACAGCCGTAGAAGCAACCTCCACCAAATCCAGATTCCGCTCTCTGGCTAACTGCAAGGCCTCCGCCACGGACATAACCCCCACCCGCTCACTATCTTCCCCAATCACCAGAACCTCTTTAGCTCTGATCTGCTGGTTGACGCGTACTGCTTTAGCTATCGGCCAATCACCTCCTCAATCTTCAGTCTATATCTATAGCATATCACGATGGATAAGTCAAACATGGATTGTGTGGTGCGAACAGCGTCGTGGAGCCGTTCCTCTTATTGTCGGGGGTATGGCGTTCTAACTGTCCCGAACGCAATGGCAACAACGGCTGTGTCCGACTCGGCCTCTGAATCTGACTCTTCTAATCAACCTCTAACACCAGGACCTGCTCCGGTGGATTAAGGTGAAGCCCTACAATACCCACCACCTTCTCCTTCAACTGGGGGTCCTGACTGAATTTGAAAGTCTCTGTACGATGGGGCTTTAGGTCGTACGCCTGCCACATACGATGGAGTGTGGAGTGGCTTACCCACGCCTGCTCTGCCAGTCTGCGAGCACTCCAATGGGTCATGCCCTCAGGTGGCATCAAGGTGGTAGTCACAATCTCGGCTGTCTATCCCGACCAATCCTACGAGGACGGCCAAGTTTGGGCTGATCCTGGGGCCCCTCTATGTCGTATTCAGCATATCGCTTCTGCCAAAGACAGATTAGTCTATGCCGCGTGCTTGGGCTCCCCTTCCATTCGTGCAGTGTTTCCCTGTCTTCTGAGGATACTCGCCTGCCCCCTAATGTATCAGCCCGTCCCAGCTAGTGATGACCGGTGCAAGGACCAGCGCTATGACTGCCATGAGCTTGATCATGATGTTCAGGGAAGGCCCCGAGGTATCTTTCATCGGGTCACCAACAGTATCACCCACCACCGCCGCCTTATGAGGATCAGAGCCCTTGCCTCCGAACTTACCCATCTCGATATACTTCTTGGCATTGTCCCAGGAGCCGCCAGCGTTGGCCAGGGTAACGGCCAGCAGGAAGCCGCTGGCCGTGGCACCTGCCAGGAAACCGACCAGGGCGAACTTACCCAGGATATAGCCTACAAGCACAGGCGCTGCTATAGCCATCAGGGCTGGGAGGATCATTTGCCTCAGTGCTGCCTTGGTACAGATATCAACGCACCGGCCGTATTCTGGGCGGGCTGTACCTTCCATCAGCCCTATGATCTCCCTGAACTGGCGGCGGACCTCCTCGACAATGAGGACGCTGGTTTTACGAACCGAGGTGAGGGTAAGGGCGCAGAAAATGGCCGGCAGCATAACGCCGAGTAACAAAGCGCCCATCATGGGGCCATTCAGGAGGCTCATCTCCTTCACGAAGTTGGGATCAAAGATGACCTTACCTGTTACTTCATTGACGGTGACAATCTTCACTGCTACTGTGTAGGAGAGAAGCAGGGCCAGAGCAGTCAACGCCGCTGAACCAACAGCAAATCCCTTTCCGGTAGCGGCTGTGGTATTTCCCAGGGAATCGAGGGCGTCCGTTCTTTCCCTGATCTCATGGGGCAGGTGTGACATCTCCACGATCCCGCCCGAGTTGTCAGCCACAGGGCCGTAAGCATCGGTAGCCAGGGTGATTCCCAGAGTAGACAGCATGCCTATGCCAGCAATAGCTACTCCGTAGAAGCTGGAGAAATGATAGGCAATCAGGAGGGCCGCCACGACGAAGATAAAGGGAGGGCAAACGCTCAACAGACCATTGGCGAAACCGCTAACTATGTTTGGCCCCGTTCCCGAGGTGGAAGACTGGGAGATGGACTTTGTCGGTCCATAGGCGTAGGAGGTGAAGTAGTTGGTGCTTTCACCGATGAGGACACCAGCAACCAGACCGGCAAGAACAGCCCAGTAGGGGTTCAGGCTCTCGGCCAGGAAGTGGATCACCAGAAAGGCGAAAACAGCAGTAAGGATGGAGGCAGCAAAGGTGCCACGGCGGAGGGCGGCTAGCAGTGCTTCCATCTTTGGTATCTCCCCCACCCTGACCAGCAAAGCTCCCATAATTGAGGCAACAATTCCGCCAGCGGCCACCATCATGGGCAGGAGCCAGGCTGTGGCGTTATCCTGGACCAGCCAGGGCACGGCTACCGCGTACAGCACCATGGTAGCTATGATCGACTCCGCATAGGATTCAAAAAGGTCGGCTCCCATCCCTGCTACATCTCCCACGTTATCACCGACGAAATCGGCAATCACGGCTGCATTTCGCGGGTCATCTTCAGGGATATTCTTTTCCACTTTGCCTACCAGGTCGGCTCCGGTATCGGCCGCCTTGGTATAGATGCCGCCGCCAACCCTGGCGAAGAGGGCCACGGCTGAAGCGCCGAATCCATAGGCAGGGATGATTTCAGCAAAGTCCTTAGGGTCAAGGGTGTGAAAGGCGTAGTACAGTATGGTCAGGCCGATGATACCGACGCCGACCACAGTCATCCCCATCACGGCGCCGGCCCTGAAGGAAACCCTCAAGCCCTGGTTGAGGCTCTTCTCAGCGGCGGCGGCTGTTCTGGCATTCGACCTGATAGCCATGTTCATGCCGGCATAGCCAGCTCCCATGGAGCAGATAGCACCGAAGAGGAAGGCCATCGCCACCCGCCATCCCAGGTCAGGGATGACAGCCAGGATAACAGTGATCGCCACTACAAAAAATGCCAGTATTTGGTACTCCCGGCGCAGGAAGGCTAGAGCGCCTTCTTTGATAGCCAGGGATATATCCTTCATGCGCTGCGTTCCCTCACCCTGCTTCAGGACGTAGAGCACGGCGAACAGGGCAAAGGCCAGTCCCAGGACCCCGGCTATGGCCGCTATAAACATGTAATCCATCAAGTACCCTCCTCAGATTGCAGAAAAGGGGGTTGTCAGCTTTCGCTTGCCCCCTGTGCGAAGTATCTGCTTATTCCAGACATCCGTAACGAACTTGACACGGCGAGACGCTTATAATCGACGCCTGCAAGCCAGCGTATCACTCGCTGCAGTACTGACACGAATAACTCGTCTCTTAATCACGAATGCTTGCCCTGACTTTCTGCTAGGAGTGTGTCCAAGTAATAGTCGAGCCAAAGCTGAAGAGGATGGAAAAACGAGCCCGCTCAGGCACGACATCGGGATTACTCAGACAGGCTCCTAGCTTGTCCTGATTCTGTTAGTAAATTGTGTCTTAGAAAGCCATACCCTGTCAAGGTAGATGACACCGCACATCACGGCCTTGCCAATAGCTGAAACGGCAATTATAATGAATAATCCATGGTAAAGAGTTACATTCTTATCCGATTTCTCGCCGGGTTTGAGGCCAGCGCTCTATCTCAGGTTCGCGTCACCCCAGGTATTTCGGAGGTCAATCTTGTGTTTGGGCATTGGGATGCCATAGCTGTGGCCGAAGCCAAGAACCTCTATGAGTTATCGCGGCTGGTCATAAGCCAGATTCGTGGTATTCAAGGTGTCGAGGATACTGAGACACTGGTGTATGCCCAAATATAAACCTGAAGTAGCTGAGTAGACGCCGGCGACTGAACCACCTGCGATACCTGACGGGAGATGGGGCAGACATAGTATGATACGTAGGTGAGGGTATGAGCCCATGTCCCTAATTTCCTATCAGGATGTGAATCCATCCTTCTCTTGCTTCTTCAACTGGCTTCATGACCGGAGTTTTGTGAGGTAGCCATGCCTGCCAACCTAACACCTCAGTATTTTGCAGCCGAGAAGCGCTACAGGCGTGCCAGAACTCCGCAGGAGAAAATTGAAGCGTTGGAAGAGATGCTCTCTGTGATGCCAAAGCATAAGGGCACGGATAGGCTCCGTGCCGAGTTAAGAACAAAGATTGCCAAGTTCTATGAGGAGGCCCAGAGCAGGCCGGTGGTGGGCAAGAAAGGCAGCCTCCTTTATTACGTTAAAAAAGAAGGAGCAGCCCAGGTGGTGCTGGTTGGTCTTCCCAACGTGGGCAAGTCCCAGCTTGTTTCGGCTGTTACCGAGGCAGCCCCTGAAGTGGCAGTCTATCCCTTTACCACGCAGATGCCTGTCCCAGGCATGATGAAGTATGAGAATGTGCAAATACAACTGGTGGACGCGGCAGCGATAACGGCACCAGGAGTAGACTCCTGGCTGAACAACCTTGTCCGGAATGCCGATCTCCTGTTGATCGTAGTGGATCTGACCCAGGATCCTGTGGCGCAGATGGAAACGATCGTGGAGCGTCTGGAGAAGTTCAAAGTAAAGCTGTTCGAAGAACCGGGGGAAATGGAGTTCAGGACAATTCGAAAGAAGGCCTTGATTATTGGGAATAAGACCGATCTCCAGGGTTGGGAGAAAGGCTATGCCATGTTGCATGAGCGCTACGGCAAACTCCCTATGGTGGCTGTATCAGCTAAGGAAGGGAATGGTTTGGAGCGGCTGGGACAGGCTGTCTATGAAGCATTAGACGTCATTCGGGTATACACCAAGGCTCCTGGGCAAGAGACTGACTTGAGCGAGCCAGTGGTGCTGAGGAAGGGAAGTACGGTAGAGGACGTAGCGCAGTCGGTGCACAAAGACTTTCTCTGGAAGCTGAAGTATGCCCAGGTTTGGGGATCAGGTAAATTCGACGGCCAGAAAGTCAAGAGACGGTATGTCCTCCAGGAAGGTGACATAATAGAGTTACATGCCTGACCTGGCGGGCGTCTCCGGAGATGGTGTTCCGCGGGCGAGGCGCTGCGAGCTGTTGCTTCGAAGCCTGTCGCTTCTCCGGCTGAACCTGTCTCTTGGTCGCTTATTGAGCCGTTAAACCGCCATCCACCACCATGGCATGGCCGGTGACGAAGGAAGCGGCGTCAGAGCAGAGCCACACCGCGGCCTCGGCTATCTCTTCCGGTTCACCCAGCCGTCCTATCGGGTGCATAGTCCGGTAAACTTCCTTCATCTGCGGGCGAGCTGTCACGATGCGGTCTATCATGGGTGTCCGAATGACACCCGGGCAAACGGCGTTCACGCGGATACCGGCGGTGGCGTATTCCAGGGCGGCGGCTTTGGTTAACCCGATAACGCCGTGTTTGCTGGCAACATAGGCAGGGGTCCCCTGAAAACCCACCAACCCCGCCACCGAGGATGTGTTGACGATGACCCCGCTGCCCTGCTGGAGCATTTGCTGGATCTCATACTTCATGCACAGCCATACACCCTTGAGGTCTATGCTCATGACGCGGTCCCAGTCCTCCTCTGTGCATTTGGCTGTGGCGGCTCGGCCACCACCGATGCCAGCATTATTGAAAGCGCAGTCCAGTCGGCCATAGGTCTCGACGGTCTTATTCACCATTTCTTCTACCTGGTCTGCTTTTGAGACGTCTGCCTTAACGAAGAAAGCCTCGCCGCCGCGCTCCTTGACCATCTGCACCGTCTCGCCGCTGCCGTCAACGAGCACGTCGACCACGACAACCTTTGCCCCCTCTCTAGCAAAGACCAGTGCAGAAGCCCGCCCGATTCCTGAACTTCCGCCTGTTACCAAAGCAACCTTGCCATCTAACGACTTCATTCTTCTGCCTCCTTACTATGTTTGCTAATCGATGTTCCTTCTGTCAGAATAGTCATCTTACAGTACAAAGCCTTCAAATAGAGTTTTGCAGCCCCATGCGCAAGCTTTCTGGGGGTGGAAGTGGTGGGGAGATGCATCTGTCGGCTGCCCACGTAAGCAAGATGCAAGATATCAGCGCTCGTCCTGCCGGAATCTACTATAGTCCACCATTCTTCTCAGGGCTCTGGCAGCCCTCTGGAAGGTAGGGAAGCTGGGCAGACCCTTTTCGATCAGCTTTTGCCTGATTCTCACTGCCTCCACTTCCCGTTGCCCGGCGGTCACCACGATGGAGAAGCACTTGGTATGCCTGTTTCTGAAATCAACCAGGGCCTCGCGAAGGTTGTCAAAGTAAGAGGGATCGTATTCCCAAAGTTGCATGGCGAAAGGGAGGCACATCTCAAGGACCAGGGAGTCGATATTATCATCACGGCTGAGGATATTCAATGATTTCATGAGTTCATCGACGGTCAGCGAATTCCAGGACACGTCCAGCGGATTGAGACAGCTTCCACCGATGATGTTAAAGAAGGAGGCGAACTCCTGGTAGGAGCGATCACTGAGCAAGGGGACCCGGAGACCTTCTGCGGCGAAGGCATCGGTTATGGCCACCGATTCTCCCCCGCTATCAGCCACCAGCCCCACTCTATTGCCCACAGGCGGACGAAGGTACAGTAGTGCCTTCACTGCATCAATCATCTCGTCTACGTTATTGACCTTAATAGCGCCACACTGCTTTATGGCGGTGTCCCACAGGATGGGAGCAGAAGCCAGCGAACCGGAATGCGACGCCGCTGCCCGAGCCCCCTCTTCGCTCTGGCCTCCCTTCCAGATGACAACCGGTTTCCGCCTGGTTGTCTCTTTGAGGCGCTGAAGGAATCTTCTTCCGTCCTTTGTCCCCTCGACGTACATACCTATGATTTTGGTCTCTTCGTCATCAGCCAGGTACTCCAGGTAATCGGCACTGTCAAGGACAGCTCCATTGCCGTAACTGACTGATTTACTCACTTTGAGGCCGTGGGGTTCTCCGGCCAGGCTAAAGACTATGGCGTGGGTACCGCTCTGAGAGATGAAACCCACTGGCCCTCCCTCTCCAGAATACTGACTGGCGTCCTGCCGCAGGCCGATCTTCGGATTGAAGACTCCCATACAGTTCGGCCCAATCAGATTGAAATTGGCCTCCCTGGCCATCCTGGTGATTTCATGCTCTAGCCTCCTTCCCTCCTCAGTCCGCGTCTCTGAGAAGCCGGAGGTGAACAGTGTGGCTCCCCCCACCTTTTTCTCTATGCAATCACCGACGATCCGAGGGGCCACTGCTCTGGGCACCGCAATGATTACATAATCAACAGGCTCGGGAATATCGGTCAAGCTATGGTAGTTTTCCACGCCCAAGCTTTCTATCCCCGGTATCTCCCCAGGATCAATCTGCACGGAGAACACCCTGCCCCTGAAGGTACTCTCGCTTCTGAGCCACATATAGCCATTGGCTTTCTTGTCTCCTACTACCGCTATGGATCGAGGGTTGAAGACCCTATCAAGCTCTCTTCTTTGCAACATGACACCTCTCTAGATTGCTCGGTTTGTTCGGCTTCGTGGTTCCTTTAAGCTGACTGAAGGACTGTCGAAATGGGTGCACGAAATCACCATTGATGCCGCTCTATCCGCCATCGAGGAAACGGCGCGGGCTTCCAAGTATCATGGTGGGAGTTGCCTCGTCGCCTGTGCCCCACTCCTTCAACCTAGGCAGCAGTACCTCCATGAAGATCGGTGAACGGCTCCAATCCTAAGGCAGCTTTCATCCATTGATGAAGGCAAGCCCAGCTACTATCGTTGTTTGACTTAAAGGATGACACCCTCTCCCCAGGTTGTCAAAGCCCTCTGGTAGACTGAACCGGTGCCGAAGACGTGTCCTTGTACACCTTACATAGCTGTTCCCTCATTGTCCAGGCGCCGCTCCGTGGGTCGCAGCAGTCGTCCGGGTCATCGTCCACCACGGCATTGATGTTGGACCGCCACAACCCGTGGAGCGAAGGCTCCTTTCCAGGGTCATCGGGGTACCACCATCCGTGTTCAGCACTGACCACGCGGGGATCGATGCCGTCAAAGCACATACACTTGAACCTGACCCTGGCCAAGGGTGTCTCGATCCACACCCAATCGCCGTCGTCTATGCCCAACTCGCGGGCTTTGGCTGGATTGATCTGGACTATCGGATCGGGGTACCTTCTGCGGAAAGACTCGATCTGATGAAACTGCGAGTGGTAGTGATATCGTGCCCTCGGCCCTGACAGGAGGTAAAAGGGGTACTCTTTGGCCCTTTCCGGGTCACTGACCAGAGTGTGAGGGGCCTCGTCGTACCCTGGCAGCGGGTCATATCCTAGTCCTTCCATGATGGTGGAATACAATTCGAACTTGCCGGTAGGCGTGCCAAACCGGAAGCCAGGCTGGTCGAATTTTCTATGCTGCAGCCACGGATTGTCGAAGCCATAACCTCCCATCTTCCTAACGAACTCTTCGAAGGTTACACCCATAGGCTCAAGGCGATAGTCAAAAGCCTCCTCCAGGGTCTTCCACGGCCAGTACTTCCCCTGTCCCAGCCTCATCCCCAGCTCCCGGTAGAAATAGTACTCGTCCTTGCGCTCGTATAGTGGTTCGACCACTTTTGCGCCCGCCTCCAGCAAGGGAGACATGTTGCCCCCGTGACCCAGGGTGGATTTCTCCAGGTGTCCGGCAGCCGGGAGCACATAGTCGGCGAGTTGACAGGCAGAGGTCATGAAGATATCCATGTTCACACTGAACTCCACTTTCTTCAGCGCTTGGTAGACCAGTTTGACATTCGGGAAGTTAAGCAAGGGGTTCTGGCAGATGGTTATCAGACCTCTGATAGGGTATGGTTTTCCCGTGGTGATTGGCCCGCCACATGGACGGGGGATGGCCCACGCCGCCAAAATAGTAGTAGCTGAGACGCCTCCCGGTGAGCTTCTGGTACTCCTGGCCCACCCTGTCCCAGGTTTCCCAGGAAAACATCCTGTACTTCTCCCCTCCGATAGCCTTCCTCTTCTGCTCCGGGGACAGGAACTCAGAGCCTTCTATGTCGCCGGCGAGCCTGATGCGCTTGTGTGGCTCCAGCAAGAGGTTGCCGCCCGGCACATCGAGGTTGCCGGTTATGGCGGGCAGTATCAACGTCATCTGCATGGCGGGCACTGAGTTTCGAGCATGTTCGATGCCCATGGCCTCAAAGCAGATGGCTGGCTTGTTTGTGGCATAAAGCCGGGCTGCTTCCCTGATCTTGTCGGCCGGTACCCAGGTGATCCCCTCCACCTTCTCGGGTGGGTACTGGCTCACCCTCTCCAAAAACCTGTCCCAGCCATAGCACCATTTGGCCACAAAATCACGATCATACAGCCTCTCCTTTATTATGACGTTGGCCATGCCCAGCAGCAGGGCGGTGTCCGTGCCGGGGCGGGGTTGCAGCCATATGTCTGCTATTCTGGCCGTGTCCGTCAGCCGGGGATCGACTACTATCAATTTCAATCCTTCTTCTTTGGCCTTGCGCAGGCGGTGCCATAGACGCCAGGCAGCCATAGAGGGGTTGCCTCCCACGATGAGGAAACACCTGGTCTCCGGGCGCATTATGGGCCATGGTATCACCCAGCCACTGATTATCAAGCTGGTCAGCATAGTGGGCATGAGGCACACACGCCCGTGGGACATCAAGTTGGGGTTGCCGAAGAGGTATTCGAGACGGTTCAAGTATTCTCCGGAGCAGTGGTTGTCACCCCCAACGGAGAAACAGAGGGCCTCGGGCCCGTGTTTATCCCTGATCTCTGCGACCTTGGCGGCGATTTCGTCCAACGCCTGTTCCCAGGTGATCCGCTGCCACCTGTTCTCACCCCTCTCTCCTGCCCTCTTCAAGGGATAGTTGAGACGTTTCGGATGATAGAGAAGCTCCGGAGAAGTGACCGACCTGGGACATCCCTTGAACCCCTTGGACTCGACGCTCACCACCCGACCGTCTTTTAGCCTAGCTTCCATGGGGCAGTGCCAGACACAGAGACCGCATAATGTCATCTTCACTTCTTCGCCCATCCCATAGCCTCCCTTAGATTATCTTGCCTCCAATTGTCCCCATCTACGAGATTCAAAATGCTGTCCAAGCAAGCTTTCACATTTTCTCAAGTTAGTCGCTAATCTCCGTCGGTTCTTGAATGGGTCGACTGACGCAAACCATAACCCTAGCCCCGCCCGAACTCCCTTTGCAATCGTCCTGAGCTGAGGTGCAGCATTGTCGGCCTGCCGTGGGGGCAGGTGCGGGGGGAGGTGGCCTTCTCCAGCTGTTTTACCAGTTCCCTCATCTCTTCTTGGCTCAAAGCCTGGCCTGCCCTTACCGCGCCATGGCAGGCCAGGGACATAGCCACCTTTTCTTCCCTCTTCGACAGGTCGTCCTCCTCCTCCAGGGAGTCAAGGATTTCCTTGACAGCCTCGGCGAGGCCTTCTCTGGCAAGCATGGCAGGTACAGCGCGCAGGAGACAAGCCCTTTCACCAAAAGGCTCGATCACAAACCCGAATCGAGACAGCGTCTCCTCTCTAACGCTTAGCAACTGCTCCTGCCTGGGGCTTAGTTCAATGGTCAATGGCTCGAGAAGTGACTGGACTTCCACCTCTTTTCGCGCCTGCTGAACCATGACCTTCTCAAATAGTATCCGTTCATGGGCAGCGTGCTGATCAATGAGATAGACGCCATCGGGCCCCTCGGCGATGATATAGGTAGCGGCTGATTGGCCGAGGACATGAAGGGCAGGTATGACTGATGAGGGTGCAGCCCGTGCTGGAGTCGCCGGTGAAATCGGTGAAAGCAGGGCCGGTCTCTCCTCACGGGTGGCACGGGTTGCGAATCCTGGGGCTGGCTCTTCGGTGGTGGGAAGGGGGTGGGGGGAGGGGCCTACTTCCGGCACAGGCATCTTCTCCATTAGTGTCCGGCGCACTGCTCCGTAAACGGTATTGAAAACGATGGGTTCCTGGGCAAACCTGATCTCTCTCTTGGTGGGATGGACATTGACATCAATGGAATGTGGCGGCAGGGAAAGGTTGATCACAGCGATAGGATACCTTCCCACCCCCAGCAGCCCCTCGTAGGCTTTCTCCACAGCGCGGGTTAGCAGGCGACTTTGTATCCACCGCTGGTTGACAAGAAAGGTGATATAACTGCGGTTGGCGCGGCTGATTGATGAAGGACTTGCATAGCCGCTGATGACCGGAGTGAAGCCACCCTGCTTCTCCGCTTTCCCCACCTCCAGCATGGCCTGGGCTACTTGCAGGCCATACACTTCAGCTAAGACGTCCCTTAGTCTGCCATTGCCCGGAGTCTGGAGCGCCCTGCGACCGTCAATAACCAGGGTAAATCTCACCACTGGGAAGGCTAGACTATATTGGCTGGCGACATTGCTTATCTGGCCGTTTTCCGCAGCCAGGGATTTGAGGTACTTCAGCCTGGCGGGCACGTTCCGAAAGAGGTTTCGCACCGTAATTGTGGTGCCTTGGGGATGCGCTCTGATGCCTCTGTCTACCACCCTGCCGTCTTGCAGACGGAGGTAGGTGCCAGAGGTCTCTTGCTCATGGCGGGTGACCATCTCTACCTGAGCCACATGGGCGATGCTCGGCAGGGCTTCCCCTCTGAAGCCAAGCGACGTACCGTTTTCCAGGTCAGCCAGGCTGGTGATCTTGCTAGTGGCATGCCGCTGGAAAGCCAGTTCCGCTTCGTCACGGGGAATGCCCGTCCCATTATCCGTCACCCTGATCCAATTGGTGCCACCCTTTATTTCGATGTCAATATGAGTAGCGCCAGCATCGAGGGAGTTTTCTACCAACTCTTTCACCACCGAGGCTGGCCTTTCGACCACCTCCCCGGCAGCGATCTTGGCGATAGTGTCTGGGGCCAGAACACGAATAGACAAAGTTTCTTGCCTTCTGATTTCTTGGGGTTATTTTATCACGATCATTGAGTCCCTGCTCTTAGGAAGGGGTGGACTGATTACGGGATGCTTCGAATTGCGGAATGGGACAAAAGTTGCATACAACGTGTGCTTCCTGTGTTGTGCTTCAATGGAAGTCGGACAATCAGCTTTGAGGAAAAATGTTAGGCCCTCCTGGGGAAGTATAATGATCGATAGGAGGGAGTAATACTGTGGAGAGAAGTCAAGGTAGGCACATGAGTGCTGAAGAGAAGCTGAGGGTAGTGGAGGAGGGGAGGGGGTCGGGGGCCACGATAAGCGAGGTATGCCGACGCCATCAGATTGCCTACACCCAGT